>JAEEGL014189466.1_pt1 | contig 17925 bp, 16 predicted proteins | sample 9134231 | NCBI WGS metagenome assembly JAEEGL01 (sample SAMN16246548, study PRJNA631951) | gut metagenome | biome: gut microbiome; feature: rumen; material: fiber-attached | host: Bos | place: Iran: Karaj | collected 2018-10 | reverse complement strand
GTGCGCAGACTTTTTTATATGATTATTTCCAATTCCTGTGGTATACCATAGTCAAGCTAAAGGAAAGAACGAGGTGAAGAAAATGTTCGTACATTACAACAAGAACGAGAATATGCTCCCAATAAAGATATGGCAGACAGATATGGAAGCTGTCGGTGAGAAGTGTATCGAACAGGCGGAGCACCTTGCGAAGTTACCATTCGCACATAAGTGGATAGCACTTATGCCCGACACTCATGCAGGCAAGGGTATGCCAATAGGCGGAGTTATCGCCTGTGAGGGCGTTGTTATCCCAAATGCGGTAGGAGTTGATATAGGCTGTGGTATGGCTTACGTCCAGACTGATATCCCTGTATCACTTCTCCGTGAAACAGCAACAGGCAGCGGAAATATTGTGCAGACAATCTGCGGCGATATCCTGAGAAATATCCCAACAGGCTTCGCACATTACAAGACAGCTCAGGCATCTGAGGTACTTGACCGTGCAAAGGCTGAAATGGAACAGTATGGGGCTGATAAGGAACTTATCCCTCAGATAGAGGAGGGCTACTATCAGGCTGGTACACTCGGCGGTGGAAATCACTTCATCGAGCTACAGCAGGATGACGACGGAATGTGCGGTATCATGCTCCATTCGGGCAGCCGTCACTTCGGTAATATCGTGGGACAGTACTTCAACAAGATAGCTCACAGGCTCAATGACAAGTGGTTCTCACAGGTGCCCAATGAGTGGAATTTACCCTTCCTGCCTGTGGATACAGACGAAGGTAAGAGATATCTTGCATGGATGCAGCTCTGCATGGACTTCGCATATGAGAATCGTGCTATCATGCTGGGAAAGATCAAGGATATATTCACAAAGCACATCGAGAAGCATACAGGCATAGTTCCTATATTCTCAGATGAGATAAACTGTCACCACAACTACGCAGCTCTCGAAAATCACTTCGGCAAGAATGTGTGGGTACACAGAAAGGGTGCTATCCATGCAGGCGAAGGAGAAATGGGCATTATCCCGGGCGCTATGGGCTCATACAGCTACATAGTTCGCGGTAAGGGCAATCCCGACAGCTTCATGTCATCTTCTCACGGAGCAGGCAGAGCTTACTCCAGAACTGCAGCAAAGGATACATTTTCTGTAGAATCCGTAATGGTAGACCTTAAGGAGAAAAATGTAGTCCTTGCCAAGAATAAGAAGAATGACGTTGCGGAGGAAGCTCGTTTTGCGTACAAAGATATCGACGATGTAATGGCTAACCAGCAGGATCTTACAGAACCTGTGAAGAGATTATTCACCGTCGGAGTAGTTAAAGGCTGATTTTTCGTCGCTTACAGCAATTAAGGCAGTTCATTCCAGAACGGGTTCAACTCCCACGGCGACGAGTTTTAAGACACTGACAGCAGATGATTAATGAAAAAGGTTATTCATACGGTGTCTTGTTATTCCAATCCATAAACCTAAGGCACTAACAGCAGTCGTTTTTATCATCATGAACGATAAACGTGCCTTGTATTATTAAAAGATCAATAAGGTGCATACAGCAGAATCTATGACTATGCTGTTAACGTAGTATCATAACTAAAAGCACCGTGTTAAGACGCACACAGCAGAAGTCAATATTTCATCTGATTAATGAATAAGGCGTCTTGAAATCAGAAACCAATTCGGCTCGGACAGCAATAAGGATATGCAACAGATCCCGTTTTCAATAAAAGGAAACGTGAGCCGAGACAACCATAAGTCAGCAACAGCAATATTATCAGTGGTCTTACGCAGGTTCGAATCCTGCCCTACGGAAACGTACGGTACAAAAATGCTGACTTGAAAGGAGAACTATTATGCTTAACTTTTTAAAGAACGAGTCTAACATGACATATACCGAAAACGGCGGTACTGCTTACCGTTCTACCGAGTCCTTCTGCCTTGATATGTTCTTCAAAGCAGGAGCAATGAGAAATTCCACAGCCGAGGAAATAGCTGATGTGGTAACACGCGCTTATGCTGAGGATCCGGATAAGACTATGAAGATAGTCTTCTTCGCCCGTGATGCAAGGGGCGGTCTGGGTGAGAGACGTTTCTTCCGTTGTGCAGTATCCGCCCTGGTAAAAACAGCTCCCAGAGCTGTTGAAAAGAATATCCCTCTGTTTGCTGAGTATGGTCGTTTCGATGACCTCTGTGTACTGCTCGGAACTCCTCTGGAGAAGGCAGCAGCTAATGTGATAAAGGCTCAGCTGGATAAAGATATAGCTGCTATGCAGGCAAAGGGACAAGCTTCCCTGCTTGCAAAGTGGCTGCCCTCAGTCAATGCCTCCTCAAAGGATACACGAAACAAGGGCAGACATATGGCAGCTCTGCTTGGAATGACAGAGCCCGCATACAGACGTACTCTGTCAGCTCTGAGAGCATACACAGACATACTGGAGAACCGTCTCCGTGAGCGTGACTACACATTCGACTATGAGGTACAGCCTTCATGTGCTATGTTCAAGTACCGCCGCGCTTTTATCAGAAATGATAATGAGCGTTATGTGGATTACCTTAATAACGTACACAACGGCGAGGCAAAGCTCAACGCCGACAGGCTGTTTCCCTACGACATAGTCAGAGCAGCACTTACAGGCAATATCTCAGAAACTGAGAGAAAGTCCCTGGACGCCGCATGGAAGTCCCTGCCCGACCTTACAGCTTCAAGACGTGAGAACGCTATAGCTGTTATAGACGGCTCAGGTTCCATGACCTGCGGCTGCGGAGGTATCCGTCCTATAGACGCAGCGCTGTCTCTGGGTATATACTTCGCGGAGCATAATAGAGGTGCGTTCGCAGACCACTTCATCACTTTTTCCGAAAAGCCCCGTCTCGTAGAGATAAAGGGAAATGATATAGTGGAAAAGGCATGTTACTGCGATACTTTCAACGAGGTTGCAAATACAAACCTTGAGGCTGTGTTCCTGCTGATACTCAATACCGCAAAGAAGTATAATGTATGTAAGAAGGAAATGCCTTCAAAGATATACATAATATCCGATATGCAGTTTGACTACTGTATAGTCGGTGGAAATAACGAGCCTATGTTCCGTGAGATGAGAAAGCTGTTCAAGGCAAATGGCTACGAACTGCCTGATATCGTCTTCTGGAACGTAAACGCAAGATGTGATGCGATGCCTGTAACACGCTCCGAAACAGGAGCAGCACTGGTATCCGGTTACTCACCATCTATATTCGATATGGTCATAGGAGGCGAAATATCCCCCGAGGCTGTAATGGATAAGATACTTGCTTCCAAGAGATATGCTACTATAACGGCTGCATAAGCCTGTGTTTACCCCACCCGATATCGGGTGGGGTTATTGTTTTACTGAGTATTTTATTCGTCTCCCGCTTTGAAGTTGTATATAGGTTTGATAACTTCATTGATCTCAACCGTATCACCAATATTATCAATTATATCCTCCATTGACTTATACGCCATAGGACACTCGTCCAGAGTTGCAGCATTGACAGAAGTTGTATAAATACCGTCCATCTGCTTTTTAAATTCTGATACTGTAAAGCTCTGTTTGGCCTCAGAACGTGACATTAATCTGCCTGCTCCATGAGGAGCAGAATAATTCCATTCTGGATTTCCTTTACCAGTACATATAAGGCTGCCATCACGCATATTTATTGGGATGAGAAGTTTCTCTCCTGCATTTGCGGATACTGCTCCTTTGCGAAGTATCATAGTGCCTGTATCAATATAGTTGTGAATAGTAGTAAACTGTTCCACAACGTGTAAGTGCATTCCCTTGATGATCTCATCCATCATAGCCTGACGATTAATCATAGCAAAACGCTGCACTATCTTCATGTCATGTATATACTGATTGAACAGTTCTCCCTCGCAATATGCTAAATGCTTTGGTATTCCATCTTTTCCCGTATTTTTGAGACGTCTTATAGCTTCTTCTATCTTTTTCTCCTTACCCATAGCTTTATACATCTCTATGAGTTTCTTAACATCATCTCTGTTTCTTGCAATATTAAAAAATGCCTTTTCCTGGTAATATGCCGCTGTTTCTACACCAAGATGACGAGAACCGGAATGAATAACGATATATATACTTCCATCATCACCTTTATCCGCTTCGATGAAATGATTGCCTCCACCAAGAGTACCAATACTTAGATTTGCACGTTCTGCTCTTATCATGTCATAACAGCAAAGCTCTGTAAGATCTATCTGATTGCAATACCTGTGGGCTTCATCCCTAATATCAAATCCAGAAGGTATTCTTTCATGTATAACTTTGTCCATTTTTTCAAGCTCAATATGCTTTTCCTTGAGCTTAACAGTTTCCATACCGCAACCGATATCAACGCCCACAAAATTTGGAACAAGCTTGTCCTTTACAGTCATGGTCGTTCCTATAGTACATCCTGCTCCTGCATGAACATCAGGCATGATCCTTATATCTAGACCATCAGTCATAGGCTGGTTACATATCTCATTAATCTGCGCTATAGCACTCTGTTCGATAACATCGGTAAACACTTTCGCAGTATTATACTTTCCGCTTATTTCCATCATATTATCATCCCCTTATATTCAAAACAATCTGTTTACTCGTCCTCATCCTTTTCAAAATCAATATCTTTTAACTGACTGACATCGAAAGTTCGTGCATCATCTACTATTACTATTTTATCGATCTTATCGAAGAGATCAGTAAGATGTATAGCTCTTTCATCAGGATCTTTTAATATACCAAGTATTTCTATCAGTTCTTCCTTAAGATTTTTGATATTGCTATGAGTTCCTTCTACTTGTTTGATGTGCGGCGTTATAACCTTACATTTTTCATAGTTTCCTGGAATTATAGTATCATTATCACTTATAAGAATATAAGCTTTTCTAAAGAAACGTATTCTTGATTTTTCCTTGTATTCATCAAGAATATCCTTGCTTATTTCAGAATTTACAATTACTTTTGTTTCGGCAGGAAAGAAACATGGATTAGTTAGTATACAGGGTAATCCGCAATTGAACGCCAGAGAAAGTGCAAAAAAACCACCAAGGCTCTGTCCAATAATAATATCAATATCTTCATTTTTAATGATTTCAGTTAATTTAGTAAATATCTCATCTGGATGGGCGTTCATATACTCAAGTTTCGGAGATACTATATCTTCTTTAGGCATAAGCTCACATAATGCAGAATATGTACGGTTATCAGCCTTTCCCATGAAACCGTGTAAATTAAGTATCCTCATTTCCCAATCTCCTTCCACACTTTATGAAGTATAGCATACACATACTCATTATAATCCGTCTCATCTGTCGGAGGTATATCAAGTACCTCTCTGGCAAATGCTCCAACTGCACGGGAACGTGAAACTCCTGCAAAGCAGTGTATAAGCAGTGTATCGACATCCTCTGAGTGAGCCTTAATAAATTTGACAATAGCTATCGCCTGTGTGAAAGAGATAAGTCTTAGCCCATGTTCAGGCTCTTCGATATCGTCAAAATATAGAGTCAGAACATCCTTGCAATACTTGTTTTTCTTAAGTTCAAAACCAAAGCCTCCACCATAGGTGTCCTGAATTGAAATAGCAACGTAAGTATCTGTCTTTTCTGCGTATTCGGTTACGCCGGGCTCACAGAAATGCCTCATAACATAGCGGAAAGCATTTCTGGCCGATAAAACAAGAATCCTTGGCTTTTTCATCTTCAACCCTCCCTGTCAGTATTACACTGATAATGTTCACTATGATCATATCTAACTACAGGATCATCATTTATTTTAAACTCTTTACATATCTGAGATATGTAATTACCTGCTATATATGGGCTCATATATACGATAGCTTTTCCTTTAGAAGATATCTCTACTCGTCCGCGAGGATAAAAATCAAATGCTTTATTACAGCCTTTCGGGCAAATATGATCCCACAGTTTCTTATGATTATAGGTATTATCAGATTTAGCGATACCTTCTGGGAAGCTGCCATCAAAAGGATAACATTTAAGCTCTCCCTCTATAAGCCAGAATACTCCTCTTTTCATTTTTTGACTTTCCTCGAACATATTTAGATACTCCTCAAATCTTTCAACGATTTAATTGTTTTAGAGCCACCCACAAAGACTTTCATATCATCACCTTAAAAACCTATTCTATTGATGTTTTTTACAGAACTAAGCTCTGGCATAACAAAATCATCTGCAATAAGGGTTGTCAATTCATGATCACTTATTGCACTATAAGACTTTGCTGAAAGACGTTCTGCAAGATGCATTGTAGCCTGCTCCAAAAGATTTCTGACGAATCTTCCGTTACCAAAATCGCTTTTCTTTACTGCTTCAGAAAAAATATTAATAGCCATGTTTTCAGCATCAACTGAGAGATTCATACCTTTGTTTTTAGCCATAAGTCTAAGTATATCAAGCAGCTCATTTTCTTTATAATCAGGGAAATCAACATGAAAAGCGATCCTACTTCTTAACCCAGGATTCTTTTTGATAAAGTTTTCCATTTTATCAGGATATCCTGCAAAAATAACGATCGTATCATCTCTATGATTTTCCATTTCCTGAACAATAGTATTTATAGCTTCATCACCATAAAGGCCATCACGATCATCGACAAGAGAATATGCCTCATCTATAAATAGAATTGATCCTTTTGCTCTTCTAAACGCTTCCTGCACCTTAGGAGCTGTATGTCCAACATATTTTCCTACAAGATCAGCTCGTCCTACTTCAACAAGTCTTCCACTGTCAACAATTCCATTATCCTTATATATTTTTGCAGTTAAGCGTGCGACAGTTGTTTTAGCCGTGCCAGGGTTACCGGTAAAAATCATACTTCTTGCCGGGGGATCAATTTCTATCCCTCTTTCGTTATACAGACTTAGTAGCTTAAAAAATGAGACCGTTTTGTATATCACGCCCTTTGCTTTATCGAGTCCAATCATTTTGTTTAGCTCATCAGCAGCATTTCCCTTAACACGTGGATTACTTTCCTCAACTTTATTAATATTGAAATACTGAGGATAAATCACAGATCTAATATATCCAGAATAATATTTGTTAAACAATCTATCAAGATCACTCGCATAACACTTATCGATTTCGACTTCAAATTGCTTTAGAAGTTCACTTTTGTCAGAAATATCCTTCTCATCTGCTAAGGCACATAAATATTTTTTACTTTCTGCCTTGCTCATAATATCCTCTTTAAAATGTATTAATGCTATTTCATCGCGAAGATAGGCAGCTATTGCGTTTGCTCTTTTTATATCATGTCGTCCTATATGAAAAATAGTAAGGACTTTGTTTTTGAATCTTCTTGCGCATTTACATACATTTTCCAGTAATTCCGAATCTGAATCGGCATACTCTTCAGATTCTTCCGAATATCCAATTGAGAATATTATTGTTCCGCCATACATATTTTCGTACATATCCCTAATATATTCACAATGATAAGAAAGAGAGTCATTATCTCCGTCTAAAATCATTATCCGACTAGACTCAAGTCTTTTAGCTTTTACAAGACATCCTACAAGAGCATTCGCAACATTATCAAATGATTCATTATTGTTGTCAGAAATGATATAATGTACTGGATGGCCGACAAATCTATCCAAATTACATTTACTTATACGCTCAGCCTCAGCCTTTAATTCACAGATGTTCCTTTTAATACCGATTTTTTTTAGCATTGCAGGAGTTGATATTTCAACAATACGCTCATCAAACCAGCTTGATTTCAACGAATCTAACTTCAACAATTCTTCAATATCAAAATGAGTAGATATTTCTGATCTGCCGCGCATTAGTTTCATAGTCTTCTCAGCGGATATTTCTTTAAAACTAACTATTTTTCCCTTGAGCCCAAGCGATTTCCAGAAGCGTTTCCCTTCAGCTGATAATCTCTCGTTGAATCCATTACCGCCAATCACGAATCTGCACTCATTTCCTTTAAGATTACTTATAAAAACACAAAACCCGTTTTTATTATTCTCACAAAAATCAACACATTTAACTGAGATACTATCCCGAAGCGTTTCATTATCAGATGAACGAAGATTTATTTCATTTGTCAGTTCCGCTTTAAATTCAATATATCTCATAGAACTTCCTCTCTTTCAAATCTTGGTTATTTATATCCTATATAATTCTCTAACTTGATTATATCAAGTCAAAAAGCTTTTGTCAAGGGATATTTCTCATATTTTTTCCATTTAACTTTTTGATTTGATATTGACATACCGTGATGTATTTGATATAATAAGTTTAAGGATATGCATTATCAAGAAGGAGATGTTTAATTATGACTATAGACGAATTACAAAAGTTAAGAAATATCCATATAAAAAAATCCCTTAATTCTATAATGAGTGCCTTTAGAGGCACCCACTGGTTATCCATTTATGCAGCCGCATACATTATAGCAAAGACAGAAGGTAAAAAAACAAAAGACTTCAACTCCTTTCTTGATGAATATCATATTAAAGCCCAACTCTCTCCAGCTCTTTTTAACACCGTAGGTGAAAAATGGAGTATAATCAACTATCTTTCTGATACATGCTCTCCAGATGAATGTAAAGCAATCTTGCTATTTGATGATACCATTCCAAAAGTTAATCATTTTGGAGAAACACCAACCGGAGTAGCTATTCTATCTGCAAAGCTTCTAAATATAACATCTGACAAAAGAGGCGTTGATCTATGTGCAGGCCTTCTTGCTTTTATCCGTGAATGTGTTTCTTTGGGCATTGATTGCGAGTATCTTGGCAGTGAAACAAATACTGATATCAGAAATGTTGCTCTGATGAAGGCAGATATTCTTGGAAGCAATATAACCGTAACATCAGAAGACAGTTTAAAAATAATTGGAAAATACGACTTTATATTCTGCCACAGTGAATTAGGGCTGAAGTGGAAAGACTACTATCCAGAATGCAGCCATTCTGTTTCTGCAGATTGGTTGTTCGCTGAAAAATGTATAGAGCTCATCAATGATACAGGCAAAGCTGTATGTGTCATGACTAATGGAAGCACACGAAATCTTTGCGATAGAAACATGCGAAAGAAGTTTATCTCCTTTGGATATATTGAGACAATAATAGCTCTACCCGCAAATATCTATAGCAATACTGCAATATCCAGTACACTTATGGTTCTGAGCAAAGGCAACAAAACAGTCAACTTCATAGACGCAACTAAGCAATTTAGTCCATCGCGTCGTACTAATCAAATCTCAGAAAAAGATATATCATCAATTCTTAAAGCTGTAGGCCAAAGCTCTACCATAAGCTGCACTATAAGCAATGAAGAAATAGCAGCTAAAGATTATGAGCTTTATCCTCAAAATTATACAGAAAAAGAACCTGAGATCGTTAATGCAGTTACATTCTCAGAACTAATAAGTCGTATTACACGAGGAGCTCAGATAAAGGCAAGTGAGCTCGATAATCTTGTTTGTGAAGAGAATACCGATATAAGACTGCTTATGCTGTCTGACATTAGTAAAGGTATTATCTCTGAAAGCCTTCCTTTCCTAAGTGAACTGGATAAGCGTTACGAAAAATACTGTGCTAATGACGGAGATATAATCTTATCTAAGAACGGATATCCTGTCAAAACAGCTGTTATAGCTATTTCAGGCAACGAAAAGCTCCTTGTCAATGGTAATCTCTATATCATAGAGCTCGATAGAACCAAAGCCAATCCGTATTACATCAAAGCATATTTTGACAGTGAAAAAGGACAAGCTCTGCTAAAAAGCATTTGTGTAGGCGTTACTATTCCTAACATTCCTATCGAAGCGCTGAAGAAACTTCAGATACCGATGTGTCCTATTACTGAGCAAAAGAAAATAGCTGATAAATATCGCCAGAAACAGCTGGAATTAATAAAGCTAAAAAAACAAATTGAAGCAGTGGAGCAGGATTTAAAGAACTTCTTTTAAATAAGATTTTATCGAAGGAGGCGGAAACGCCTCCTTTTTATTAACATTTTCTAATAGAATTTTATGTTTTATTATGATATAATTCTTTTAAGATTATCTCCTATATATACTTTACCACACTTTATGTACAAAAAAACGTACATAAACTATTATAGACTTAAAATAGAAAAAGTAATGCTGCCATATCGGCAGCATATAAAACATAATTTGAGGTGAGATCATGTATGAATTACAGCCGAAAAAGCTAATGATAATCAATATACTTGATATTCTAAAGAAATACACTGATGAAACCCATAGACTGTCTCAAAAGGATATTGCAAATATATTAAGAAGAGAGTATAATATGTCTGCTGATAGAAAGTCAGTGAAGAGTAATTTAATGAGTCTTATCGACTTTGGATACCACATCAATTACAGTGAAAGTATAAGAAAAACAAAAGATGGCGAAGACAAAAATGTTCTCACCGACTGGTATATTTCTCATGACTTTGATGATTCAGAGCTGAGACTTCTTATAGACGGTCTGCTGTTTTCAGAGCATATACCATTCAGTCAGCGTATGGAGCTTATTAAAAAGCTTGAAGGACTATCGTCAGTTTATTTTAAAAGCAAAGTAAAGCATATTTATAGTACCTCAAACAGCTGTATTTCCAATGCTCAGCTTTTCTATACTATCGATATTCTTGACGAAGCTATAGAGAAGAAACGCCAAGTCGAATTTGAATACTGTTACTATGACATTGATAAAGAGCTGCATTCGCGAAAAAACGAAAGCGGAGATATACGCCAATACATTGTTAATCCTTATCAGATGTCAGTAATGGGTGGAAGATACTATCTTATCTGCAATTATGACAAATATGACAACATCTCAAATTATCGTGTTGATCGTATCAAAAATATCCGTATGCTTGAAACACCTACAAAACCAGTTGAAAAAACTACAGGCAAGAAATATGGTCTTAAGCTCGCTGAACATATGTCCGAGCATGTTTATATGTTCAGCAGTGATATTATTAATGTTAAATTTAAGGCAAACCGATATATTCTCAGTGATATCATAGATTATTTCGGCTCGTCAGCTAATTTTTCTGATGTAAATGAAAACGACTGCATAGTTCGAGTAAGAATCAGCGAAGAAGATATGTTCAAATGGGCTGTACAGTATTCAGACCATGCAATTGTACTTGAACCGTTATCATTGAAAACTCGTATAATAGATGCACTAAAAAGTGCACTAGACAAATATCTGAAATAAAACCAAATTCAAAGGCCATGCGGACTTTTCTCCCCATGGCCTTTGCTATAATATATGTACAAAACGTATTCAATTTAGCAATTTTGACATTATTAATCGTTTCTTAACGACTTTTTTATTATTATCATATATAATATAGATATATCCTATAATAGGAGGTTGAAAGCAATGAACGATATGCAGCCCCCAAAAGTGTTAATACTTGCTATACTGAAAATTTTAAAAACTCATTCAGACAAGGATCACCCACTAAAAAAAACGGAGATACAAAATCTTTTGGAATCTGAGTATGAGATGAAAACTGATAGAAAAACACTCAGTCGAAATCTTAAAATGCTTTGGGAATGTGGTTTCTTTCCCATAAGATATGAGGGAAGCGAACATGAAACTGAGCGCACTGCCAAAGATTACAGACGCGGCAAAGTAAAAATACGGACAGATTGGTATTATGACCAGAGATTCTATAACGGCGAGCTCCGGCTGCTGATAGACAGTGTTCTCGCCTCTGATGGACTGTCGAAAAAGGAGCGGCGCAGTCTTGTAGGTCGTCTTGAAAAATTATCGAGCAAACATTTCCACTCGACTACCAAGAATACTGACATGGATATATACGGTAAGGTCGAAAACAGAAGTATCTATATCACCCTCGAAAATATCGGCGATGCTATAGCAGAAGGTAGGCAGATAACGTTCCATTACTGTGACTGTGGGATCGATGGAGAACTGAAATACAAGCTCGACAGCAATGGACAAAAGAAACTGTACACAGTAAATCCCTATCAGATTGTCTCGCAAAATGGGCATTCATATCTGATAAGTAATCTTCCGGAGCATGATGATCTGATGCATTTTCGAATTGATCGTATCAAAGAATGTAGCAAGAGTGCTGTACCTGCAACTCAGCTTCGTATGCTGAAAGGCTTTGAAGCCGGCATAAGTCTTTCTGATTATATAAAAACGCACCCGAACTTATGGAGTGGAACTCCGGTGCATATATCATTTCAGTGCAAACAGTATATGATGAACGATGTTGCAGACTCATTTGGAATCGATCTTCGTATTGAGAATTTACCCGATAATATGATGATAGTTCATGTGGAAGCCAGCGAAGCAGCGATGCTGCACTGGGCGATACAGTTTGCCGATACAGTAGAAGTACTATCACCTAAGAGCCTGCGTGAACAAATAGCTGAAACGCTGCAAAATGCACTTAAAAAGTACAAGCAATAATGTTTTATTTGGCACAGTTTAGTGCTATAAATAAAGGAGGAATAATCATGAGCACAACCTTTTTATCAGAGAAAATGGCAAGATACTTTGAGGATATGTGGATCGAAGAACAGTTAAAATCAATTTCAGCTAATAGATTTGAACGGTTACTGAATAAGAGAAAATTTGGTGAGACAAACAAATCATTTTGGAAAATAATATCAAACTCAAAATGGGATGACTTTAATTTTCATTTTGAACTTGGTTGGTCTGACAACACTCCATTATCTCAGGTTTCTAATAAGATTAGAGTTGTAGTTCATCTAGAAAGTCAGCATATAAAAAATACTGATATTGACAAAAAAGCACGGACATTCTTTGCAAAGAATGAAGTGGTATTCAGTGATCATCCCCAAAGACAAAATACAATTAAAGAAGTATCTGGAATGAAATTGAATGGTACTGTGACACCTGATTTTTCATCAGAAGAAGCTGCAAAGAAGACAATTAAGGAAATTATTAAAATCCTTGATTCCCCTGCTTATAAAAAGTGCGCAGAAATTGCCGATGCATTTATTAATGAACTCACAAATGGAAAAGAATAATATTTTTCACAAAAAAGTATTCACATAATAAAACAATGCGGAATCCTCAAAGAATCAAGGATTCCGCATTGCTTTATTATAAATTTTAACGTAGCTAAATAGCCCTGTTCTGCATGTTATAATATAATCACAGAAGAAAAAACGACAGAATTAGCAGTACTATTTCACAGTATTAATGCTTATGTTTTATGCAAAAGGAAAATTTTTGAGTTATCCTTACCTTATCTTCGGAATCTCATTTTCTATGTGCTATAATCGCATCATGAACAAATTGCTTTCTTAAGGAGGTAAACGGTATGATTCTACCCGAGGAAAGATGGATAGAAATTAGCAGGATGTTTATTGATGCGTATTCACAGTTTCACAGTGAAGGCAAAGTAACTAGTTGGCTCAAACTCAATAACAGGGATATTGAGATATCATTTTTGCCAAGCGATAATATTGATTCCGACCTTATCAGAGTTATGCTGTATTGTCCAGAAATCGAGACAATACTAGAGGCTTATTTCAATTTAGCAACTCATGACACAGAAGAAATTATTACAATGCTCTATAAGCTTGCTAAAAAGCCCCGTTTCTTTGATATTACTAAAATCAACACAAATGACTCAGAAGAAGAATATGAGATAATCAAAGAAACATTAGTTAGTGCTTATAAAAATGGCCATTTTACTTCTGCTTCAGAAGCATGGGAGAAAGAAGGAACAGAAATCCGCATCATAGAACTTCACGGCAAGGTGTTCAAGGTTATATTTGCTCCCCATGACGATGGACTAATTAGCGTTTATATCAACTGTGATACTACAAACATCTCATGTACAAGAATAATCTCCATAGAGGAAAAAAATCCTAGAAATATAATTAGGCTTATCCAAAATCTTGCTTGGGATAATGCATAACTGACATAGGGCAAAATGGTCCTATCCATCGTGCTATAATATAAACATAAACCCAACAGCTTCAGGGAGGTATGTCAATGTATCAATTTATCTGTGATTCTAAGTACTGTGTCACCTGTTCCTTTTGGTCAGGTGAGAGAAGGCTGTGTGATCAGTGGGGAAGCAGATTAGAAGTCAGCAGTCCGATGTCTACCGGCAAATGCCTTAATCAGAATTCAGGTTGCTGGAAGCAGACAAAACAGGCAAATGGAGGATGCTCAATGTTTCTAAAATGGAGAGCGCTGAGATAATTGATTTCAATTCGCATACTCAAAACCGCTAATTCATAGTCAGGAGGTACTTATATGGGAAACGATATCCGTAATATCAATTCGATTGAGTCCATGCTTGATGATCTTTTCGAGCGTGTTAAAGCTTCAGAAGAAAAAATAACCTGCTGCAAGTATATCGTTGACAGCAGGGAATATATTGCTGCTATGGACATAGTTGATGCTTCGTATATAGTTATATTCTTTTATAATACCTTAAACGATAACCATTTAATCGTAAATATAGAAAAAAGCGAGGACTGGGAAGAAGCAAATAGAAAATTATTTGATTTTCTCGGCTGTTCTTACCAAAGCGAACTTACTGTCGCTTCGTATGCTTCATACTGGTATAGCCGCTTGGAGCCAAACAGCGACATTGTGACCGAAGCAATAGAACAAAATCGGAAATTCTTTATTTGCTGTTATCCGGAAACATTTGATAATCATTATGATCCATGCGACGAAACAGGAAGAAGAGTGTTACTAATTACCGAGTTTTCAGACGATTTCGAACAGGTTCATTTTTATATACACTTCGAGTATACCAACGAAGCATTTCATTTAAGCGGAAGCACTGATTCTACTGATTTGCTTTGGAATCTTTATTGCGAATTCGAGGATTACGAAGAGGAGTTACAAGTAAAAGAAAAAGAAATATTAAACAAGTTCTATCCTCACAACAAATACGCTGCTTCCGACTTTCTTCAGATAAAAGCTTTGTTTCTCAAAGCTATCAACGACGCATTCAAAAGTGATATTGGAATAAACAGCATACGTTTCCGGACAGATGCTGGTCAATTTGCCGCACAAATCATAGTTGTTTCTTCTGAGCTCTACGAAGTTCGTGTGATCATACATAATATTGACTATAATCAGTATTTCAGCCGTCGGGTTCCAGGAAGAGACTATTTTGAGGAAATCTTTGCTGTAGATCTATTTAAAGAGTTATTTCCCGAAGAGGCTAAAGAGATATATAATAAGGAATGTTTTGACGATCTGTTCGAAAAGATACGTCCAAAGATCAAGGAAATACTCGTTACAGCGGCGAAAATCGGCTATTCCAGCTGTTCATTTCAGGCTGTTGATAAGGAGATTCCTGAGCTTGGTGCAACCTACTCAGCAGAGGCAGTTCTAGAGAAAGGTGGTAATCTTGTGAGCTTGACTGTCAAATGCCCATCAAAAAAAACTGTTCCTTTTGAGCGTACAGTCGAGGTGGGTCAGGTATACGATAATTTGTTTGGTGAGCTATATCAATTCTTATATCCAAACAGAATAGTTCTTCTTATCGATGATATCCGTAACAATTACGAGTTATAAGGAGGAATATAAGTATGTTAAATTACAAAGCTACAAAAGCAGATTACGAGCAGTTCAGAAAGGATTTAAATGCTAACGGAGAAGTTTTTCCTTGGTTTGAGTCCGAGCAGAAATTCCTTGATAACTTCAAGGTCAATGTCGATCGTGAGACTGCATTAAAGCAGATAATCACGATAAACAGAAAGTATTCAACTCATCTATCTTTTGGTAAGTCCAATGCCCCGGACGAAGGCGGTGAGCTTGCCGACTATATTAGCAGTGAGTATTTCCAGTCACGGATAACAACAACGGACGAAGATATTGCTGCTGCACTTGTCATGGATCTTGCTAAGGCGGCCAAAACAAGAGGACGCTTCCTTTTGTCCTTTGCTTCAAAGTATTGTCACCACTGTAATCCTAATATGTTCCCGATATACGACAGTGTCAACGCAATCTATTTAAGAAAGCATTATTCTTATTCAGATAATCACGAATATAAGGAATACGTAAAAGCATACACACTTTTTTGCGACTCCATAGGCGTAGACTTAGCTACAGCTTCAGATAAGCAGGAGGGATTCTGGGTCGATAAGTTTATAAATAATATCGAAAAATAACAATAATACCATATCATTCGTTTAGAATCACCCCCCATTATATGCTTTTCACGAAACGGAGGTTAATTATGCGTATTTATAGTGGTTATGGTACAGGGCATCCGATTTATACTATCAAAGGGGATCAAGTGTATCAAGGGTATGGTACCGGTCATCCCATATACACTATCAAAGGGAATCAAGTGTATCAGGGCTATGGTACTGGTCATCCCGTATACACAATCAAAGGGAACCAGGTATATCATGGCTACGGAACAGGTCATCCCGTATACACGATCAATGGAAATCAAATATTTCAAGGATACGGAACAGGTCATCCTGTCTATACATTAATGGACAGCTGATAAGGAGGTTCGGATCATGAGTGATACAAAAATAGGCCGACAGTACACATTTGACAGCTTTGAGGTCACAAAAGCCAACAGCAAAGCCTTTGATGCCGCCAAAAGGTTTGCCGAGAACGCTGATTCCAAGCCATTAGCTTTATTCGGAGAAACCGCTACTGGCAAAACCCACCTACTCTATGCGGTCAAGAATAAAATCGAAAATAATGATCCTGAGCATAAAGTACTTCTAATTACAACCACTGAGATCAAAGATCACCTGACACACGTTCTTCAAAACGGTGACACAGCTGAACATTTCCGTGAGAAGTATTTGAGGGCAGATATTCTTTTGATTGACGATATTCAGGATATCGCAGGTAAAGAGAAAACACAGAAAGAACTTATTCTGATTTTTAATCAGTTCTACGAGTCTGGAAAGCGTATCATGATGACTTCATCTGCTTCTGATGACAAAGGAATTATAGAGCGCCTTCAGTCAAGGTTCTTTTTCGGTGATTCTGTTTACTTGACATGATCAAAGATGTGGTTTCCTTATACACAATAAAGGTTAAGTATAGGATACTTATCCGAATATTGACATCTGACATTGGAGGTGCCTATGCAAGTGAGTGTATATTCAAGGGAAGCAATCGAATGCATAATTGCAGACGGTAAATTCCCAGAGAACACCGCTGTTATCAGCTTTTACGATCCAGCTATAAAGCGTATCGACAAGGACTACTCTCATGTTGATTACAGCGGTGTATGCGACACGGTCTTTTACAGTGAGCTTGACGATCTTGATCTTGACGTGCTTAAGCGAAAGGGATATACGTATGATACATATTTCCCAGAAGTTGACGAAATGGCTTCATTTATAGTCAAAGCTTTTATGGGGCAAAAAAACATAATCTGTCAATGCGAATATGGTCAGAGCAGAAGTGCAGGCTGCGCAGCTGCGATACTGGAATACTTCTATGGTAATGGTATCTCTATTTTTTCAAATTACACCTATTATCCCAATCAAGTCGTATTTCATAAGGTCTACGATGCTCTTGTAAGAAAAAATCCATTATACAGTTTCGGTATATATTCCCCAGAAAAACTATATTATCATCTTAGCCAAACGCCACACTACAAATCAGATAAGTTTATAGACTTTTCAACTGGTGCTACAACTTTGTTTTCTAAGAATATTATAGATCAAAAGCTAACAGAGCTCGGGATATGCTGCCCTTCGTTTGAGGAAGCATTCTATTTACTCAGACATGGCAAGTCAAAGGTTTATGTGTCGCTTCATATTGACGACGCAACGGTTTGTAACGGTTTTCAGATGGGAGAGCATAATATCGGAGTAAGAAAAATTCATAATATTACAGATAAAGCCATTCCACTTACAATATCTTTTCCAACACTTTTAAATCATACTAAGAATAAAGATCAAGGATAT
>JAEEGL016396276.1_pt1 | contig 17927 bp, 15 predicted proteins | sample 9134231 | NCBI WGS metagenome assembly JAEEGL01 (sample SAMN16246548, study PRJNA631951) | gut metagenome | biome: gut microbiome; feature: rumen; material: fiber-attached | host: Bos | place: Iran: Karaj | collected 2018-10 | reverse complement strand
TAAGTGCTGGTCTGCAAAACCAGTTAGACAGGTTCGACTCCTGTACCAGACTCCTAGTAGTAAACCAATTGGATTGAGGTTGCGTCGCCTGGAACGACGATAATGTGGGTTCGAGTCCCGCCTACTAGACCAAATTATGGGGATATAGCGTAGCCGGTTATTGCAGAAATGCTTGCGCGCGGATGACTGAAGATCATCAGGCCTTGGTTCGACTCCAAGTGTCCCCACAATATCGGGAGATCAGCTAAACGGTTTGAGGCTACTAGTCTGATACACTGGCAATCCGAGTTCGAATCTCGGCCTCCCGACAGATATTGACAGAGAAGCTATAATAGTTATACCGCGCGATAGATAATTATATTAGTATATCTGTAGTATACACGCCTTAGGAAGTACAACTTTGGTATGAGTCAATTACGCGAGATAGGATAAGCGGGCAGATATGGTTTCTGTTGGTGGCAGGTTCGAATCCTGTGTTGGCGACAAAATGAAGTAAAAAGATTTATAGGATGAGTAGAGCCTCTTGCTCGGGTCGTATGGACTTCCATATATCACTATAAATTCCTTAGAGGCATCAGGTACTTCATTAAAATATAGGAGTTTGGTGTTAATGGCAGCATGTTGGTCTCCAAAACCACAGGTATGGGTTCGAATCCTGTAACTCCTGCAAATAAGTTCTTTATATATATTTGAAATATGATAAAAAATATTTCTATTATATTATATAGAATTGATGTTCTTTGACATCTTGGTAAATGCATATTAATTAGATTATTCGTTTATGAGTAACCGTGACGGTGAAAATAAACAAAAACATAAATGCATATATTAATGTGGTTTTACTATATTAATATATGCAAATTATGCGGGAGTGGGGGAATTGGTAGACCCGCCAGCCTAAGGAGCTGGTGTTAGAAATAACGTGTGAGTTCGAGTCTCACCTCCCGTACTAATTAATCGGGGTGTAGTTCAGTTGGTTAGAACGCTAGTTTTGGTTACAGTTAATCAATAGCTGAGAAATTGATGGACTATACATAATATTGGAAGTATCATAAGTTCGAATCTTATATGTATAGCGAACTAGAGGCCGTGGGTTCGAGTCCCGCCACCCCGACAATATGGAATATGAAAATATAACTAAAGAAGAATTTATTAAAATTTGTGAATCTTGTGAAACAAAGCAAGAAGCATATTATAAATTAAATATGCATAGAAATACTTTTGATAAATATTCTAAAAAATTTGATTATAAATTTAAAGTTAAAAAACCAGGTATAAAATATAATTTACAAGATATTTTAGATGGTAAACATCCTGGATATTCTACTTCACATTTACATGATAGATTACTTAAAGAAGGAATTAAAGAATATAAATGTGAATGTTGTGGTAATTCAGAATGGATGGGACATAAAATAGTTTTAGAACTTCATCATATTGATGGTAACCATAATAATAATCAATTAGAAAATCTTCAATTTCTTTGTCCAAATTGTCATTCAATAACAGATAATTTTAAATCAAAGAAAATAAAACATTATAAATTATAATATGCAATGGTGAGTTGGCTGAGTGGTCTAAAGCGACGGTCTTGTTAATTCGAGTGCATCTAAAGGAATTTAGAATGTAGAATCTCCCTAATTCGGTGAAGCCTAAGTCAAATTAAGATATGGTAATGCCGAGCCAATGTTTAAAGACAGTGTGTAGAGACTTTACAGGAGACATCCAGAACGGATGAAGACAAAGTCCAGACTACAATGTGAAAACAATGTATGTAAGGAAAACCGCTGATCGGAAACGGTCCGGGGGTTCGAATCCCTCACTCACCGCATTTTTTTACAGATATAAGCTAATGTGACGTCGTAAACTAACAAGAATCAGTCTTGTCATTGATAGTATTAAATCTATCTATCTGTATTTTTATATGTATTATAAAATCTAATAGTGCAGATGTGAGTTACTTCACTAGCTTAGTTTTGGCACTTAAAAAACAATACTCCATCGCTTGTTCTTTAGATTTATTTATGGGCTGGCATGTTCCAAGGCTGGCGTTTCTCCCCTGCAAGGAGAGAGTGGAGAGTCCGATTCTCTTCCGGTCCACAAGAACTAATTTTTCGGAGGTAATATACATATTGGGTAGAGTTGCAAACTATATTTGCGCTGGGAATGTATAACTTAGTTCTTTTTTATGGGCCCTTAGTGATAGTGGCTAGCACGTAGGTTTTGCACACCTGAGGCACCAGTTCGATTCTGGTAGGGTCCACGGTTCTTTAGTATAATCCTTAACTAATTATTAACTACATTCAGTATCAAGTAATATCTCGAGTAAAGTTGGTATGCTGAGTGCAAGAATATAGGTTGAAATTACACCTCCGAGGCCGGAGCGAGATGATGAAAGAGTGAGGACAGCGCATCAAGAATTACCATGCTCCTGTGGGCAAGCGGCCTAAGCCATCACACTCTCAATGTGAAAATCACGGGTTCGAATCCCGTCTGGAGTACAATTAATATGCCGCTGTAGCCCAATTGGCAGATGGCAACAGACTTAGAATCTGTACAGTGGGAGTTCGAATCTCCCCAGCGGTACAAATAATTTAATCTTTTAATATAAAACATTAACGGAATGGAGAACGTAATACCAGTTTATATTATGATCTGCAGAAAGATTAAATTATAAAAAGGGTGGGCCAATCGGGTAAAGGCAGGGTAAGTCTCCGGTTCTTCTCTAAGGATTATTCGCGATTAATTAGAGTTTCTTAAATTACCCATCATAGGTCCGTAGCTCAGTTGGTTAGAGCACTACACTGATATAACAGAATAAACTGTTTAAATTCGGCCTATATTGTGAATTTTTAGAGTTCGTAACTCTAATAGGTCGCAATGTAGGGGTCCCCAGTTCAAGTCTGGGCGGGCCTACAAACCGAATAGTGGTCTGTAGAGATACTTCATAAGTTCGATTCTTATTTTTTCTACCAAAATTCAGAAAAAACGTCAATGGTGATATAATGCTCTACTAAATGTTCTTTCGGTTATATAATGGGCACGTACGCCAGTGGTTTAGACCGTCACTCTTACAAAGTGAAAGCCGGTGGTTCGAATCCACCCGCGCCCACGTCTTGTGCAACTAACGCTTCACGGAGTGTACTTAACAGATTGGAACAATGTTAAGGTGTGAACCGCAAAAGGTAATATGAGTATGTGTAGAGAGTAATGTTATTAATCCAAATATAGAACATCTATGGTATTACAGAGGGGTATTACTGGAAGAAAACTATTAAAAATCCTTATTAGTGACTGTGACGACATTGTGTTAGTTTAGGTACAAATTCGGAGCATAGCTCAGTTGGTTCAGAACATCTGCCTTACAAGCAGAGGGTCCGTGGTTCGAATCCACGTGCTCCGACAAAGAGATACTTGAAGATCATCGTTAAAGAGAAGAGATTAAGCGCTTAGTCAAATCTCCAGGTGAGGCCGCCTCGGAAGGGAAGAAGCATACAAGGTCTGCATGCGTCAAGTAACAATATAGTGGATTTCGAATAAGCTATAGCTCTTAATATACTATTTATATATCGGCGACTATAACTAGTCATGATTTAATTCCAAAAGATCACAGTAGCAAAGTAATCTGAGGTGGGGTCCAACGGTCGCTTCCGGATAAGCAAGAAAAGAGGACTACATAGTTTAAAAGTAAAACGTTTGGAAGTAAATAGTTTATTTATGGCGGGTTAGCTCAGTTGGCTAGAGCGTGGGATTCATACCCCCAAGGTCCCCTGTTCGATCCAGGGACCCGCTACAACCTTGGCAAGGTATATTAATGAGTTTATAAGTTCTCTTGATAATTTAAATTTCATTTATTGAAATACCTGAAATATGGTTTGATATAAAAACTTATTTATAAAATACGACCGTGCGATTGGGTTAGTATCGCAGTTAACCTGACAGTTGTACGAATCTGTCCTTCAATAGGATGTAATTGAAGATTAAAGAATAAAAGCGGTTACAGTCTGAGGAGACTAGCCATTAGTATTTTTGCTCATCTGAAGACAGATTGAGTTTCGGAACTTGAATAACTGGGATTTATTTCAAGCTATGTTTTTGGCACCAATCTAAGAATGGATGCCTTGGTTGACCACAATACCGTAATTGTGGAGATAATGGTTTGTTACTTAAAGCCGACAAAAAGTAACTGGAACAACGACCTCCTTTTTATCGCTCGTTGAGTTAGGATCATGGTGAAGCAATGCTCAACAGTCATCGGGTATGACCATGCGGCCTCGGATGACCAGTTAGGATGAACAGCAAATCCTTCATAATCAGTACTGAATGTCTGAAAGCTGATTTTTTAACGGTGGGGTGGGTGAGTGGCTTAAACCAGCAGTTTGCTAAACTGCCGACCGGGTAACCGGTCCGCGAGTTCGAATCTCGCCCCCACCGCAAAATGGAGAGTAAAGCCAAACGGAGATGGTAACCGTCTGCTAAACGTGTTGTTCGGCTAGTAACCGGATGAGGTTCGACACCTCTGCTCTCCGCAAATAATTGGTGAGCAATCCCAAACGGAGATGGGTGCTGATTGGAAATCAGTTAGTTCGGTTAAACCCCGGATGAGGTTCGACACCTCTACTCACCGCAATCTGATAGTGGTCTGAAGAGATACTTCATGGTTAATAAATTTTACTGAAAATAAGATTTTAGATAGTTCGAGCCTATCATGTCAGAAATGACAAACATGGCAGTTAGTCTGCTTACCTCTTCTAAATGTTCTTCAGATTTTAAATGGCGGGATGATGGAACCGGTATACGTGTTCGGCTCAAACCCGAAATTTTGGGGGTTCGAATCCCCCTCCCGCTACAAATAATCAAGCCTCGTTCTTTTTTTAAGAAGAACCTTGCCAGTGGGATGTGGAGTAATCGGATAGGTGAGTGCGCAGTAACCTATGTAATATGAAACCGTTCCGAAGCGTCGGGTTGTCCAACGAAACTGAAATTGTAAATATAAACACGATATTAGTGATAAATTACAATTGATGCTCCTTGCCAACACGTGAGTAAAACCTTGTAAAGGCGTCAGCCCAAAGGTAATGTAATCCTCGTATAGAGTCATTCCTTCGTCAGATGGTAGAATGATGCTCCGAACAACCGAGGTTTCTGAGTCGCAGAGATGTAGTAAAGCTTGATTTTTATAATTTACCATCTATACATAAAAGGAACAGCGTAGTAGAAGTATAGTACATGCTACGACAGCTCATGGATAAGCTGCGAAACGGATAGGAACCCATGCGAGGGTGTACAGACAGAACCCCACCTCGGTAAGAAATCTGTCTATATATGGTGCCTATAGCTCAGTTGGCAGAGCGGCGGATTGTGGTTCCGCATGTCGTCGGTTCGATCCCGACTAGGCACCCTACATGGTGGGTATAAGATAGCGGTTGAGTCGTGGGGACTGTGAATCCCTGAGGATCGGTTCGAATCCGGTTACTCACCCCAAGTACACCTTCTGTCAGGTTTCGAAACCAGAAGGAGAACTAAGTATAATATTTAAAAAGTACTAGTTAATTTTTCTATATTATATTAAGGTTGTAAAAAGTTGGTGGAAATCCGGGTACTTGACCATGCAGGTGTAGCACAACGGTTAGTGCGTCAGCCTTCCAAGCTGAGGATGACGGTTCGATTCCGTTCACCTGCTCTCGGATGAGTGTACATTGAAATCCGACGGAGGCGACTAATCCGTTATCGAGTTCGTAGTTATAGTTTATAGGTAAAACTAGGTATGGTCAATCTACCATTCCACAATGGTAGATTTTTATGCGGTATTAGTGTTAATGGTAAAGCGAAAGCAAAGCATATCTGGCTTCCAACCAGAAGGTGGGCGTTCGAATCGTCTATACCGCACTGTGGGAGTGGTGAAATTAAACGAAATTACACTCTAGACATTGTTCTTTGGCTTCTACCCAATAGTGTGGTCGAAGAGTTACTTCAAATGGTATACACGCTTTTATGACAAAAAAGATTATGTAGGTTCAAGTCCTACCTCCCACACAATCTACCTAAGGTTTTATTACCTGCGGCTTAAACCGCTGCTGTCCGATATATAACGGCTAATAGAATTTATTTCTTGTGAGTATCAATGGTAGGAAGATTATGCAGCATTCGTATAACGGTAATTAATTATACCGGCTTGCCATGTCGGGGACGGGTGTTCGACTCACCTATGCTGCACAAAGTAAACAGACCCGCTCTTTGTGGTGTAGCGTAACAAGTGAACCATCGTTTTCTCTGTTGTATGTTAACAATTGGGTATATCTGATAAAGCTAGTCAGTGATAAAGTTTGTTTTCAGGATAGTGTGAAGGAGCTGTAACATGGTTTGAAGAACTGTAAGGGTAAACCATAGAAAATTCTGAGGGCATTTCGTTTACGTGCCTGTATTTATGCGGGAGTAACTCAGTGGTAGAGCGCAACCTTGCCAAGGTTGAAGTCGAGGGTTCGAATCCCTTCTCCCGCTCAGCATATTGGATGAAATCGGTGATATACTACTATCGTTATCATTGGAAAGTAAATAAGAGCCAATATGCTTTGTTTAACAAATAAATTTATAGGAGATTAAAATTATGAAGAATGTATTTCACTAGGTTTTAGTCAATGTGCCTCCCTAATTAATTTCATTTTAATTAAAGTAAAACAAACAAAAAACATTATGAATAAAATTTATAAAAATATTAAAATGAAATTATTATGAAGACAAATATTGATTTAACAAAAGATTTTACAATGAATGACGTAATGTCAACTGAATTTTTCCTTTATTTTAAGGAATATATTAAAAAGATGGTAGAGGATCAAAAAATAGCAAAGAGGGATAGAAAAGATGAAAAGCATCCTTGCCCAGATAAAAGAAAGTATTCTTGTTATGAAGCATATTATAGAGTAATGAATCAGAGATATAAATTATGTATGTTATATGAGATTTATTATTTTATGAAAAAGAATAGAGATTTTGATTGGTCAAGAATTAAGTTCACTCATAAATTAAATTGGAGAAAACAAGATTATATTGAATCTTTAAGTTTTAACCCAGAAGTTTTAGAGAAGGAAGAAAATTTAAGAGTACTTAATAATGCTTGGTTGAATTTTGATTATCTCTTAGATGTAATAAAAGAATATGTTAATGATGGAAAATAATGAAAAAAGACTTTATGTTCTCATTGATAAATCTTTAGAACCAGTATATGGATGTGTACAAGGTGGTCATGCAGTAGCTCAGTGGTTACTTGAACATCCAAATCAAAAGTGGGATAATTCTTATTTGATATATCTTTATGCAAATGTGAATTTGTATAGAATGAAGCTAATAATGAATCATAAAGATTTTTCAGAGTTTAGAGAACCTGATCTTAATGATAAGATTACTGCATTAGCTTGTGAAGATGATGGCAACTTATTTAAGAATTTACATACCGTGAAAACAAAGGGTAGTAAATGTTTTGGTCGTCATAGACTTCCGAAGTAAGATGGCTTCTACCAATGGTAGGAGATGCACAGAGGCTTTTAAAGGTTGAGCCAATTAATCAACCTTTTTATGCTCGATTGGTCCAGAGGTTGGGCCGCTGTCCCTAAAACAGTTGTAGACGGGTTCGAGTCCTGTATCGAGCACAAAAATGCCCCGTTAGTTCAATTGGAAGAATACATGACTACGGATCATATGACAGGGGTTCGACTCCTCTACGGGGTACTGCGCAGGTATTGATAAGCCCGATAGTAGAGTTAGGTGTTCTTATCCGTCTTGTCAACGTTAAAAGACATTATGCAGGCATAGTTTAGCAGGTCGAGAACATATCCTTGGTATGGATAAGACATCGGTTCGATTCCGGTTGCTTGCTCACGTGGTGATTAACAATCATCTAGTATTTGGATATTATATGACGAGAAGCAAGGTAGTTCCTTGTAAATATCAACGACAGGACATAGGGATGCAAAACATGTAAGTGTAAACTTTAAACCGAAGTTATCAGGGTACAGTAACTGGGCATCGGTATCAGTATTTAAATATACAGCAAGCAAAATTGTGATATAGTAGGTTCGTACTTGGTTTGTAGGTTTTATAAATAATATGTAGGAGAAAGGAACTTTTAAGACGTGATTACTGAAGTAACTTTATGGAACCTATGCTAGCAATAGAGATGTAATCTTGAGTTTGTAGATATTATTTATTTTTTGCCTCTTTAGTATAATGGCTATTATTCATGTTTCGTAATCATGCGATATTGGTTCGATTCCGATAAGAGGCTCATAATATATACCCGCTTAGTTTAATTGGTGTTTAGAACATCATCCTCCAAAGTTGAAAGGTGTGGGTTCGAATCCTGCAGCGGGTGCAAAAATAACTAAAGAGAGGCAGATAATGGAACAGGCTGGGAGAGCAGTTATCTGAATTAACAGACTTTGGTCTGAAGGGTTCACACTAAGTATCTCTCTAATGGTGTGGGAAGCAGTATATGGACGTGACAAGTTGTTGGATTGGTATCCATAAGTTCGGTATATGTTAGCAAGATTCCTGATAAAGTTCCTATTTAGTTATTTTTTTATATTGGGGTGTGGTGTAATGGCAGCATTACAGATTCTGGCTCTGTCGGTGAGGATTCGAATTCTTCCACCCCAACTTGTGACTTGGTGAAATATGAGTCTGTAAAATTCTAATCAGTGTAGTTCATGAGGCTAGTGAATGATGGTTTAGATGGGTCCTTCTGATGAAAGTACTTTCAATTCTAGATGAGAGAAGAACAGTAAGACGAAGGTTTGAAGTTATCATACCGGCATCAGAAGCCGGAGTTTACGTGGAAGTCGTAGGTCGCTACCAATATTTATACATTTACCAAGATTTATATAAAAGAGGCTCAATAATTGAGTCTCTTTTTTTATTATTACATGTACAAATAAATTTATAAATACTATGACACAAAGTAATAAGGAAACCCTTGTTCATTTTGGTAAGGTTGTAGCTTTATTCCTTCTTGGAATGATTGCTATTATTACATCTGCTGGTGTATGGAATGGTGTACATGCTGGCGCTATTGGATCATTTTATGGTTGGGTAGCCGGACTTAATTTAATTGCTGAAGGATTTGGTATTTGGAGCCTTCAGAAATTCTTATTTAAGAAAGCAGAACCTGTTAAAGTTGAAGAAGAACCAAAACCAGTTAAAAAGACAAGAACAAAGAAAACTAATGTTAGTATAGATTAATTTAAAGAGGAAATTTTGAATTTCCTCTTTTTATTTCTATATTAATATAGCAAAACAAAATAGACATTATGTTAGAATATAAAAAGAATTGCATTTGCAATGAATTAAGAAAAGGAATTAAAGAGTCAATCGATATTTCTGATTGGTCTACTGGCAGTTGGGTTGGATTAACTATGGAAAATGGTGGTATTACTGCTCGTGGTGAAGACAATGCATATGCATCTATTAGATTTTGTCCTTTCTGTGGTCGTGAATTTAAAACCAAATAATTATGGCTAGTTATGGATCATATCTGTTAAGTGATTTCATTAAAGATTTACAGAATAAACTCAATAAACATGGTGACGGAGAAATCTATTACCTTGGTGAGTGTGCAGAACATTATTGTCCTGATGTTGAAGTTAATGAAGATATTGAAAGAGATTATGTGTGGAATGAGAAAACTCAGGATCTTGATGAGGTAATCAAAAGTAAAATTGTTAAATATAGAATATTTTAATTATGTTACTAAGTAGAAAGCCACATTGTAATTGGTGCGAACGTCGTGGATCTGCAGATGGAAGAACTGATTATCGTTTATATCCATGTTCCTGTCAAGAATTAGCAAAAAAGTTTCCAGATAGATGTTTAGATGGATGTTTTATGGTAACTGAAAAAATGAGATGCCCTGATAAAAAATATTTTGAACCATTATATACTATTGAACAAATAAAAGAACATAATCATCATAAATAATGAAATTTATAAAATAATAATTCTATTATTTATATATAGTTCTTTATAAATATTGGGCCTGTTTTGGTTTTGACGCATTATAACGGATAGGTAAGCATGCAGTGGATTGGAAGGAAACCACTTTAATCTGAACTTTCAAAAGTCGAAATGACAACTTTGAATACAGAATGGCTGCTTAATTCTTACAAGGTAAGGATATAACTAATCTCTCACAAGGTGAGAGAGGTCATCATCTTCGGGAAGATTTTCTTTGTTATTCTTTTCAATGAAGGTGTAAATCCAAACAAAGTGGTGGAGGTGACGTGGAGTCAAGAAGTTAAAAGGTTCGTTTGATTATACTTTTAATGGATCCCTAAAATCAAACTAAGCATGTAGAAAGCTTTGAAGAAGTTTTGTCGGACAGCGGTTCGAGTCCGCTCAGGTCCACTTAAAAAGAGAATCTAATTATAGGTTCTCTTTTTTTATATATAAAAAAGAATCTTTTTCTAAGATTTTTTATTTTTTATATTTTTATTCTGAATTTTTATGAATAGTTATTCTATTTTTATAAATTGTATGCACTTAGCATTATTAAAAAATCTTATTTTTAAAAAATGTGGATAAAGAAATTAATATGTATAATATGTTTAATTGTGACTTGCGGATTAAATGTTTATGCGCAAATCACAGATAATTCGTATAATATTTCTACCACAATTGAGTTCTCTATAAATACTGATAATATAATACAAAACAATAATTATCAATATTATGTTAATGAAGTAATTCCTTATATTTTTGAGAATAAAGATAATATTGATCGTATATTGTTGATTGGTTCTGCATCTCCAGAAGGTAATTATAATGCGAATATACGACTTGCTAATAAAAGAGCAGATAAAATATATTCATATATATCTAATATTATACCTTCATATAAGATTATAAAAAATAATGATTATAATCTTTTCTTAGAGAAAACAGGTTTAGATGAAAGCGATTATAGAAAATTAAGAGCAACTTATATAGAAGTATATATTAATAGAAATATTAATAATAATGAATCCTCATCAAAAGATACTGTTTATGTAAGAGATACTGTTACGGTATTAAAAGAAACGCTTAATAATTATTACTATTATGAGACTGAAAAAATTATAAATGATAATCATAATAGATCTGTATTCGCAGTATATAATGATTTAACTTCTGATTTATTATTTAGAGTAAACATAGGAACAGAAGTTTATTTTAATAAGATGTCATTCTTTATTGAAGGATCATTTTCAAATTGGCCTATTTTAGGAAAAGCTTACAACATAGATGTTTGGCATACTGGCTTTAGAAAATATTTTAATTATGATTATGACAAATTATTTGTTGAAGCATATGCCAACGCTGGATATTTTGATACAGAAATATTAAGTGAAGTCGGTAAAATAGGCATACTTTATGGTGGTGGACTTGGAATTGGTTGGGTATTTAATTTCTGTTCACATTGGAAACTTTATCCAATAATTAGATTTGGTATTTTTGAGAAAGTTTATTATGCTGATTATTACTATACTGAACAAGGAAATATTAATATATCTTTTGGTAATTATAGTAATGGACAGATAAATAATAATCCTGGTGATCAGGGTGGACAATCAAATAATAATGTTGTTATTACTACATCTAAAACAATAACAAAAGAATTTTTACAGAATAGTAATAAGGCGTATTATTTTGGTCCTACATATTTAGGTTTGGTTTTAAAAAAAGACTTTTGTATAAATAAAAAGAATAAAAAACAAACAAGATGAAAATTAGACATTTAATTTTTATGCTTATTGCATGTATTGCAATGATTGCATCATGTGTAAAAGTTGATTACACATTGGATAATAGAATTCCTACTAACCCTAAGGGTGAATATGCTATTCTTTTCTCACATCCAGCTCCTATAACAAAAGCTCAGACAACAAGCATTTCCGGAACTGGTTATGATAGTTTTAGCTTATTCTCATGGAATGCTATTAATGATACTATTATGAACCCTTATACAGTTATAGCAAAAGCAGAACAGTCATATCAGTATGAGGATGTAACTGGTCAGGAAATTAAATACTTTAAGCGTGTTGCTGATTGGTATGATTTCATTGGAGTTATTCCTACAACACATACTATGAAACTTAAAGATGGTGCTGTTAAAGTTGAAGGAGTAACATCATTTGTTGTTGATGATAAGAGATCTGAAAAAGCAGTTAATCTTACAGATACTCTTTATTGGAGTGCAGGACTTGCTGTTGAATCTCCAGAAGAATTCCTTACTGCTTATAAGAGAGTTGCAAAGGCAGATTATGGTAATGTTGTTGAACTTCCTTTTGTTCACCAGAATGCTCTTATTTTCTTAGGTTTCAGCTCAGATAAGACTGATACTAAGATTATTGATTATGTACCTGGCACCCCTGATATTCCTGCTGTTTCTGCTGTCAATGATACTATATTTGTTCAAAAATTTGGTGCAAATGGATATTACAATAGAAATGATAATAACCAAGCATCTGCATTGACTGATGCACAGGTAACATTCATTAATTCAATGTATGAACTACATAGAAGTAATGGTGATGTATTTACAGGTAATGATTGGCCTTCTTCAACACCATCAGGATGTGTAGATACATTAATAAGAAAAACAAATCTTATTCCAAGTGACTATAAAATGTCTTGGCTTAATGAAGGTGTTGTTTTCTTTGATTGGGAAAAATATTTTACAGATAATGGTATTACAAAGCCAACTCAGTGGTTAAATATTGGTCCTGTTGTACATATAAAGAAAAATAATAATGGTAGTTATACAGGAATATTACTCAATATGGGTTCACAAAGTGGAACACCAAATTCATTACCTATAATCATAGAAAAAGTTCCTGGTACTCCAGCAGTTCCTGGTAAACCTGCTCTTGAAGGTGTTAGAGTATTTAGTGCTGACTCAACAGGTGTAAATAATGTTCCTACTGATACATTATATTGTGTACATATTCCTCATACAGTAACAGCTGATGCTACTATTGATGCTAATGGATGTGTTCTTTCAAACAGAGTTACTACTGATGATGTTATTCAGTTCTCACTTCCTGCTACTACAACACTTAGTGAAACTCCTGTTTGGTCACCTACTACATTCTATGCACTTACTGGTGATACTAATTTCAATTTTATTGTTGTAAAGCTTTCATATATTTATAATGGTATTACTACTTATGATGTCAGAGTTCCTATTCATCTTCCTGACGGAGGATTACAGCCTGGGAAATATTATAAATATGAACTTTATATAACAAGTACTTCTAACGGTACAAATGATCCTGATGAAGCAAGAGATGAAAAAGATGAAATTATAATTGAAGATAATCCTGTAATTCAGGTAAGACTTGTTGAAAGTGGTTATACACAGGGTGATGAAAGAAGATTCACAATTTAATTTTAAATAACATACTTAGTTTAAGAGAAGGAAATTATTCCTTCTTTTTTTCTATATTATAATGTTTTATAAAATATAAGTATTATGATAAAATTAAATAAAAAGACAAAACAAGATTTTTTAAGTCCAGACAGAGTTAAAAAATTAGAAGAACTTGGATGTTATTTGAATGATGCAAAATATTGTATTATTCGTTCAAAATTAGAACCTCTTAATCAGTTTGTTATATATGTAGATACTACACAATATCCATATGGATGGAAAGATTGTGTTAGTCATCCAGAGAATTTTGAATATGTTTGTAATACATATACACTTCCGGAACTTCTATTAAAGTTACCGGAATGGATTGGTAAAGATGGATATAAAGCATTGACATTCTTTAAAGATGCTCCATTTTATGGATTTTATTATAATACAGAAGATGATAAAGATATGGATTCTCCTTATGCAGAATATCCGTTAATTGCAGGATATAATTGTTTATTGTGGTGTATTATGAACAATTATGGATATGTAGATTATGTTGGTGATAAAGGAGATACTGAATTAGATATTGATATAGACAATGCATAAAAAAGAGAGACTTAAAATTAAGTCTCTCTAATTTTTATATTATAATAAATATTATTTAACAGTGAATTGATGATCTGCAAGAACATAATATAATTGAGTATTGTGTTTCTTTGCAAGATTCTTCATAGTACCGTTTTCATTATTTGTAATGAATAATACCATACCGTCAATATCTTTAATGAATCTGTCTACTTCACTTTCATTAATACTGAATTGAGCATCAGTAATTATAATATTTATTAAGTATTCATGTGTATGATTCTTTATATATTCAAGGATTGAATCAAATGACATTGTACCACCGGATGCATTAATTCTGTTACCCCATTTTAATTCATGCATAGCCATATCAAATGCAAACATCTTAAATGAAATTTCATCAACAACTTTTTCTTTACCGAAAGATTTCTTAAGTGCTTCAGAAATAGTATATGCAGAATTAAATACATTGTTGATTGGTTCTCCATCCATTGATCCTGATCTATCAATATAGAAAGCAACATTAATTGTTAACTTTTCTTCTCTGATTCTCTTACCAGGTTGGATAGGCATTCCTTGTTTAATAAATCCTGAACCTCTTTTTACTCTTGAATATGTTTTCTTAAATTCTCTCTTCTTTTGGAAGACTTTCTTTTTAACATATGTATTAACATAAGAGTTCATTTGTTGGTTCCATGAAGGAGCACCTTTTCTAGTACCGATACCTAAACCAGATTCTTTAAGTTCAAGGGACTTTTTACATTTAGCAATGAATTCACCAAAATCACCAGAAATCTTATTAGCATATCTCTTAATAGTTTCTTCTGCTTTCTTTTTAAGTTTTTCTAAATCTTCGGCTGATTCAATATTACTATCTGCTCCTTCATTTCCTGCTTCACCTTTGTTTCCGCCATTTGATTTTGAAGATGAAGATTCTGAACCAGATTCACCACTCTTTTCTCTTGTAACCTTTTCTAATTTAGATTGTGCTTCTTCTTCAGCATTTCTTGCTTCTGATGCTTTTTCCTTAGCAGTTTTATCATCACCTTTTGCTGCAGCTTTTGCTGCTGCTTCTGAAGCTTTCTTTGCTTTATCTGCAGCTTCTTGTGCTTCTTTAGCTAATTTCTTAATTTCATCAGAAGATAAATCAGCTTTATTATCAGGATTTTTATCTTTATCTCCGCTGCCAGATGCAATATCTTTTAATTTATCAGCGGCATCTTGTGCACCTTGAGCAGATTTCTTAGCTTCATCAGCAGCGCCAGAACCACTCATTTTTTCTAAATCAGAATCTCTATTTTCATCATTCTTTCCTTTACCATCACCTTCTGATTTTTCTCCAGCTGCACTTGCAGCATCATTAGCGGCATCTCTTGCATCTTTTGCAGCATCTTGGGCAGCTTTTTCATCTCCGTTAGCTGCAGCATCTTTTGCAGCATCAGCAGCTTCTTGTGCCTTCTTAGCAGCATCTGCTGCTTTTTTAGCAGCATCTTTATCTGCTTTGTCACCACTCTTATCAGCTTTATCTTTAGCATTAGATGCAGATTTCTTAGCTTTATCGGCAGATTTCTGTGCACTGCCGGCTGCTTGGTCTTTATCCATTTTATCTATATCAGAATCAGAATCACCATCTCCACCTTGTCCACTTTGACCTTGCTGTTTTGGTAAGTCCCAAGGAATCTGTGGTAAATCACCACTTTGTCCACCTTGATTACTTTTACTAATTCCAATTCCTTGCTCCATGCCCTTCTTCATATTATCCATAGCTTCATTATAACCTTTTTCATAATCAGTTTTTTCTTGCTTTGGATTATATTTTAAAGGATCTACTTTACCATCAAGAACATCTTTAATAGCATCAACCCAACCCTTTCTGAATTCATCAGAATGTTTACCTGCTGGAGGTCCTGGTGGCTGTGGAGGAGTATTCTGTATACTCTTAGGTTTAAGTTTTCTATCACCGAAATCGTCAAGAGCTTTCTTGATAATAGGGTCATCCATCATTTTTTTGAATAACTCCCTTTGAGTATCCATTACTTTCTTAAGTTTTACGTATAATGTAAACTGAGTATCATTTTTTCTTTCATACTCTACATTATATTTTTCTTTAAGATATTCTGGAGTAATAAGATCATTAGGTCTTGCTTTTTTACGATAATAGAATAAATAGTCATTAATAACACAGTCAGAAGCAATATTTAATAAATCATGATTATATCCTTCTTCACCGTATTGTTCTTTTATTTTCTTTGCAACACCAAAGGTATCCCAAAGCTGGTGAAGACATTCATGGTCATAAACAAAATCCCACTGTTTTATTCCGTCAACTTTATTATTAGGACAATTTAAATAAATTAAATGTTCTGGAGTAGTAAACGCGACATCATCAGCATTTTCAACAGGATGCAAAAATCTTGTAAATTCAAGCATGTCAAAAAAGAACTGGTCGTCTTCAGCGGTAGAAGAGTCATTGATATATTCAAGAACCTTTACTCTGAATTTTTCCTCATGGTCTATTTGTGACATTGCAATAAGACTTGCCTTTACCCTGGCAAAGTCAGGATCATTCAATAATGTACTTTTTATTTCTATATCTGCCATAATTATACATTATTAAATTTTTTTGTAAAAATCTTTTCATAGAACCAAGGTTTAAGATTCTGTGACTGCTTTGAAATTGTTCTATATGATACAACTCCATTGTGTTTTAATATCTGAGAATTTTTATCTCTGATAACAAAAGCGATATTATTCTTAACCGCTTCTTCATATGCATTGGTGAAGTTGAAGTCAGCAAACTGATCAACTTGACCAGAATTATTTATATATTCTTTTGCAACTAAAACAGGTTCGACACAAAATGCATAGAAGTCATCATCTGTATTAAAATACATTACATCAGTATATTCATTTAATCCTACACTTTCATTAATTTTTAGCATAATGGACTTCAATATATTTATCTACTTCTTCTTGTCTATATACACCTCTATCTACTAAAGCTTTACCAAATTCATCAATAGCAGCATCCCATTTCATATTTACAGCAACAGCAAATCTTCTTGCTAATTTTTCATTATCCTTTATAGAACTAACTAATCTTTCAGGTTTAGAACCTTTAGCATGATAATCTCTCATTTTCTCGAAGTCTTTACGTTCCGGTCCAATAAATGGTGCCCTTACATTAGATAAGTCTGGTTTAGTAGCTTTTACTTCTTTATCAATATGTAATTTTTCGGTAATATATAAACTAATGTTTTTCATAATTTAAATTAATTAAATTTTATTCTGCATTAGGATCTTCATATCCTGCTTTCTTCCATTCTTCATTTTTTTCATATTTGAACTTAACACCGTCAGCTTCAATCTTATTGATTGTTCTTTCAAGCATTTCTCTAGGGAAATCCCATTCATCAATCTTTAAGATATTTTCTCTTGAAATACCATACTTTCTACCGTCTTGTTCAATAAATCCAGCCTTCATACCCTTTGCAAGGTATTCGATAACATTTTCAGGAACCATTTCTCTATTCTTTCTTCCCTTAGGATCCTTTTCTTCTTCGTCAACTACATTGTTAACAAATTTGAACATCTGTTCAGCAAGTTTCTTCATAGTTTCTTCTTCACTTCTTGAAAGGTCATCCTTAGCTATATCCTTTAACTGGTCAAGATAATCATTAGCGTCGAAGTAATCTACATCGCCTGCAGCTTTAAGTTCAGAAACTGTTTCAAGAATAAAGCTTTCAACGTCTCTAGGATTCTTAAATAATGAAGGGGCTGCACTTTCAAAGAAATCAAGAAACTTCTTTGATAATTTGTCATCCCATTTCTTATGAAGGTGTGCGAAAGCATCTTTCCAGTCACCGCTTTCCCAAGTAATAACCCCACCAAATCTTGAAAGAAGTGGTCCAGAAAGTTCATTAACAGCACCGTTTTCTGATTCGAAGTTACC
>JAEEGL010275668.1_pt1 | contig 17927 bp, 17 predicted proteins | sample 9134231 | NCBI WGS metagenome assembly JAEEGL01 (sample SAMN16246548, study PRJNA631951) | gut metagenome | biome: gut microbiome; feature: rumen; material: fiber-attached | host: Bos | place: Iran: Karaj | collected 2018-10 | reverse complement strand
CTTGTCATGGTGTCCTTCGGAAAAATCGCTCACGTCATCGGCAAGCTTCTTTAAGGGGAAAGACAGCCTTGCGGATATGAGCACCGCCAACCCTATCACCGTGAGGACCACAGGAAGGAGCACAACGGGAAGCCGGGAATAATAGACTTCCGCAAGCTGCTCGGGATCGGATCCTTCCTTAACCACGGATACCGCTATACCTATCGCCGCGGAAGACGCGATGCCCATAGGCACGATACCGAACAGTATCAGGAACAAAAGCATCTTAAACTGTATGCTGTTTAAACTTTTTAAGAACTTATTCAGCTTCAAAATAATATCCTATTCCCCACTTTGTATGGATATAGACCGGATTGCCCGGATCCTTCTCGATCTTTTCGCGAAGGCGCCTGATATGAACATCGACCGTCCTTGCGTCTCCGTAGAAATCCTCTCCCCAGACAGCGGTAAGGAGCTTATCTCTGTCATAGATCTTATCGGGATTTGCGGAAAGGAGCCTTAAGATATCAAATTCCTTTGCGGTAAGACCGACATCGTTTCCGTCCACAAGAGCTCTTTTGTTCTCGGGATCGATGGTGAGACTTCCGAAAACATCGACTCCGGCACTCTTCTCTTCCTTCTTTCCCGTGCGCCTTAGGATCGCCTTGATCCTCGCCTTTACCTCTACTATGTTAAAGGGCTTCGTCACATAGTCGTCGGCGCCGTACTCAAGGCCCATTATCTTATCCATATCCTGATCTCTTGCGGTGAGCATGATGACAGGCACATCGGAAAATCCCCTTATCTCCCTGCACACATCATAACCGTTCATCTTGGGCAGCATAAGGTCCAGGATGATGAGATCGTATGTCTTGTTTCTTGCTTTCTCGAGGGCTTCTTCTCCGTCATAAGCGCAATCGGTCTCATATTCGTCCTGTTCCAGCGAAAACCTTATGCCCTTGACGATCAAAGCCTCGTCGTCAACTACCAGTATCTTTTTTCCCATTCTAACCTCATTCCGTACAAATGCGGTCGGCTATCCTTGAATAAAGCGCTTCGCCGATGCCGCTGACGTTCTTTATATCTTCCTTCTTTTCAAACCTGCCCACACGTTCCCTGTAGGCAATTATATCATTTGCCCTGCCGGTTCCTATCCCCGGCAGTGTAGTGAGCCTTGCCGCATCCGCAGTGTTAATGTTGATCACTGCGTTTTGGCCGGTGTCTTTCTCTTTGCCTTCCGCCCCGGCGATCCTGTCCGCAGGCCCGAATCCGGCCGTTTCTTCCTTTGCCGGGACATATACTCTTTCCCCGTCCTTAAGATAAGAAGCGAGATTAAGCCAGTCCCTGTCGGCATCTTCCGTAAAGCCCTCCGCCGCATCGACCGCATCCTTTATGCGCGATCCGGTTTCAAGATATACGACTCCCGGAGAAACAACCTGTCCGCAGATATGGACCGCAATATATGTTTTCGGAGTGACGGTGGGGGTAACAAACGGTACGCCTGTCGCAACGGTCTTAGAAACAATATCCGGTCCCGAAGCGTCTCTTTCATAAAAGAAAGCATACCAAAGACCTGAAAGAACCGCAAAAATAAAACCAAGAATTATTAACAATCTTTTTTTCAATGTACAAAACGACCTTCCCGTCCGCACATCTGTTCGCGAAAGATATTTTAAACAAAAAAACTTCAATAAGCAACAACAAATTGAAAATATCGTATTATCATCCCGATTCAAATATGCTATGATTTCATAAAGCTACTTTTCACACGCCCGGAGGTCACAATGAACGAAAACCAGTCCAGAAATCCATCCCTTGACATAATAAGAAGTCTCGCGATAATCCTCGTTGTCGGAGTACACGCGGTGAACAGATTTTATACATTTACCATAAAGGGGCTGTCCGCGGTATCGCGCCCTTCCTTTGTCTTCTGCTGCCTCTGGCGCGCTCTCGGCTCCGAAGGAGTTGCGTTTTTCTTCCTTCTGACCGGATATCTCCTGCTTTCGCGCCGATACGAGACTTCCGAAGACGTGATCAATTTCTGGAAAAAGAAATTCCTCCCGCTACTCATTTGCTACGAACTTTGGATAGTGATCCTTGAGCCTCTGCAGATATACAAGTACGGCTTTTCGGCCTCCGCTCTCCTTAAACGCATATTCATGCTTGAAGAGAACGAGCTGATCCGCCCCATGTGGTATATGCACGCCATAATAGGCATATATCTTTTCCTGCCTTTCCTTTCGATGATACTTCACAGGATAACGCCGAAGCTCATGATATTGCCGTTATCCGTGTGCTTTGTGGGCCTTTTTATAATCCCCACCTTCAACCTTTATATGACGGTCACGGGGCGTGAGCCGCTCTCGGTCAAGCCCGACATATACTTTGTAGGCGGTTACAAAGGGATGTATGTGATCTTTGGTTTCCTGATCAAAGAATACATAGAACCCGCCCTGCAGAATGCTTCCAAAAAGGCTGGAAAATGCTTGCTGCTTGGGATTACCGCACTTGCCTCTCTTGCCGTTCACGTAGCGGTGATCGCACTCTGCTTTAAGTACGGTTATGTTTATAAGATGCAATATGATATCGTGTTCATAGCAATGTTTACGATCCCTGTTTTCCTCATAATACTTGTCATCGGAAACGCATTTCCGTTCAAGCGCCTGTGGAAAGAAATATCCGTCATGTCCTTCGGAATATTCTTTATACACTATCCGCTTCTTCTGATCGCCTTAAGCCTGTGGAAGGAGCAGCTTGCAAGCCTTCCGAAGCCTGTTGCCGTACCGCTGTTCTTCTTTGCGCTGTTTGGCATTTCATATGCGATCGCAAAGCTCATGGCAGTACTTACGCCGGGACTTGCGCGAGTGCTTTTTCTCAAGAAGCCCGAAAAAAAGATGCCCTAAGTAAAACTTTTTCTTGACATCCTCAGCCAACCGAGTTATTATTCTTGAGTATGTTTTAGAGGAACGTCCGTGTCCGGCTCTTCTAAAATCGTCATGCAGAACGAAATGAAGAATTCATTATATCGGAGGTGTTTCAGGAATGGCAAACATTAAGTCAGCAAAGAAGAGGATCGAAGTCATTGAGACAAAGACATTAAGAAATAAGATGATCAAGTCCAAGATCAAGACATTGATCAAGAAGGTAGAAGCTGCCGTTGCCGCAAACGATAAGGCTGCTGCAACAACCGCTCTCACTGAAGCTGTAGCTGAGATCGACAAGGCTACCGCTAAGGGAATCTTCCACAAGAATACAGCTGCAAGAAAAGTTTCAAGACTTACCAAGGCTGTTAATGCAATCGCTTAATCAAGCACTTTTTAGGAGCCGCATGGTATGCGGCTCTTTTTCTTTATACAAGGAAGGATGAAAACATGAAGACAACACCCGTAAAAGGAACAAACGATTATCTGCCTTCACAGACCAAGCTCAGAGACTATGTACAGAGGAAGATCCTTGAAGTGTACGAATCCTGTGGCTTTGAAAGGATCACCACTCCCGTTATCGAGGATATGGAGAATCTCAACAAGAGCGAAGGCGGCGACAATTTAAACCTCATGTTCAAGATCATGAAGCGCGGCGACAAGCTCACGGAAGCGCTTGAAGAGTACAGAACAAGCGGCCATGCGGACATTGCCGACCTCGGTCTCCGCTATGACCTGACTCTTCCCCTTACGCGTTTTTATGCGAACAACAAGAACAATCTTGCATCTCCCTTCAAGGTGATCCAGATAGACCGTTCCTTCAGGGCCGAACGTCCTCAGAGAGGCCGTTTACGCGAATTCATGCAGTGCGATATCGATATTCTCGGAAGCGCTTCGAAAAACTGCGAAGTCGAACTCATCGATACCACGGCAAAGGCTCTCCTTAACATCGGTATCTCCAACTTCAGGATCAGGATCAACGACAGAAGGATCTTGAGAAACCTCATCCTTGCGGCAGGCTTTAATGCAGAGGATTGCGACTCGGTATGCATCTCCTTCGACAAAGCGGATAAGATCGGCATGGAGGGCGTTAAGGCAGAACTCCTCGACAAAGGCTTTGCTCCGGCCGCATGCGACAAATTTACGGAGATGATGTCCAGAAAGCCCTTCACTCTTGAAGATGCGGCAGCCTTCCTCGAGGACAGGGAGCCTGTTGATTCCGTAGCGGGCATCATAGACAAGATCCGTGCCATTAACGACAATAAATACGCCATCGAGTACGACTGCTCTCTCGTTCGCGGACAGGGTTACTACACGGGCACCGTTTTTGAGATCGAGTCTCTCGAGTACGGCGGATCGGTAGGCGGTGGCGGTCGTTACGACAATCTCATCGGCAAGTTTATCGGCGAAAGCGTTCCCGCAGTAGGCTTCTCCATCGGTTTCGAAAGGATCGTATGCATCCTTGAGGACAACAAGTTTGCGATTCCCGATTCAAAGAAGCGCCTTGCTGTGATATACCCGGCAGACGATGTCGTAAGTGCCATCCGAATCGCGGATACATACCGCAAAGAGTACGACGTTACACTTTTTGAAAAGACAAAGAAGCTGGGAAAGCTCTTCGGAAAACTTGAAGAATCCGGTTACTACGGATGCAGGATCATTGACGAGAGCGAAGAGATAAAAGTATTTGCAAAATAAGAGCATTATGAAAGCCTTGCCCCTTTTGGGGACAAGGCTTGTTTTTACAGGAATTTGGAAAGGGCGATACAGAGTTTCTCAAAATCTATGGGCTTTGCCAGATGCTCATCCATTCCGGCATCCTTCGCTTCATTGATATCAGAAACAAATGCATTCGCCGTGAGAGCAAATATCGGAATGCTCTTCGCATCCTTACGACGCATCTTTCTGATAAGTCTGGTGGCTTCATATCCGCCCATCACAGGCATCTGTATATCCATAAAGATTATATCGTAATAATCCTTTTCGGATGCGGTGAACATGTCAACAGCCTCCCGACCGTCACACGCTCTCTCCACCTCCATACCGGTCATCTTAAGGATCTCCGCAGCGATCTCGGCATTCAGGTCATTGTCTTCAACGAGAAGCGCTCTTTTTCCCGTAAAGTCTTCCCGTATCTCATTAACTTCTTCGTCGGTGCCATCCAAAGCCGCACCGTTTTCTTCAGAAATAAGGAAATTCAGGCGAAGGGTGATCTTGGTGCCCTTACCGAACTCGGATTCCACGAAGATGTCTCCGCCCATCATGTTGACGAGTATCTTGGTAATGACCATTCCGAGGCCCACTCCGTTGTCGACCTCTCTTGTCATCAGCTTCTTCACCGCGAAAGGCTCGAACATGTGTTCGATGATCTCTTTTTCCATACCCATGCCGGTGTCTGAGATAACAGCCTCAAATCTTGCGATGCCGTTGCCGTCCTCTTTTTCATCCACGATGACCTTCACATCTCCGCCCTTCGGCGTGAACTTAAGGGCATTGGAAACAAGGTTCGTAAATATCTGCTCGACTCTGGTGGGGTCTCCCACCACGTACGTATTTCTCGTTATGTTATTGATAAGTTCAAAGTTGATCCCGCGCATCTTTGCGGAGTCATTCGTCATTTCGGCAAAATTCTTAAAGAAGTCATTGATATTGAAATCGCAGACATTGAGTTCCGCCTTACCGTCTTCAATCTTCTCGATATCGAGGACTTCATTTACTATACAGAGGATATATTTGCCCGCTTCTTTGATCTTTTCAAGATCCGCGTTTAACTTTTCAGCATCCGAAAGATGTGCCTGGGCAAGAGATACAAGTCCCATGATCGAGTTCATGGGAGTCCTTACGTCATGGCACATGCCGGAAAGGAAGGCCGCTTTGGACTCATTTGCCTTTATGGCCGACTCATAGGATTCCCTGTAATCCTCCATCATCTTCTTGGATTTTCTTTCAGAGGTAACATCCTTGGCGATACCGAGGATTCCTATGACATTACGCCCATTATCGAATATCGGGTACTTGGAGGTCGACAGCGTACACTTCATGCTGCGCCCGGTGATCCTGCCTTCTTCAAGAGAATTCAAAATAGGCTCGCCTGTCGTTATCACCTTGTAATCCCCTTCTCTAAGGGCATTACCGATGTTCTCGTTACGGGTGAGCTCAATGGCATCGAGTCCCACAATGTCATCTCCGTGATGAAAGCCGAAAAGCTCCGCAAAGCTGTCCGATGCGGCAATATAAACGGAAGACGCATCCTTAACGAAAACATAATCCTGCGTGTTCTTAAGAAGCGAATCGATCAATGCATTCAGTTCTTCGTTGTTGTTTCTGAGATTCTTCATTGCTTCCTCCATGTAGATAACATTGATTTTACTCTAAAAAGTCGCTAAATACAATACTTTTTTGAATATGGCAAGAAAATACGTCCGTAATTGCACAAAAAACGATAATATTTCAGATATTTTTAATCAAATTTCAATAAAAATTGAAGAATCGGGCTTTAAAGCATCAAAAAGACCTTCCCATTCAAAACAGCTTGGGAAGGTCTTTGTAATTTCATTAATTCTTTCTCTCAATATATTTCTGAGCCACAAGAAGCTCTGCGGAAAGCACCGCACCGCCTGCCGCACCGCGCTTGGTGTTATGGGAAAGTCCTACGAACTTCCAATCGTAGACCTTATCCTCGCGGAGACGTCCGGCAAATACGCCCATACCCTTTTCAGAGTCACGGTCAAGCTTTGCCTGAGGACGATCGTCCTCTTCAAAATATGTGATGAACTGCTTGGGTGCAGAAGGAAGATCGAGCTCCTGAGGAAGTCCCTTGAAATTCTTCCATCTGTCAAGGATCTGCTCCTTGGTGGGCTTCTTCTTGAAGCTTACGAATACTGCCGCCGTATGTCCGTCGGAAACGGGAACACGGATACACTGTGTGGTGATAACGGGAGTCTCTGCCTTAACGATCTGTCCGTTCTCAACCTTGCCCCAGATCCTAAGAGGTTCCTGCTCGCTCTTCTCTTCCTCGCCGCCGATGTAAGTGATAACATTGTCCACCATCTCGGGCCAGTCCTTAAAGGTCTTGCCGGCACCGGAAATTGCCTGATAGGTCGTGGCAACAACGACGGTGGGCTCGAATTCCTTAAGAGCGTGAAGCATGGGGGTGTAGCTCTGGATCGAACAGTTGGGTTTTACAACGATGAAGCCCTTCTTGGTACCGAGTCTCTTCTTCTGGCTCTCGATAACCGCAAAATGCTCGGGATTGAGTTCGGGAACGACCATGGGAACATCGGGAGTCCAGCGGTGAGCCGAGTTGTTGGAAACAACGGGAGTCTCTGTCTTTGCATAAGCCTCTTCGATAGCTCTGATCTCGTCCTTTGTCATGTCCACCGCACTGAATACGAAATCCACAAGAGAAGCAACCTTCTCTACTTCATTCACATTAAGAACCGTAAGTTTCTTAACGGCTTCGGGCATGGGAGTCGTCATCTTCCAACGGTCACCGACCGCCTCTTCGTAGCTCTTTCCCGCACTTCTGGGACTTGCCGCTACCGCAACGACTTCAAACCACGGATGGTTCTCAAGCAAAGATATGAATCTCTGTCCAACCATTCCTGTTGCACCGAGAATACCGACTTTAAACTTTTCCATAATGTACTCCTTTTCTCAGCTGTTCACGAAAGATGCCAAAAGCTTCCGTTCACACTTTATCGTATTAATGCGTGACATTGTAGCACAATGCGATAATCAGTGCAAGTATAAATTCAATAATTTTTCAAGTTCCTCGTAGCTTTCGGTATAATTCACGCTGTCCCGGACTTTGGCAGCTCCCGGGAAGCCTGCCATATACCAGGCGACGTGCCTTCGCATCTCCCTGATGCCGATATATTCGCCCTTTAGCTCTATCTCCATGCGTGCATGGCGAAGAGCCATCTCTATCCTCTCTTTCAGGGTAGGTTCGGGAAGGAGCTTGCCTTTTTCAAGATAAGCCCTTATCCTGTCAAATATCCAGGGATTGCCCTGTGCTCCTCTGGCAACCATCACGCCGTCCACTCCGGTCTCCTCGATCATGCGCTTGGCATCCTTCGGAGAATATATGTCTCCGTTACCGAGGACAGGGATCTTTACCGCATCCTTAACCTTTTTGATGCAGTTCCAGTCTGCTTCGCCGAAATAGTAATCCTCTCTCGTCCTTCCGTGGACCGCGATAAGGCTCGCCCCGCCCGCTTCTGCGGCAAGAGCACATTCAACGGCATTTTCTTCGCCTTCTTCAAAGCCTTTTCTTATCTTGACGCTGACAGGCTTACTTGAGCTCTTCACTGCACTCTCCACGATCTTTCGGATAAGATCCGGATTTTTCATAAGGGCGGCGCCTTCTCCGTTATTCACGATCTTCGGAACGGGGCAGCCCATGTTTATGTCAAGGATATCAAAATTCCTGTTATCGATCATCTCGCAGGCTTTGGCAAAAACAGCGGGATCGTTTCCGAAAAGCTGTAAGGCTACGGGACGTTCCTCGTCGGAAACCACAAGAAGATCTTCCGTATTGGAATTTTTATAGGTGATGGCCTTGGCACTTACCATCTCGGTATAAACAAGTCCCGCTCCGCATTCACGGCACAAGAGCCTGAACGCCTGATCGGTCACGCCCGCCATGGGGCCGAGGACTACACCTTCAAATTGTACATTACCTACTTTTATCATTTCTTCGTCTTTTGATATATCAGCCAGAGGCCTTTCATTGTAAGGTCTCTGTCATAAACCTCTATTGCATCGCAGTTCTCGGAGATCAGCCTTCCGAGTCCACCTGTGGCAACAACCTTAACATTGCTGAAACCGGATTCTTCAATAACCTTTCTGATAATATAATCGGTCTGTCCAATGCAGCCGTAAACAAGTCCCGCCTGCATACTCGTGACGGTATCCTTTGCCAGGATGGAGGGCGGAAGCTCTATCTCTATCTCCGGAAGCTTTGCGGTATCGTTCCAGAGTGCGTTTGCGCATATCCTGATGCCGGGGCTCGTGATACCTGCCACGAAGGCTCCGTCATCCGTTATCAGATCGTAGGTCGTGGCGGTTCCGAAATCGCATACAATGACGGGTCCGCCATAAAGCTCGTACGCGGCAACTGCGTCAACAATCCTGTCCGCACCGATCTCCTTGGGGTTAGCGGTCCTTATCATCAGTCCCGTTCTTGTGCCCTCTCCAACGATGACCGGTTTTTTATTCAGATACTTGACGATACCGTTCACCAGAGAGTGCATTACCGCGGGCACAACGGATGCAACGATCACATCCTCTATAAGGTCGATGCGGATATTCCCCGTTTTAAGGAATTCCGTCATCAATAGTCCGTATTCGTCCGATGTTCTCTGAGTTTTGGTAGTTATCCTGAAGGATGTCCTGACCTCCATCTTTTCCATGATGGCGCAGGTAATATTGGTGTTTCCCACATCAACAGCAAAGATCATATTTTCTCTCCTAATCCCCTATCTGATATAGCCTCCGGCATAAAACACCGAGAAGGCCAAAAGTATAACTATACCCAGCATTATCATGGAAAGCCCCATGGTTTTCTTCTCGCGGTTCTTAACCAGGGCAATGCCGTTCGTAATGTTCATCAGCGCGCCGAGAATGATCAGGCAGCATATGCTGACAACATTTTTTGTGAATGAAAAAACCAAAAGGGCAACCACCATGAGGATGCCCATAAGGATATTCACAATCTCTTTTATCAAGCCTTTGTCGTGAATGAATCTGTTTAATCTTTTAAACATGGCTTTTATGCTCCGAGAGTTGCAGCCATCACAGCCTTGATGGTATGCATCCTGTTTTCGGCTTCGTCAAATACCACCGACTGAGACGACTCAAATACTTCGTCTTCAACCTCAAGCTCGCTGAAGTTGAATCTCTCGCCCATCTCTCGTCCGATTTCGGTCTTAAGATCGTGAAAAGCGGGAAGACAATGCATAAAGATCGCATTCTTACCGGCGTTCTTCATGATATCCGTCGTAACCTTGTAGGGTGTAAGCTCTCTGATCCTCTCTTCCCATACTTCGTCGGGCTCGCCCATGGATACCCATACATCGGTATAGATGATATCCGCATCCTTTGTCGCAGTCATGGGATCCTCGGTAAGAGTCACCGTGCTTCCGCTTGCCTTGGCGAATTGCCTGCACTGTTCGGTAAGGGCAGCATCGGGGAAATATTTGGCAGGTGCGCATGCAACGAAGTCAAGACCGAGCTTGGAGCATACCACCATAAGGGAATTTCCCGTATTGTAACGGGCATCTCCCATATAAACAAGCTTTTTGCCCTTTAAGGATCCGAGATGCTCTCTTATGGTAAGCATATCGGCAAGCATCTGCGTGGGATGGAATTCATTGGTAAGTCCGTTCCAGACAGGCACACCGGCGTATCTTGCCAGCTCTTCCACGATATCCTGACCGAAGCCGCGGTATTCTATGCCGTCGAACATTCTTCCCAGCACTCTTGCCGTGTCCGCTATGCTCTCCTTCTTACCGATCTGTGAGCTCTTGGGGTCAAGATAGGTCGCATTCATGCCAAGGTCATGAGCCGCAACTTCAAAAGCGCAACGTGTTCTTGTGGATGTCTTTTCGAAGATCAGGGCAACGTTTTTGCCTCTCAGGGTATCATGAAGGATCCCCTTCTTCTTTTTGTCCTTATACTCTGCCGCGAGATTGATGAGCGCAAGTATCTCCTCGGCCGAAAAATCAATGAGTTTCAAAAAAGATCTGCCCTTAAAGCTCTCTATACCTGACATATGTTCTCCCTCCTTACTGCACAGCCCTAATATAATATACCTTCTTTAGCCTTTATCGTTATTGTTCTCTCAAATTCCGTGGAATCGGTGAAATAAACCGTGAAGCACTGAGGGCTCCTGCCTTCGCTTCCGAACTTTCCCGCCACGAAATCATGATCGTGGAATGCGGGACCCACTTCAATAGCATAATCCCCTCTTGTTGCGGTGATCATGCCGTCTTTAGCGATCATGCACTCTCCGGCAAGACCTTCGATATTGAAATGGTCGCTTACAACCGTAGCCCCGGCATCGAATGCAAGTTCGAGCCTTAAAGGTGCTCTGTCAACGCCTGTAGCCTTAATGTTCACTTCAAGTCCGTCCTCGATCTCTTTGATCTTAACATCGAAATCAAGGTTGGGACCATAGAGCTTGTTCCTCGTGTTCGGATTGTCCATCTTCCACCAGTCGGTCGTTCCTCTGTACTCGCCGAAGGGCAGATAGTACCAGCCCTGCATGGTCTCATGCATCACATAGGTTCCGTTCTCTTTTTCAAGGCTTGTGCTCTTGAACGCCCTGTGTTCGCAAAGGCTTGCGCCGATCTTCAGGCTAAGACACAGGTCGCCGTTCTGGAACCATACGAAATTGGTGGCGTTGTTGATAATGGTGTACGACCAGTTGTCATGTCTTCTTCTAACGATGCCGGATTCCTTGTAGAACGCATCATATTCCGTATTGTAGCCTATGCCGTCAAACTCAAGGTCGATGAGTTCGGGATAGAGCATGTAATTTATAAGGAACTCGGGATAATGCTCTTTCCTTACGTTAAGCGCCATGATGTAGTTGGCGGCCTTAAGGAAGTCCTCGTTGTTCCTCTTCTTGCCCATGTAGAGATATTCAAAATAATAATCTCTCGGGTAGATCTTGACTCCTCTGTCCTGACGGGTCGAATTGTTCGTAAAGATCGAATCATCGGGCTCAAGGTAAGTCAGCATCATCTTAAGGTTTCTCTCGGCGCAGTCTATGTACTTATCTTCTCCCAGGATCTCACCTATGGTGATCATGGCGTCATTGTTGATCCTGTTGTAATTACCTGCGGAGCGCTCGGCATATTCGCCGTCATCCGTGCAGTCGATGCCCTCTGCAAGGTATTTTTCCGCCTGTGCCTTAAACTTTTCCTCACCGAAAAGCTTCCAGCATTCAAGAAGGTTGGAAGCGATGGCCCATCTGTGATTGGGTGTATGGAAACCGCCTTCCGCCATGCCGTTACCGCCGGCATATACTATATCCTTGAGCTTCTTTGCGAACTCGTCGGCTCCGGGCGCATCGGGATTCTTAAGAACATACTTGTAAAAAGGCAGTATCCTCTTGATGCAGAACGCGGTGTCGGGTCCGGAGAAGAAGTTACAGTCCACAAGATCGAAGGTTCCGTTGGGTCTCTGCTCTCTCTTTATATAGTCCAGTCCTATAAGAATGGCTTCCTTGAGCTCCTCGTTACGATAGAGAGCGGAATCCCTGTTCATGTAGACAGCAGCCATATTAACGACTCTGTATATGGAAAACTTGGGCTGGATCACGTTTCTGCCGTCGGGGAAGCCGCCGTACTTAACGGACTTCTTATCCCTGATCTGAAAACGCAAGGATTTTCTTGCTCTCTTTTCCGCATCCTTAATCAGCAACTCATAGTGTTTACGCATAATATTGCCTTTCCGATAAAAAAATATTTCCTCCGACGAGGTTTAAACTAAGCGCATTTTAGCATAATAAACACGCCTTCTCAATAACAAAAATATAAAAAAGTTGTATTATTCCAAGAATTATTGTAAAATAAGGTATTGTAGATCTCGTAGTTATATTGTATGAGGGGGAGCACTATGACGATATCTGATTTTACACCCGGTCAGCAGGTAAAACTTGATATCACCGCCAACAAAGCCAAGGGCAGTTTTGATGCCGTTGTTGCTTTGACGTACAAAAATATTCTGCTTCTCGAGCCCATTACCGTCGACGGCAAGCTCATCGGTTTTCCCCAGGATTACACAGCCTCCCTCGCAGTCATCGTTAAAGATGTCTGCTATGTATGGAGCAACATCCAGGTACAGGCTGTTTCCTTTAAAGGTCGTCATTTTCATGCGATAGAGCTTTTCGGCGAGGCTGAAGCAAAGAACCGCAGGAACAATTTCCGCGTGCCCATCGGAGAGATGATGAACGTCATATATTTTACGGAAGCAGGTCCCAAGCCGCATCATGCCCTGGTAAAGGACATCAGCGAGACCGGCTTTGCCTTCATTTCCACCGAAGAGTTCGATATCGGCCGAATGGTACGTCTTAACATCATGCTTCCCGACAAAACGCCGCTCTCATTGAGCGCCAAGATCGTCAGAAATCAAAAACATCAGCGTGCTTCGGAAACCCTGTACGGCTGCCGTTTCTCCGAAAAGAATTCCAAGCTTGCCACATTTCTTATGCAGCTCCAGAGGGAGAAGCAGAAGAAAAAAGTCGGCATTTCCTCTTTTACCGGAAGAAAATCTTAAAACTGACTGTAGTACAATTCACTGTAGAAGCCATGCTTTGCCATGAGCTCTTCGTGATTTCCGGTTTCGACGACATTGCCGTCCTTCATGACAAGTATGAGATCGGCGGTCTGAATGGTGGAAAGCCTGTGGGCTACGACAAAACTGGTCCTGCCCTCGGTCATAGCATTAAAGGCTTTTTGTATCCTGATCTCTGTTCTGGTATCTATCGAGGACGTTGCTTCGTCAAGTATCAGGATCGGCGGGCTCGCGAGCATTACCCTTGCAATACAGATAAGCTGTTTCTGCCCCTGGGATAATTCGTCACCGTTTTCACTTAAGACGGTATCGAAGCCCTCGGGCAGTCTTTTTATGAAACTTAAGGCATGTGCTTTTCCGGCTGCTTCTTCGATGTCGGCATCCGTTGCACCGGGTGAATTGAGGGCGATATTCTCTCTCACCGTTCCGTGTCTGAGCCACGTATCCTGCAGAACCATTGCGATATTACGGCGCAACTGTTCACCGGACATTTCCTTTATATCCGTCCCCCAGAGAAGGATACGTCCTTCCTTCACATCATAGAATCTCATAAGAAGATTGATGAGGGTTGTCTTACCGCAGCCCGTGGGACCGACGATGGCTATCTTCTGCCCTTCCTTTACCTTGAGATTGAAATGTCTGATCAGGGGCTTCTCGGGCACATACGAAAAGCTCACGTCGTCAAATCTCACTATATATTCGCTGTCCTTTTTAATGTCCTCATAAACGGCAATACTTTCTTCGGGTTCCTTTTCGTTAAGGAATTCAAAGACCCGGGTCGCACATGCAAACGCATTCTGAAACTCGGTTATGACTCCCGAAATCTCGTTGAAGGGCTTGGTATATTTGCCGGCATAGGCAAGAAATGCCGAAAGCTGTCCTATGGAAATGCCGCCGTTTACCGCAGCTATGGCACCGAACACGCCGACTCCCGCGTACACAAGACTGTTCACGAAACGTGTGCAGGGGTTCACGAGGGAGGAATAGAAAATGGCTCTGAGAGAATACTTTGCCATCCTGTCGTTGATCTCGTCAAAGTTCCGCTGCACGGCATCAGACATACCGTATGCATTGATCGCCTTCTGGTTCTCGATGTTCTCTCTTATGAACGCCGTCTGCTCGCCCCTTGTGCCGGACTGCTTCCTGAACATGGAGTAGCTGCGTTTGGCAATGAACGCAGAGACAAAAAGCGACATGGGAGTTACGACCACCACTGCCACCGTGATAAGAGGATTCAGTTTCAACATGAAGAAAAGCGTAACGGTTATGGTGAGCACACCCGTAAAGAGATTGGTGAAGCCCATCAAAAGTCCGTCGGATACCTGCTCGATATCATTTGTGATCCTGCTTAAGATGTCACCGTGGGCATGGGAATCAAAATAGCCCACGGGAAGCCTGTTCATCTTGCAAAAAGCATCGTTTCTTATGTCAAGGCCGACTCTGTATGCCGTTCTGTTATTGCAGACGCTGAGGACCCACTGTGAAAGCGCGGCTGCAGCTATGCATATCCCCATCTTAATAAGTGCTTCCGTCACGGCCTTCATATCGGTCCTGCCGCCCTCAAGGCACAGATCTATCACGTTTCCTGTGAGGACCGGGATGTAAAGCGTGAGAATCACATAAGCCGAGGCAAGCAAAACAGAAAGTATCACAAAGAAAAGATGCCTTTTTATATATGCAAACAGTATTTTTGTTGTCTGTTTATTGTTCTTTTGTACAGCTTTCATAGATTTCCCTGTATACCGAATTTTCCTTTAAAAGTTCGTCATGTGTTCCGATCCCGGCAAGCCTTCCGTCTTCAAGAACTATGATCTTATCCGCGTGAAGAACTGACGCCGTCCTCTGCGAAACGATAAAGACCGTCATGTCCTTAAGTTCTCTCAAGGCTTCTCTCAAATGCCTGTCGGTGGCATAATCGAGCGCGGATGAAGAATCGTCCAACACGAGTATTTCAGGCTTTCTCACAAGAGCTCTTGCTATCATGAGCCTCTGTTTCTGACCGCCCGAAAGATTTGTTCCCTTTTCCGAAACGTTCTCATTGAGCCCCCCGGGCTTATTCATGACGAAATCAAGGCCCTGTGCCGTTTTCAAAGCTTCTTTCACATCATCGTCCGTGGCTTCGGGGCATCCGAAAGCCACGTTGTCCCTGATGCTTCCCTTGAACATATAGTATTGCTGGAAGCAAAAGCCGACTTTTCTTTTAAGCTCTTCCGGATCAAAGTCATTTACGTTTACACCGTCGACAAGGACTTCGCCTTCTGCTGCGGGGTAAAACCCGGGGATCAGGCTCACCAGGCTTGTTTTGCCGCTTCCGGTACTGCCGATGATGCCGATGGTCTCGCCTTTTTCAGCCCTGAAGGAAATATCAAAAAGCGAATAATCTCCGGCTCCGGCATATTTCATATATACATTTTTGAATTCAACGCTGCTCACCGATCTCAAAGACCTCCCTGATCCTCTTTGCCGAAGCAAGTGACTTAGTCAAAAGAATTATCAGATCCGCAAGCTTGATGAGCTCAACAAGTATCTGAGACATATAGTTCACAATGGCGATAAGCTGTCCCTTTGTAAGCGTATCAAGGTTCACTTCGACGGATCCGTTGTACAGAACAGCTATGAGGGCAGCATTTACGATGATGAACGTTATGGGATTTAAAAGCGAGGATATCTTGGCGGAAAAGATCGCTTTTTCCGCATAATCGGCCGTCTCTCCGGCAAATCTCTTCTCTTCCTTTTGTTGCATATTGAAGGCTCTGATCACTCTGAGTCCCTCAAGGTTCTCTCCCGCAGTCAGAAGACTCTTGTCGAGAGCCGCCTGTACCCTTGCATAGAGTGGCATTGTGCCGAGCATGATGCCGAAGACCACTGCGGATAATACGGGTATGGCGATGACAAAATACATAGCACTGCGCGGATCGATGGTATAAGCCATGATGGCGGCGCCGAAGACAATGAAAGGCGATCTCAGGAATAACCTCAGCGTCATGTTGATACCTGTCTGGAGCTTATCCGCATCTGCGGTCATACGGTTTATGAGAGTGGCATTGCCCACGGTATCAAGCTCGGAGAAACTCAGGGTCTGGATATGACGGAAAAGCTCGGACTTTAGATCTTTTGAAAAGCCCACCGCGGTTTTGGCCGCAAAAAACTGCGCCGTCACGGACATGATAAGTCCCGCAGCACCCAATCCCACAAGAATGAGTCCGTGACTTAAGATATAGCTTCTGTCGCCGTTCTCTATGCCCACATCGATGATGCCGGTCATAACAAGGGGCACAAAAAGTTCCAGTATCGCTTCAAACATCTTGAAAAGCGGTGCCGGAATAGCTACTTTGATATAAGGTTTTAAAAATCTCATCAATTTAGTCATACGCAGGATTATACGATTGTACACTTTCTTTGTAAAGGAAAACGGAGAATTAATACTTTTTAAAGTAGCATTTTTCCCTGTTGTATAATATAATGAGCTTTACGGTAAAAGTCGCTGTTGTTTTCGAAAAGCAACGACACCGGCCCGTATGGGCATAACGGATAGAAAACGGAGAATAAAATGAACATTAAAAAGTATCTTGAGATTGCTCCCGAAGTACAGGAAGCGTTAAATAACAATCGCCCCGTGGTGGCTCTCGAATCCACCATCATTTCACACGGAATGCCCTATCCGCAGAACGTGGAGACTGCCCTTAACGTGGAGAAGATAATCCGCGACAACGGCGCCGTTCCCTGCACCTGCGCCATCATAAACGGCAAGCTCAAGGCGGGGCTTTCCAAGGAAGAGATAGAGGTCCTCGGAAAAGGCGGCACTGCCATTCCCAAGGCATCAAGACGTGACATCCCCGTGCTCCTTGCAAAAGGCTCGAACGGTGCGACAACGGTCACTACAACGATGATGATCGCAGATCTTGCAGGCGTCAGGATCTTCGCAACAGGCGGCATCGGAGGTGTTCATCGCGGTGCGGAAACCACCATGGACATATCGGCAGACCTTGAAGAACTTGCAGGCACCCGCGTCATGGTAATATGCGCCGGCGCAAAGTCGATCCTTGATCTGGGTCTCACCCTCGAATACCTTGAAACAAAGGGCGTTACGGTAATAGGCTACAAGACTTCCGAGCTTCCCGCGTTTTATACAAGGCGCAGCGGCTTCGGAGTGGATTATGAGCTCAACAGCCCCGAAGAACTGGCAAAAGCCTTCCATGTGAAGGAAGAACTGGATCTTAAGGGTGGAATGCTCGTAACAAATCCCATACCCGAGCAGTATTCCATGGATCCCGCTATGATAAACGCCGCCATCGACAAAGCCATCGAAGAATGCAAAGAGCGTGGCATAAAAGGCAAGGAAACAACCCCTTTCCTTCTTGCAAAGATCAAGGATATCACCGGCGGAGATTCCCTCGATTCAAACATCCAGCTCGTGTACAACAACGCAAAGCTCGCGGCTCTTACCGCTGCGGAATTGTGCAAGCTTAAATAAAAGTTGCCCTTCGAACGCAACAATAATCATTAAGCAATCGAGTAGGCTGACTCCTACTCGATTCGACGGGTCATCTCGCGTACGAAGTCCGCTCAATGACCGTTCACTCAGCCCTCGTCAAGCAAGCGAGCTTGCTGCCGAGGGCATTCGCTTATCGCACAAAAATGAGCCGGTGGATAAGGCCCGCCCGGCTCACATTCAGTCTTAATATCTTTGTATTCTCCGATACAGATTATCTGATCTCGGTCATT
>JAEEGL016217972.1_pt1 | contig 17929 bp, 11 predicted proteins | sample 9134231 | NCBI WGS metagenome assembly JAEEGL01 (sample SAMN16246548, study PRJNA631951) | gut metagenome | biome: gut microbiome; feature: rumen; material: fiber-attached | host: Bos | place: Iran: Karaj | collected 2018-10 | reverse complement strand
GGGAAGAAGCCTTAACAGGCTCATTAAAGGATGAAGTATTACTTGTAGATTATAAAATAGTATTATCAGGTGGTTCAGACGAAAAACTTGGCTGCATATATTATAAGGCAGCATATAAGAATGGAGGAAATACAACTGCACCAGGAGGGGATACACAGAATCCGGTTGAAATTGTAGAAGATGCAACTAAGATAACCACAGAAATAGAGCCGGTAGAAACATCAGGTATACCTGTTCAGGAAACAACTGAGGCTACCACAGAAGCAACAACAAAGGCTACCACAGAAGCAACAACAAAGGCTACCACAGAAGCAACAACAAAGGCCACCACAGAGGCTACAACAAAGGCAACTACCAAGGTTACCACAAAGGCAACAACCACGGAAACAGCAAATTCCTACTCAGATGATGATAGTTATGACAATAATTACTACAATAATTACAGCAATTTTGACTGGGACAAATATTTTGAAAATGGTCTAGAAGATGACTCAGATGACGACTGGGATTCTTCATGGAATTATAATGATGACTCAGACAATAATGATTCTGATGATGATAATGACTGGGGCTTCTCATGGAATTATAATGATAATGATTCAGATGATAGTGACTGGGGTTTCTCGTGGAATAACAACGATGATCAGTGGAATGATTCATCATGGGATAATACCTGGGACACAAGCGATAATGGCTACAACTATTATTCAAATGATGATGACGATGATTATAGTTCATTCTGGAGCAAAAGAACAGTAAAGAGAAGCACAAATACCTTTACAATTAAGCAGCCAACTCCAACACCAGAAGTAAAGAAAAAAACAACAAGGGCAGGAGTAAAGACAACTGTAACAAGAGGGATAGTAAAGAATTCAGCATCAAATGGCGTATACACAGTAGAAACATTAAAGACAGAAAAGGATAATACCTTTAAGTCAGATGTAGTAGAATTCCAGATTCTTAACGGAGAAGATACAAGCTTCTTAGTAGAAGGAAAGATAAATAAGGATGAAAAGGGTAATATAATAAGTTCTTATGCAGATATATATCTTACCTCGGATGAAAAAAATGGAACAATCAATGTGTCAGTACCAGGAACCTTAGTAAAGCAGATAAAGGAAGTTGCAGGAGAAAACGTACAGCTTAAGATACATGCAAATGATAAGGATGGAGTAGAGCAGTATGTAGCTGCAGTACATGGCACAGATTTAATTAAAGGCACAACACTTAAGCCATTTTATGCATCAAACAACTCAGATACAGTAACAATGTATGGAACAAGAACATTTAAAGTATCTAAGGATGGAAGCTTAACAGTAAGACTTGATTCATTAATTGTAAAGAATTCCTTTGGGGGCTCAGGGAAAGAAGAAATCTATCTTCTATTAAATACAACAGAAACAAAGACAGCTGAAAAAGAGATAAAGGCAGCAATAAAGCTTAAAAAGAGCAGTACCTCTATTTCAAAAGGAAAGACCTATACAGTAAAAATGGCAAGCACTACAGATCAGGATAATATAAAGAGCATCACCTACAAATCCTCAAATAAGACTGTAGCAACAGTAACATCAAAGGGTAAAATTAAAGGAAAGAGCAAAGGCACAGCAACCATAAAGGTAACTGTAAAGATGAAGAATAATAAGACCAAGACCTTGACCTTTAAGGTAACAGTAAAATAGCTAAATATCTAAAATTTGCATATATAACCCCAAGAAACGAAGAGCCGTGCGAAAGCATGGCTCTTCGTTTTTATAATTTTAATCAATGAAAAGGGAAAAATAATATTTATAAAAATTGCTCAAAAAAGTTAATATTGTAGCAGCTTAGCTGGAATGGCTGGAAATTAACCTCATTGTATGTCAGAGATTTAATCGATATAATGATTGGAAATAAAAAACAAGGAAAAATTGTAAGCTCTGGAACACAGTAGAATAGGGCTTGAGCAGATTTTGTGAAAAAGTCAAGAACCAAAAATGAGATCCGTAAATCATTATTTGTACTTTCCTTTTATAGGAAATTATGTTATTCTTTTAACGTAGCATGTAACAAAATTAAATTTTACTAAATAAAGGGGTTATTATTATGGCAAATTCAGTTGATGTTACAAAAGCTGTTGCAACGGGTGCGGCAGGAGTCAATGAGGACGGAAGCGATGTAAAGCTTACTTCAACAGTTGAAGAAACAGACAAGAAATGTCCGAATTGCACCGCAACAATGGTATTCGATCCAAAATCAGGAAAGCTTAAATGTCCATTTTGCGGAACAGAAAAGGATATCAAAAAGGAAGGCGAAAGATTTGTAGCAAGAGAGCTTGACTTTGCAAGTGTAGAAAAAGATCAGACATTATGCGACTGGGGAACCCAGACAAAGACAGTAGAATGTAAGTCATGCGGAGCAAAAACAGTTTATGATGCAAATCAGATTTCAAATGTATGTCCATACTGTGGCTCAAATCAGGTAATTGAAGAAGAGGATAAGAATGTGATGGCTCCGGGAGGAGTAATCCCATTTTCTTTAGATAGCAAGCAGGCAGCAGAAAAGTTCCAGGCATGGCTTGGAAGAAAGTTCTATTGTCCGACCAAGGCGAAGAAGGGAGCATATCCTAGTGCGTTTAAGGGAGTATATGTACCATATTGGACCTATGATGCACTGGCAGAATCGACATATACAGGAGAATATGGAATAGACAAAAAAGTAAAGGATAAGGATGGAAATGAAAGGACTGAAACCGACTGGTACAATACAAGCGGTTTTTATGAGGAGGAAATAGATGATTTCCTTATCTGTGCATCAACACAGCAGAGAGAGTCAATGATGCGTGGCTTAGAACCATTTGATACAAAAAAGACAGAGGAATATAAGCCAGAGTATCTGGCAGGTTTTTCAGCAACAAGATATACACTCAGTGTGCAGGATGGCTGGAAAAAAGCCAAATCAAGAATTGATAGCCAGATAAGAGTTGAAATTAGTAACAAAATACAATTGGAAAATAACGCAGATTCAGTAAGAAATGTAAATGTATCAACAGATTATAGCAATCAGACTTATAAGTATCTATTGTTCCCGGTATGGATATCAGCATTTTCTTTTAACGGAAAGCTGTACCAGTTCGTAGTAAACGGACAGACCGGAAAGGTAAGCGGAGAATCACCAGTAGATAAGTTAAAGGTTGCAATTACAGTAATACTTATCATAGCAATAATAGCAGCAATATTCTATTTTTCAAATAGATAAAAAGCGGAAAGCTTTTTAATAAATAGGTGAATTAAAGGAAGGAAGTAAAATGAAAAAGAATCAGCTTAAGAAATTATCCATGGCCTTTGCATTAGTGTTCGTATTATCAACGCTATTTTCAGCAAATGTGACCAGCGTAAAGGCTGCAGACAGTGAAATAGCACTGATGGCAGATAGCGTATGCAAAACAGTAGTTGAAGCAGCAGATAAGCTCAGAGAAAAAATGTGTGAATTTGAGCCAGAAATTACCATTCAGTTAAAATTCAATAAAAGTGAATGGAAGAAGTATTCAATAACAGACATAAATGACTGCTGGGGTAAAATTTTTTCTATTGCAGTAGAAGGCTCTGAGGGGCAGTACATAGCAAATACCATCGAGAGCTATAGCTACTATGGAGAAAATTTAAGTGACATAAACAACTGTACACTTGGTTATCGTTTTGACTACAGAATTACAAAGCAGCAGGAGCAGGAATTTACCAAGGAAGTTAAGAGAGTATTAAAAGAACTAAGTCTTGATAAACTGTCAGATGTAGAGAAAATTCAGAAGATATATAATTACATGACAGCAAATATAAGCTATGATACAAAGATGGTAAATGGAGCCTTAACTTATACCGGATATTCAGCACTTATGAATAAGAAGGCAGTATGCATGGGCTATGCAACATTGTTTTGTAGAATGGCTGCAGAAGCAGGCTTAGAAGTAAGATATATGTATAGCAGTACCCATGCATGGAATCTCGTAAAGATAGGAGATCTTTGGTACAACCTTGATGCCACATGGGATGCCGGAAAAACACCGGATTGCTATTACTACTTCCTGGTACCAGATAATGGTTTCCTTGATAATAATCATGTAAGAGCAGGTGATGTAGCAACGGATGAATTCAAGAAAAAGTATCCAGTGGCTACAAAGAATTACTTTGCAACCCCATATACCTCAAAGCAGCTTGCAATAGCAGGACTTCGTGAAAAGCTTGAAAAAGGAAGCGAAAATATATGCATTACAATGAGAGCAGGAATTACAATAGATTTCGATCTAGCACAGGAAATATGGGAAGCAGCACTTACAGGTGATTTAAAGGATGAAGTAATGCTCAATAATTACTATACAATTACTTCTGGCGGCTCAAAGGAAATCGGCGGAATTTACTTTATAGTAAGCTACAAGAATGGAGCAAAGGTAACTCCAGCTCCGGTACAGGAGGAGACAGAGGCCGCAACAACTAAGCCACAGGAAATAGTTGAAGAAGAGCCTACTCTCGAGAATCCAACAGAAGAAATAATGCCTACAAAGATAACAACAGAAAAGGAGGCAACTACAACAGAGGCCACAACCGAGACTACAACAACTACAACAGAAAGAACAACAGAGGCCACAACAGAGAAGACAACAGAGGCCACAACCGAGGCTACAGCAACTACAACAGAAAGAACAACAGAGGCTACAACAGAAAGGCCAACAACTACAACAGAGGCCGCACCAGAAAGAACCACAAGAAGAACTACAAAGAGAACCACAAAGAGAACCACAACCACAGAATATAATTATTACGATTATGACTATGGTTACAATTATAATAACGACTACAGTAGTGATTATAATAACTACGACTGGAGCAGCTATTTAAGTAATTATTATGATGATTATAACGACACAAATAATTATTGGAATGATTATTCAAGCAATAATTCAGATGATTATTATAACACCAGTAATAACGGATATAACTACTACTCTTATGGCGGTTATGATGATTATGATTCCTTCTGGAACAAGAGATCAGTAAGCAGAAGTGCAGATTTCTTTATTGTTGAAGATAATGAATCAGCCTCATCAGTCAAAAAGACAACAACAAGAGCAGGAGTAAAGACCACAGTAACAAAGAATTCCGTAATAAATTCATCAGGTAATAATACCTATACAGTAGAAACCTTAAAGACAGAGAAAGATGGAACCTTTAAGTCAGATATTGAAGAATTTGAGATAATGAATGGAAGAGATCTTAGCTTTAGCGTAAAAGGAAAGATAAGCAAGGATTCAAAGGGTAACATAAATAGCGCATATGCCGAGATCTATCTCACAGCAGAAGAAAAGAATGGCAAGGTAACAGCAACCATTCCAGGAACACTTGTAGCACAGATTAAGGAATTCGCAGGTGATAATGTACAGCTTAAGGTATACGCAAAGGATTATTCTGGAGCAATAAAGTATACAGCAGCAGTATATGCCTCAAATCTTAAAAATGGAACAACCCTTAAGCCATTCTATACCTCAAATAACTCAGAAGATGTAACAATGTATGGAAACAAGACCTTCAAGGTAGCAAAGGATGGAAGCGTGACACTTAGCCTTAAACCACTTAGCACTGTTGGAAATAGCGGAGCTAGCGGAGAAGAATTCTACATTCTTTTAAATAAGGCAGATACAACCACAGCAGAAAAGGCGATAAGGTCTTCAATAAAGCTTACAAGAAGCAGTAAAACAATAACAGCAGGAAAGAGCTATACAATCAGCCTATCAAAAACAGTAGATAAGGATAATATCAAGAAGATAACCTATAGCTCATCAAACAAATCTGTAGCAACAGTAAGCTCAAAGGGCAAGGTAAAAGCAGTAAAGAAGGGTAGTGCAACAATAAAGGTCGTAGTAACGCTTAAGAATAATAAGACCAAGACCTTAAACCTTAAGGTGACAGTAAAATAAAGCGTAGTAAAGAATATTAAGTAATGTGAAGTATAGCATTGTAAAGTATACAAAAATATAGCAATGTAAAGTATAGTAAAGCAAAAACAAAAAAAGCATACATCTATAAATTGCATATATAACCCCAAGAAAAGAGGAGCCACGTGAAAGCGTGGCTTTTCTTTTTAAATCAGCAAATTCAGTTGATAAAATTGTAAAAATGCGGTATAATAGAGAATAAACAAAGTGTAATTTTAAAAGAAAAAGACTGGAATTCAGGTCATAAATGAAAGGCCTGAAAGCTGGTAAATAAACAAGGAGGAAGGGCGTATGGAAGAAACAAGACCTTATGTAAGCTGGGATTTAATGCAGAGATTTATGGTAGATGTATTTAAAACGTACGGAGTACCAGAGGAAGATGCTAAAATCTGTACAGACGTATTGCTTGAAAGCGATAAAAGAGGAATTGAAAGTCATGGCTGCAACCGCTTCAAGCCTATTTACCTAGATAGAATCAAGAAAGGAACCCTCCTTCCAAAAACGGAAATAGAAATCGTAAAAGATACACCGACTACCATAGTAATGGATGCACACCATGGAATGGGAATGGTAGCAAGCTATAAGATGATGGAAATGCTGATAGAAAAAGCAAAGAAATATGGAATGGCAGGAGGAACCATATTTAATTCGACCCATTACGGAATAGCAGGCTATTGGACAGGCATGGCAGCAAAGGCAGATATGATCGGAATAACAGGAACCAATGCAAGACCATCAGTAGCGCCGACCAACGGAGTAGAGCCAATGATGGGAACAAATCCTCTTACCTTCACATTACCAACAGATGAAGAATTTCCGTTCAATCTTGACTGCGCATCAAGCATAATACAGAATGGAAAAATAGAATTCTATAAAAGACAGGGAAAGCCAACTCCATCAAACTGTGTAATCAGCGAAAATGGAGAAGATATGACCGATTCAGCAGAAATACTAAAGCAGATGAGATCAGGACACGCAGCACTGCTTCCACTTGGCGGACCAGGAGAAGAAAATGCAGGCTATAAGGGCTATGGAATCACAGCAGTAGTAGAAATACTCTCGGCAGCTCTAGCGGGAGGACCTTTCATGAAGGAACTGAGCGGAGTATCAAAAGAAGGAAAGCCGCAAATGTACCGTTTAGGTCACTTCTTCTTTGTTATAAATCCTGAATTCTTTATGGGCGCAGAAACCTTTAAGAAAACAGCAGGAGAAATCTGTAGAGCGCTCAGGGCATCCAAGAAGGCACCAGGAGCTGAAAGAATCTATACGGCAGGTGAAAAGGAATATCTGAATTACCTGGAACGCAAGGATAAGGGAGTGCCGGTAGGAGAGGCAATACAAAAGGAGCTTATTATGCTAAGGGATGAATGTAAGTTAGATTACACCTTCCCTTTCGAGTAAATCAAAATGAAATCAGAGTATAATAATAAAAACTAAAGATAAATCTAAAGCAAAAAGCAAAAAGCTAAAAGCAAATATTTAAGGCATAAAAGCATAGAAAAACCTAAAAACTAAAATCAAAAAACTAAAACAAAAAAATAACCCAAAAAGGAAGTATGAATGAGGCTATTTTCACAGATAAAAAAAGGATATTCCAGTAAGGCTGCCATTAAGGACATATTTTCAGGAATAGTAGTAGCGCTTGTATCAATACCTATATCAATGGGATACTCGCAGATTGCAGGACTGCCTTCAATATATGGCTTATACGGCTCACTTCTCCCAATACTTGTGTACGGGCTTCTAACAACCTCACGCCAGTTCGTGGTAGGAGTAGATGCAATGCCGGCGGTAATGGTAGGCGGGATGCTTTCTCAGCTTGGAATAATGGCGGAAACAAAAGAAGCCATGAGACTAGTGCCGGTAATATCCCTTTTAACAGCGTTATGGTTCTTTGCCTTTTACGTATTAAAGGCAGGCAGAATAGTAAAATACATCTCGACGCCTGTAATGGGAGGCTTTATCTCAGGCGTAGGCCTTACCATAATAATGATGCAGGTGCCAAAACTATTTGGAGGAACACCAGGAACAGGCGAAATAATAGTATTGCTGCAGCATATATGGAATCAAAGGGAAAACTTCCACTTATTATCCTTATGTTTAGGTGCAGGAACGGTAGTAATAATCCTAGTATGTAAAAAGCTGATTCCAAAGGTTCCCATGACAATCATAATGCTTGTAATAGGAGGCCTTTTGCAAGTAATATTTAAGCTTGACAGATACGGAGTAAAGCTTATGGCGCCGGTAGAAAGCGGCCTTCCAAAACTGATAATACCGGACATAAAGGTAGCAGGGGATAATTTCTTAGAACTGATTATGCTATCACTTGGAATAGCAGGCGTAATAATGGCACAGACACTTTTAGCATCAGGAAACTATGCAAAAAAATACCATGTTCCAATGGATAATAATGCAGAGCTCCTAGCCTATGGAGCAATGAACGTAGCGGCAGGAGTTACAGGATGCTGTCCGATAAATGGAAGTGTGTCAAGAAGCGGAATAGCAGATTCACAGGGCACCAAATCACAGCTTATGTCGGTATCAGCAGCCTTAACAATGGTGCTGGTTTTATTCATAGGAACACCTCTTATAAAATATTTGCCGGTACCTATTCTCACAGGAATAGTAATAACAGCTCTTATAGGAATATTAGAGTTCGACTTAGCTAAAAGACTGTGGAAAAGCGTAAGAAACGAATGGTTTGTATTCATGATAGCCCTTCTTGCAGTGCTGTTATTTGGCACAATAAACGGCGTTATAATAGGCGTAGTGCTCTCCTTCTGGGAAGTAGCAATAAGAGCCGTAAATCCGCCAACAGCGCTAATGGGAAGAATACCAGGACACGGAAATTTTCATTCTTTAAAAAGAAACAGTACGGCAAAGCCAATAAAAAATACTGTAATATATAGATTTGGAGGAAATCTGTTTTTTGCAAATATAGATCTGTTCTGCAGAGAAATCGAAGAGGCGTTAAAGGAGGATACAAAGCAGATAGTAGTAGACGCAAGAGGAATAGGAAATATAGACATAACTGCGGCAGAGCGATTAGTTATGTTCCATAAAGAGCTAAAAAATAGAGGAATAAAATTCTACATCACAGAGCATGATGGTTCTCTTAATGATCAGCTGAAAATACTAGGAGCAGAAAGCCTTATAGAAGAGGGAGCCGTAAGACACACGATAACACTTGCACTAAAGGACGCAGGCCTGGAAAAACCATATACCCTAGAAGAAAATACAGAAATGGAGAAAGAGAAAAAGGAAACCTTCTTTAATGATTCTGTAGAAGAAAAGGCACTTGCAGCTGAAAGGGAATGGCTTCATGGGAAAGCAGATGGGAGTAAGTCATGAATTATGGGAAAAGTGGTAAAGGATTTAAAATAATTCTTGTGATATTAATAATCGGCATAGCAATCTGGCAGTTTAACGGGCAGGGAAAAAGGAGAGGAGTGTCAGGAATTCCGGACCCGGTACAGACACAGACCACAGGTCAGACAAAGATATTTTCAGGGGATTATACACTGAATGTGACCTATCTTTACGAATATGATATAAAGGCACTGGTAGTAAGTACGCATAATTATTCTAGTTCGAATGTAGGAGATAAAATATCTCCTAGGGATCTAGCACTTGCATGGGGACCAGTAGCAGCCTATAATAATGTGGTAGACTTTAACTGGAGGCAGTCGGGAAGATGGTATTATTGGAACGTAAAAACTTATGAGGAAATAGATAAGGTAGGAGGAGTAGCGGGCGTTACGCAGCATTCTTCAAACAATCACATAATACCCGCTGATGATAATGTTAGAAGATTGATAAATAAAATAAAGGTAGGAGATTATGTAAGACTAAAGGGATATCTTGTAAGCATAGAGGGCAGCAGCACTGACGGAAAGACCTTTACGTGGAGCTCAAGTACCTCAAGAAGTGATGACGGAGCTCATGCCTGCGAGGTAATCTATGTAACTAGTGTAGAATGGATGGATTAGTAATAAAAAATCTGCAATGATAAAAAGAAATAAAAATAAGGCGACTTCGGTCGTCTTATTTTTTGCAAAAAAAAAACGGAAAAAAGTTCACAGAATAAACACACTTTTTACAAAAAAAAGACACCGACTTTTTGTACTATATATTTATATTTAAAAGATAACATAAACGATGGAAATAGCTATATTACAAGCTTTGATGGAAATCTTTCAAATGTTAATACAAATGGTTACCATTTATACGTAAATGGCACATTAGCTAAGTAAAGATACAATAATATAGTTATTAATTATAATGCTAAAAATATAAATCGTATCAGAAAAAATTAATAATTTCCGGTACGATTTTCCTTTTCTTTTGGAAGAATTTGTGTTATACTGTAAGAGTATAAAAAAAGTATATATTATGAAAGGAGGAATGAATATGAGTAAAGAAGCCGAAAAAATCACAAAAGAAAATTTTACCGTAAGTGCCACTAAAGAGCAGAAAATCGTAAATATATCCATACTTGTATTTATGACTCTTGTCTGCATTATGCTAAGGGGAATACTTTTAGCTAGGGGCAGCTATTATATAGCTAATTTAATAATGATATCACTTATGGGACTGATAGTACTAGCGTGTTTAGCAAATGTAATAGATGTATGCGGAAAAAAATTATCAGTTAAGGATAAAAAAATAACAGTTACTAAATATTTTATAAAAACAAATCATTTTGATATCGATGACATAGAGTATGGCGAAATAATTAAGAAGGATGATGGCAAAAAAAATAACTTCAGAAAGTATAACAGTCTGAGGATATATTTTAAAAATGGAGTAGGAGTAGCCTTTTATGAAATATACACTAATTGGGATCTGCTTCTGAATTATGTAGATTGTACTGCAGGCTGCAGGTACAAGAACTGAAAAAACATTGATTATTATGATATATAAAGCATAAAAAAAGAAGTGATAAATTGATTGAGTAAAATCAAAAAATATGGTAAAATAAGAGCCGTGCAGGAGAATACTGCACGGCAATTATAATTTACGGAGAGAAATATGAAGTACAGAAATTTAGGGGCATCAGGACTTAAAGTAAGCGAAGTTGCGCTTGGAAGCTGGATGACGGATTTAAGGGACGCTGATGCAAAAAGTAAGGCAGAAGAAATAGTTGATTTAGCATTTGAAAATGGAGTGAATTTCTTTGACTGTGCAGATGCATATTCAGGGGGAGAAGCAGAAAAATTCTTGGGCGGAATACTTAGGAATCATAGAAGAAGTGAATATGTAATATCAAGTAAGGTATTCTTTCCAGTAGGACCAGGACCAAATGAATGGGGGTTATCAAGAAAGCACATTATTGAAAATATTGATAGGACTTTAAAGAATTTAGGCCTTGATTATATTGATGTTTATTACTGCCATAGATTTGATAATACAACACCTATGGAAGAGACCCTTCGCACCTTATCAGACCTTGTAAGTCAGGGAAAAATTCTATATTATGGAGTAAGCGAAGAATGGAGCGCAGCAAGGTTAGAAAAGGCGCAGAGAATTATAGAAAAGTATCAGCTTTATCCTATGACCTGCATTCAGCCTCAGTACAATATGATGGACCGCTACATAGAGCATGAAATAATGGATGTATGTAAGCAGTATGGAATTGGAATCACACCATTTTCTCCATTAGCACAGGGACTTCTTACAGGAAAGTACAAGAAGGGACAGCCTTACCCAGAAGGCTCAAGAGCAATTACTCAAGGTGATCACCAGGTAAACGCACTGCTTACAGACGAGAATTTAGCTAAGGTCGAGAAGCTCTCAAAAATAGCAGAGGAACTCGGAACAAACATGCCATGTCTTGCACTTGCATGGATATTAAAACAGCCTATGATAAGCTGTGTAATAGCAGGAGCAACAAAGGCATCCCAGTTAAAGAATAATTTAGCTGCAGTAGAGGTAGAAATACCAGAGGATGCAATGAAGAGAATCGACGAGATATTAGGATTTAAGAGATTTGAGAGACATGTAGGATAAGAAAAGGGCGCTAAGTTCATCTTCTACAACGAAGATGGAACTGTATGGGCTGACGAAAAAGGTGACATTACGAATATTGATAAATACAATTATTTATGGACAACTAAAAAAGATGAATATGTATTAGTTAATACAAGGCATGGTTACGGAATAGTGAATAAAAAGGAGCAGTCTGTATTAACTATCTCTGATGAAATATTAGAGGAAGAAGTGATTAAAAAAATGCTTTCTGAGGGGATTAAAATATATGACAATATTTTAGATGCATATAGTGATGTATGATATTAAATATAACTAGATGTGGTAACATAAGAGCTAGGAAGAAAGCTTCCTAAGCGTTATGAAAATAAAAAATGTATTGGAGGGCAAAAAATGGCAGAAATCAGACGTCCAGATGATATGGCGCGCATTAACACACCAGAGCTTGCAGACGCATTCATCGAAGAACAGGTAAGGCTCATTAAGGAGCAGGTAGGTGACAAGAAGGTATTGCTTGCACTTTCAGGAGGAGTGGATTCCTCAGTGGTAGCAGCGTTGCTGATTAAGGCAATCGGGCAGCAGCTTGTATGCGTACATGTAAATCATGGACTTCTTCGTAAAGGAGAACCAGAGCAGGTAATTGAGGTGTTTAAGAATCAAATGAAGGCAAATCTGGTATATGTAGATGCGACCGACAGATTCCTTGATAAGCTTGCAGGAGTATCAGATCCAGAAACCAAAAGAAAGATAATTGGTGGAGAATTCATTGAAGTATTTGCAGAAGAAGCAAGAAAGTTAGATGGAGTAGAATTCCTTGCTCAGGGAACAATCTGGCCAGACATACTTGAAAGTGAACAGGGAATAAAGGCACATCACAATGCCGGAGGACTTCCAGAAGATTTGAGCTTTGAACTTGTAGAGCCAGTTAGAATTCTCTTTAAAGATGAAGTTCGTGTAATAGGAACAAGGCTTGGCCTGCCAGACAATATGGTATATCGTCAGCCATTCCCGGGACCAGGACTAGGAGTAAGATGTCCGGGAGCAATCACAAGAGATAGACTAGAGGCAGTGCGTGAATCAGATGCCATACTTCGTGAAGAATTTGAAAAGAATGGTCTAGCAGGAAAGGTATGGCAGTACTTTACAGTAGTACCTGATTTTAAGTCAACTGGAATAAAGGACGGTAAGAGAGCTTTTGAGTGGCCATGTATTGTTCGCGCAATAAATACAGTGGATGTAATGCAGGTAACAGTAGAAAATATTCCATATGAGTTAATGTGTCATATTACAGATAGAATTACCCATGAAGTACCAGGAATCAACAGAGTACTTTATGATTTTACACCAAAGCCAACAGCAACAGTAGAATATGAGTGATAACGAGCTAAACTCAGATTATTATACAGCGGGACTATGTCATAGTCTCGATGATTTTCTCTTTAATGTCCGTACTCTTGGTTTTATATTTTAATTCAAATTTAACTCGGTTTTAACTCGGTTTTAACTCGATAAAAATGTTTTGTGGAGTTATAATCGAGTTAAACCTATATTAAGAAGGGAGTTAAAGATGCGAACAATTCCGTATAAAGAGGATTTGATCACTGAATTTAAAAGTGATTTAGTTTCTTAGAAGCAGGACAGATATGGATTATACTGATCTGATAAATGAAATGAGGGAAAACAGAGACATATTTGTTAGAGCAATGGGAAAGGAAGAAAGTATAAATGATTAGTCATTCCAGTAAAATGAATATACGTGTTGGAATAATTGGAGGCATTCTCGTTGCGCTCATTATGATAGTGGGTACTTTGTGGATGGGACATAGCGCATCAGATGGAACAAAACAGGCTGTTCAATCAGTAAGCCTCTTTTATTTAGATGAGCTGGCAGGCAGACGCGAAGAAATTGTAGAGAAGAATCTGAATGATAATATAGAGGTTATCAACACGGCAATCGATTCCCTTTCTGAAGAGGATCTTAGTGATGATGAGCATCTGCAGGCATTTCAGCGCAGAATGAAGAACCTCTTTCAGTTAGATAAGTTTGCTTTTGTTGACGAGAGTGGACTGATATATACTTCTACAGGAACTAAAACTGATATCGACAAGTATCCTTTTAATCATGAAACGCTTTCAGAAGCGGAGATATATGTTAAGGATATAAATGAAGAAAATAAGACGGTAATTATTGCGGTACCTGTTAATTCGGTTTCATTTAAAAATCACGAGCTTAAGGTCTGTTTTATGGAGATAGAGATGGATGAAATGCTGCAGGGTGTTTCTGTAGCATCTGACGAGTCAAATACCACATATTGTAATCTGTATTCTTCTGAAGGAATAGCTCTGAGTAACAAAGTCCTTAGTGGACAGGCAAATGTTAATAATCTTTTTAAAGCACTGGAGATAGCAAAGTTTGATAAGGATTATTCTCTGAAACAAGTGAAAAAAGATTTTGCAGATCATAAGAGAGGTGTAATCACATTTAATTATAATGGTATACAGGAAACCCTTACATATGTCCCTATTGATGGGACAGACTGGATGCTGACATATCTTATAAGGGAAAATGTAATCAGTGAACGTATAAAGTCCATATCGGATGCTACGATACTTAGAAGTATCATTCAGTCATGCCTGGCTACGGCGATTCTACTTATTATGTTTCATATAATAGCAAGGCAGATGCGCAGTAATGCAAATCTTGTTCTTGAAAAGGAAACTGCTGAGACAGAGAGCCGTATTAAGCAGGCAGAACTGGAAAACAGACTTTCTCTTCAGGAAGAATTGCTTAATCAGAAAAAGCTTGGAGAAGAGCAGGATAAACTTATTACCGCACTGGCATCGGACTATTGGAGTGTTTATTATCTGGAGCTTGAAACAGGTGAAGGGGTTTGCTACCAGCAGCATTCGGCTATAAAGAATGGCCTAAAGGCTGGTGACAGGTTTGATTATCTGTATGAATTGGAGAAGTATGCCAGTAGCACTATAAAGGATGAATATAAGCAGGAATTTATAGATTTTGTTCAGCCGGATAGCATACGTGAAAGACTTAAAACTCAGAGAGTAATAGCTTATCGTTATATGGTTCGTCGCCATGGAGTGGATTCATATGAGGAAATACGTTTTGCAGGAGTCAGACGTCCGGAGGATAGAGAGGATCATATAGTTCATGCTGTAGGTGCATGCTTTGTAAATGTAGACAGTGAAACAAGAAAAACTATGGAACAGAGCAGGGCTTTACAAGAAGCACTTTCCGCAGCCGAACAGGCAAATAAGGCAAAAACAACATTCCTTTCAAATATGAGTCATGAGATACGTACACCGATGAATGCTATCATTGGTTTGAACAGTATAATACTCAATGATCCTGAAATAAGTGATAAGGTACGTGAGCATTCTGAGAAAATCGGTACCAGCGCAAATCATCTTCTTGGAATTATTAATGACATACTTGATATGTCTCGTATAGAATCAGGCAGAATGGTGGTAAAAAAAGAAGAGTTTTCGTTTTCAAAAATGCTGGAACAGGTTAATACCATAATCGGAGGACAGTGTAAGGATAAAGGACTTGAGTATGAGTGCCATATGAAAGGTGATGTAGATGACTACTACGTTGGAGACGATGTAAAGCTTCGACAGGTACTCTTAAATATTCTTGGAAATTCAGTAAAGTTTACACCGGAAGGAGGAAGAATTTCTCTTCTGGTTGAAAATATAAATCACTATGATAAAAATGTCACTCTTCGATTTACCATGATAGATAATGGTTGTGGGATGAGTGAGGAATATCTGCCACATTTGTTTGAACCATTTACTCAGGAAGATGCTCTGGTGGCAAACAAGTATGGAAGTACGGGGCTTGGCATGCCTATAACCAAGAGTGTGGTGGAACTGATGAATGGTCATATTGATGTTGAAAGCAGGAAGAATGTTGGGACGACATTCATAGTTACAGTAACTCTTCACGAGTCAGAGAAAGAAAAGGATGAACTGACTAAAGGAGAGATAGATGCACACGATATAAGTGTTCTTGTTATCGATGATGATGCAATTGCCTGTGAGCATGCAAATGTAGTCATGAGTCAGGTCGGAATAAAGTGTGAAACAGTTACATCCGGTCAGGAAGCCATAGAAAAGGTCAGAGTTAAGCATGGAAGAAGAGAAGACTATGACCTGATACTGGTGGATTGGAAGATGCCTGAGATGGATGGAATAGAAACTACGAAAAGGATACGTGAAATAGTCGGTTATCATACACCAATTATTATTCTAACCTCTTATAATTGTGATGAAATAGCTGAAGTGGCAAGAAAGGCAGGAGTAGATACATTTGTTTCTAAACCACTCTTTGTCGGAAATGTGATTGATGAATTCAAAGAGGCATTTAGAAAAAAGAATGAATCTGAAATCAAACAGAAAAAAGAACTTGCAGGCAGAAGAGTGTTACTTGCTGAGGATGTGGATGTAAATGCAGAAATAATGTCGATGGTTCTTGAGATGAAGGATATATCAGTTGATACAGCTGAAAATGGAAGGGTTGCTGTAGATAAGTTTATATCAAAACCGGCAGGTTATTACGACGCAATACTCATGGATATGAGAATGCCGGAAATGGATGGTCTGGAAGCTACTAAAGCTATACGTGCACTGGATAGAGACGATGCAAAAACAATTCCTATCATAGCGCTAACAGCTAACGCATTTGATGAAGATGTTCAAAGGAGTCTCCAGGCTGGGATGAATGCACATCTAAGTAAACCGGTAGAACCGGATGTATTATTCAAAACACTGGAGGATTTAATATAGGAATAATCTAGGATTAATGTGTTGTGTTAGCAGATTGTGATGGAAAGAGATTAGTTCTTATAAGATGAGCCCTAGTATAACAGGTTTTTCAAATGTTATACCGGGGCTTCTTTTTATGTTTTCAGGATAGGATTCTTTATGTTTTCAGGATAAGTTCCTTTTTATGTTTTCCAGATTGACAATTAATATAATATGAGTTAAAATGACACTATGTCATTTATAAATAAGCGAGGTGCTAAATGCCAAGAGTAAGCAAAGAGTATTATGAAAAGAAAAAACAGGAAATAGTGGATGCGGCTTTTAGGGTTTGTTCAAGGAAGCCTGTAACATCAATAGTTATGAATGATGTTATTGCAGAAACAGGATTTTCACATGGTGTTGTATATAGATACTATAAAGATCTTGATGATATATTCCGTGATCTTGTAATAAGGATTAATTCCCAAAATCAGATAAGTGAAAGGCTGGATATTATTCTTTCAAAGCCGACAAAAAGCTGGAAGAAAACCATATGTGAAGTCTGCGATATGCTGGCAGAGCAGATGACATCTGCCAGCGTTGATATTCTTAAGATATCGCTCTACAGTGACATGCTGGCACTTAGTGAGCCGGAAAGAATAGGCCGGATTGCAAGTCAGTTAAGCGGAGATGGGATAAGCCCGCTTATTTATCTTGTTGAAGTCATGAATAAGTATCTGAATGAACTGGTAAAAAAAGAGTCACTGCATCCGGTGAAATCCGTAGATGAGATAATAGAGTTTATGATAGTTACATTTCACGGAATCCAGTCAGGATATGTAATCTCGGAAAGCTATAAAGCGGCAGGTGCTAAAGGAAAGTATAATCCTGGTAAAATGTTTTCCTGCCTTGCAGAGTCGGTTATTAGGATGTTAGGAGGAGATGAAAAATGATATTTCATACATTTGGAGATGAGAAAAATAAGAAGATCATGTTTTTACATGGCGTGCTCACGCCTTGGCAGATATGGGAAGACGCAATAAGTGCATTTGAAAAAGAATATTTTGTTATAGCACCGGAACTGGATGGTCATACAGAGGAGGAAAAAACAGTATTTGAATCAGTGGAAAAGGAAGCTGATCAGATTGAGGAATATATCAGGGAAAAATGTGACGGAGAGCTATATATGTTAGCTGGTCTTTCCATGGGAGGCCG
>JAEEGL016081870.1_pt1 | contig 17930 bp, 19 predicted proteins | sample 9134231 | NCBI WGS metagenome assembly JAEEGL01 (sample SAMN16246548, study PRJNA631951) | gut metagenome | biome: gut microbiome; feature: rumen; material: fiber-attached | host: Bos | place: Iran: Karaj | collected 2018-10 | reverse complement strand
GAAGTACGCAGGCCACTCTTGACAATGCGATTCCGCAGATTCTTCTTCTCACTGACCTTAACGCGCTTTTTTGCGGACTGGATATTCGGCAACTCGGTTCACCTCCCCTTAGATGATAAAAAACCATCGCTCCGTATATTAGCATGCATATGGATAAAATGCAAGTATTTTTTCCATGAAAACAATTGTTTTCATAAAAGCCGGAGCCCCTTCTGCGGAGCTCCGGCATGCATGGAATTCATGTTATTTTACTTTCAGGCTCCCGGTGGAAATCAGTCTTCCGTTGACACGCGAAAACAGGGTTGCGCCGTTTCCGGTAAAATCAAGGCGGATTTTTTCACCGAGCCGGTAAGTGATGCCGCCGAAAACAACGCCGGTCAGCAGGAAGTTGCCGACCTTGATCCGGAGGGTTGTTTCCATACCGGTCGGCATGGCGGAGAAAACCTCCCCTTCAATGGGACCGTTGTCACATACCGTCACAAATTCAGGACGGACGCCGACGACCCAATCATTGCGGTCCGGTTCGGCAGTACTCAGTTCTGCGTCATTGACAACAGATACCGGATATTTGAAAGGAACATCCTTATTTGTTTTTTCAGCAGGGCGTTCCTTGGCTTCAAATGCGGCGATATCTGCATCGGCAGCAGCGTACCATTCATCTGTTTTGACAGGTGCGGAAGGTTCAAATACAGCTTCATATCCTTCCAGGAGATTCAGGCGGAAGCTTCCGTCCCCTTCCTGCTGCCCGCGTGCGTTCATAAAGTTGATTGCGGGATTCCCGACGAAGTCCGCGACGAATGTGTTGTTGGGCTTGTTATATACAGTCAGCGGATCATCATACTGCTGCAGGACACCGTTGGAAATCAGGCAGATTTTGGTGGCAAGCGTCATGGCTTCCATCTGGTCATGGGTTACATAGACAAATGTGCTTCCGGTGGAAAGATGCAGGCGCTGCAGTTCGGATCTCATTTCCAGCCTGAGTTTTGCGTCCAGGTTGGAAAGCGGCTCATCCATAAAGAGTACCCTGGGTCCGGGAGCCAGTGTTCTGGCAATTGCGACACGCTGCTGCTGGCCGCCGGAAAGCTCTCCGGGATAACGGTCCATGAACGGCTGGATTTTAACGATTGCGCTGACGCGGGCAACGATCTTTTTGATTTCATCCTTCGTGAGTTTTCTGGCCGCACCTCCGGCCTCCGGACTCCGGATTATTTCTCCTTCTTCAGTCACGGAAAGGCCGGGTTCCTTGATGTTGCTCAGACCGAAAGCGATATTCTGGTAAACAGTCATATTCGGCCAAAGTGCATAGTTTTGGAAAAGGAATCCGACGCGGCGCTTGTTGGCAGGCACATTGATTCCGGCTTCACTGTCAAATACGACCACATCGTCAATGGTAATCCGGCCGGTTGTCGGGGTTTCAAGACCTGCGATCATCCGAAGTGTTGTGGTTTTACCGCATCCGGAAGGTCCAAGCAGGGTTACAAACGCGTTGTCTTCAATAACCAGATCCAGATCATCAACCGCATAAAAACCGCCCCAGCGTTTTGTGACATGCGTTAATTCGATTCTAGACATTATATCATCCATCCTCTCTTTTATTTGGAACTGCCGCCGCCGATTCCGCTGTCAATACTTGCGCCGGTCAGCTTATTGATCAGCGCGTTGAACAGCAGAATCACAACGATAAGGATCAGGTTGATGCCGCTGGAGAATGCATACAGTCCCATTTCATCGAAATAGTCGAGCAGAGTCGTAATGATCTTGGACTGGCTGCACAGCAGCATGAACAGCGTCAGCTCACGAAGGCAGGTCATGAAGGGAAGCAGATAACCGCTGATGATACTGGATTTCTGGATCGGGATGATAATCCGGGTCATGCGTTTCCACCATGAAACATCCTGGATAATGGCAGCTTCCTCTATTTCTCCGGAAAGCTGCATCATGGAGTTCAATGCGCTTCTGCTTGCAAACGGGATGTACTTGACAGTACCGGCAAGAATCAGGAGAAGGAATGTATTGTAAATGCCGACAGAAGATCCGAATTTGGCAAATGCGACGCCGACTGCAAGCGCAGGCATCAGGTAAGGCAGGAATGCCATGTTGTTCACATAGCCGGCCCATTTGCTCCGCCGGTTTTTGCTGACACAGTATCCAACCAGTGTGCCGATGGTGCCGGCGACAAGGGCACAGCACAATGCCACCAGCAGGGTTCCGCCGAATGCGTTCCAGATCGTTTCATTGAACAGCATACCCTTTTGGCCGTACATGCCGTTCTCTGAAACATTTTCTGCGGTCAGCCACCATTTAGAGGTTAGGCTGCCTGCCGCACCGCTTGTAAGAAAAGAATAGTCACCCGGATTCGGCAGGAAAGTTTCGACAGCGAACATGATAATCGGAATAATACCGGTAAACAGGGTGGTCAGGATATAGATTGCGGAAAGAATATACTTGCCGATTCCGAGATTGACAACACTGCTTTGTCCGGATTTTCCGGTAACGGTGGTAAAGTTTTTACGTCCGGATGTCGTTTTCTGGTTAACCAGCAGGATTCCGATACCGAAAAGCATCATGATGACCGCGAGGATACTTGCTTCACCCGTTCGCTGGACATTCATCTCCACATATTTTGTGGAAAGAGTGGAAAGCTTCAGGTAATGAGGAATCGGATAGGAACCCATCGCGCTGGAGAACACCAGCAGGATGGTACTCAGGATAGCGGGCTTGACCAGGGGAAGCGTGACCCTCAGGAATGTTTTCCAGCGCGGAGTATTCAGGATGGTCGCCGCCTCTTCCAGGTTGGCATCCATATTCCGGAAGATTCCGCCGATCAGGATATAGGCAAAAGGCGCATAATGCAGGGCGAGCACAACAGCGCTGGGGAACATACCCTGGCACCACCAGAGCGGCATCCGGATGCCGAGGACGGATGCGAACAGGCCGTCGGCACCCTTTGTAATCAGGTTGCTGTTAAACAGGTTGCGCCAGATCACAGCCAGGGTCCATTGCGGCATGATATAGGGAAAAATGAAAATGGAGCTCAGGTATTTTTTGAATTTCAGGTTGGTCCGTGTAACCAGATACGCAAACAGACCGCCGTAGAAAATAGACCCGATGCATGCGAAAACACTCAGCAGGACAGAATTCAGCAGCGGTGTCCACAGGTTAATCTGTGCCAGTTTCCGGGCGGTATTGGTAGCGGGAGCGAACAGGTCAGTCCAGTTATAAGTGGTATATATCTGCCCATCGGCCGCTCCGCGTGTGTCTACGGTACCCTGGTGAATGGTTACCGTATCCCGGACAATGGAGAATGCAGGCCAGATCGTTGTAATGGTCAGGATGATTCCAAGTGCCAGCAGAATGGCATTCTGCGGTTTGGACAGATAATTCCTGACACGGTTCAGCCGTCTTTTCCACGGACTGATATGAGATATTGCTATGGCTGTCATTTCTCAGTCCCCTTTCAGAATATCCTGCTTGCCCTGGGAAGCAGGACCGGAATGAAACCCATCAATAGGGATAGGCGGCGTACCAGCCGGTGCGCCGCCCATGGGCATTCCTGAAGATAGCTTACTTCATACCGATGATCAGGTCGATCCAGTCGCCCATAGTGTCGGCGACAGAAGCGCAATAGGCGGGATCTTCAACGACCAGCTTGCCTTCATTCAGCCACCAGTCATAGCCGCGGTCATTCTTGGCCGGGAACAGGACTTCATCGGTAGGATTACCGTTTTCATCCTTCTTGTTGCCGTCCTTGCTGTGGTCCCACATACAGGCCGGAACGGGAGCGTAACCGCCCATGTCCTTGCCCCAGGCGGAGAAACCGTCATATGTAGTTGTGAGATAGGCAATGAAAGCGCAGGCAGTCCACGGATACTGGGTAGCCTTCGGGATCATCATGTAATGCTTGTAGGCATAACCGCCAAAGCCTTCATAGTCGTCCTGGTAAGCGGCAACCGTTATGTTGTTGACGGAAACGGATTCGCTTTCTTCCACGCTGCGGAGTTTGGAGTAAACAAGCAGGCCGCACTGTCCGGCAGCACTCTTGTCCACAAGGGTGTTGCAGATCGGACCATCATCGGTTTCCTCGTGGAACTGCTCGCACCAGAGTTTGATCCAGGCAAGGGCATATTTGATATTTTCGCCTTCAAAGCCCAGGTCAGCTGCTTCCGCTTCCATTTCCTCCACAGTCGGAGCAAACAGGGCCTGTTTGTCTGCATCCAGCTTGTCATAAGCATCCTTAACAACAGCGGCATAATCATCGCGGGTCAGCATGTAAAGGAAGTTCTTTCCGACAGGTTCGGAGTTGACACCCATGAAAAGCGGGTGAACATCGGGAGCGACGAAGTCCCAGCAGTTCTTGTAGGAAGCGCCGCCGACATTATTGAACTCAAAAACCTTGTTCAGGGTCTGGAGGGCGAGCGGATTCTCATTGTTTTCCCGGGCGACGCCTTCCGCATTGGCCCATTCATAAGGAACGAAGTTGAGCAGCTCACCGGTATTCAGCATCTTGCTCTGGATCTGGTTGCCGTCCTGGATCAGCGTAACAAAGTATTCGTTGGAACCTTTCAGGGCTTCGAAAATGGTGTTGTTTTTGGGCTGCGTCCATTCGATCGTGGTATCGAAGTTGGGATCCATTTCTTTCAGCAGCGGGATGAATAAATCCTTTGCGGTTTTACCGCGGCTGGAGTTGCCGATACCCAGGAGGCTTTTGCCGTTCGCCTCTTCAATGGCCTTTTTGTACAGTTCCTCATTGGTCATGGTCTGGGCCTGGGCGATAATTTCCTCAAGGGTTTCAGCACCGGCAAATGATACCATGGAAAGCACCATCAGCAATGCAAGTACAATGCAAAAAACTTTTTTCATACCAAAGACTCCTTTTATTTTATTGTGTGGCAGTTTCGCCTGCCCTTTAAAGTCATTATAATCAATTTATGGGAAAAATCAACACCGGATTTTACATTTATCCGGCTCTTTTATCTTTTATATTTTTCGTTTATAATATGTACAGGCTGATGAAATGTGAGGGCTTTTCCTGATGAAACGGAAAGTCGGTGTTTTTTTTGATGAATTCGATCCGGTAGATGCAGTTCATCTGGAAAACATTATGTCCGAGGCCGTTTCATCCGGCTTTTCATCCGTACTGATGGTTCTGCGCCAGGGAAAAGCAAGGGAAACATCTGAAAACAGATGGCGCATTCTGGTTGCCTCATGTTCCGGTAACAGGATTCTTGTTCCTGTCAGGACAGAACAGAAAACGTCAGACGGAAATATGGAATTTCTTTGCCGGAGTTATCCGGAGGATGAACTGGTGCTTTTGGATAAAGGGGACAGGAGTTCATCCGGATTCGATATAATGGGAATAACGGATGCTGAAATTCATCTGGGTTCATGGAATGTCAGTTCCCGGTCCGTATGCCTCCCTCTTCCGGCTTATGAGTATATTATGGCCGCCGGACTGTACGGTATTCCATCCCGTGTGCCTGAATCCCGCAGCTGGTTTGACATATTGTTTCCCACATTGACCCCCCACCGTTTTGCCCATTCGCTGTCTGTAGCGGCAACGGCGCGGATGCTTGCCGAAAGATTCGGCGAAAACCCGGTTAAAGCGGAAAAAGCCGGACTGCTTCATGACTGCGCCAAGAATCTCCCGCTGGATGAAATGCGCAGGATAGTAATAGCGTCCGGTATGGATTTGGATGAAAATATGATGCGCCAGGATTCTTTGCTGCATTCGGCAGCAGGGGCATGTCTTGTCCGGAGCAGGTATGGGGTTACTGATCCGGAAGTGATAGACGCGGTTGCGAGCCATAATACAGGCCGCCCCGGTATGAGCCGTCTGTCCATGTGCGTATGCCTTGCGGATTCCATTGAACCTGGGCGGAAGCCTTATCCGAAACTGGATGAGATCCGTTCCCTTGCGGAAACATCCCTTGAAAAGGCGCTTCTGGTATCCCTGATTGGGGTCCGGGATCAGGTTCTGTCGAACGGATGGTATCTTCATCCCCGTACACGTGATACAATCGACTGGCTGAGTGCCATGGATGGAAACCGGTCATAAATCAGATACCGGATATGGTATCAGAATATACGACGGAGGAATATTGAATGGAGTATCAGGAAACTTCTCTGGAAACCGCACGTCTTCTTTTTGAACGGAAGGCATCCGACATTATCGTGCTGAAAGTAGGCCATTTGACTGTACTGTGTGATTATATGATTATTGCTACGGCAAGAACGGCTGCTCAGGTGTCAAACCTGGCAGATGCTGTGGATGAGCTGATGGCACAGAAAGGCCTTCAGCTGCGTCGCAGTGAAGGCCGGAATGAGGGCCGTTGGGCCGTATTGGATTATGGCTATATTATGGTGCATCTTTTTCACCGGGATGAAAGGGCTTATTATGGACTTGACCGCCTGTGGAATGATGGAACAAATCTGATGCCGCTGCCTTTTGATCAGTCAGTACAGGATTGATCTGTGCGGCGGATTTCCAGGATGGTATCAAGTATGATATGAGCAAGTTCCCGTTTGCTCATCATCGGATAATCCTGTTGACCGTTTCGGGTGATCAATGTGGCGATATTGGTGTCGGAATTGAATCCGGCACCTTCCTGTGTTACATCATTGGCAACAATCAGATCCAGGTTTTTCCTTTCAAGCTTACCGGTCGCGTTTTCCTGCAGGTGATCTGTTTCTGCCGCGAAACCGACAAGCGTCTGACCGGCTTTCTTCATGTTTCCGACTGCCTTTGCAACATCCGGGTTTTCGACCAGGGTCAGGATCATATCCTGCCCTTTTTTCTTTTTGATTTTATGCTCAGCAACAGCAGCAGGCCGGTAATCTGCAACAGCGGCTGCCTGGATGACAATATCATGATTGGGAGCCTGTTCCGACATGATTTTCAGAAGCTCTTCGGCTGACTCAATGCGGAGGATCTGAACACCGGATGGGATGGATGCGGTTACACTTCCGCATACGACAGTCACATCGGCGCCCCGGCTGCGTGCAGCGTCTGCCAGCGCAAACCCCATTTTTCCGCTGGAATCATTTGTAAGGAATCGGACAGGATCAAGTCTTTCCCGGGTGGCGCCGGCGGTGATCAGTATTCTGAGACCGGAAAGATCATGGCCGGAGCAGAGAATGCGGCTGATTTCGGAAACGATATCATCCGGTTCGCTCATCCGGCCGGCACCTTCATCTCCGCAGGCAAGGATTCCGCATCCGGGACCGATGATATGGACTCCCCTCTCCTGCAGGATTTTCACATTGGCCTGTGTTGCGGCTGCTGTCCACATGCCTGTATTCATGGCAGGAGCAACAAGCACCGGCGCTTTTGTGGCCAGTACTGTTGTGGAAAGCATATCATCGGCGATACCGCAGGCCATTTTTGCGAGAATGTTGGCTGTGGCGGGAGCAATTACAAAAATCTCAGCCCGCTTCGCCAGCGCAACATGTTCAACATTCCAGTATTCAGGTGCAGCAAATGTATCGGTAGCAACAGGATTGGCTGACAGTGTCTGGAATGTAAGCGGAGATACAAATTCTGTAGCGTTTCGGGTCATGATCACATGGACATTGGCGCCCATATGACGCAAACGGGAGACAATCTCAGCACTTTTGTATGCTGCGATGCCTCCCGTAACTCCCAGAACGATATCCCTTCCGGTCAGATCCATGATTAAACCTGCTCCTCTTGTTCGACGGGGTTGTCGTATGTCAGCAGACCGCGGTTGATTTCTTCTACAGCAGCCTTCAGAGGTTTCATCCCTTCGGCATCGATCATCGGCATCGCCCCGTTAACGATTTCACGGCCGCGTTTGCTGGCTTCCACAACCAGGGTATAACGGCTTTCAGCGTGATTCAGAAGCTCCAGGACACTGGGATCAACAATGGACATTTCTTTCTTCCTCCTGTTTAATCTTCAACTACCGGGAAATAGCGGACAGAATTATGCTTTTCCGCCCGGACGATGGACAGAAGCTGGTCGAAGGCCAGTTCCAGGTCATCATTCACGATCAGGTAACGATACCGGCCCATCTGCTCGATTTCGCCCCTGGCATTGTTGAGACGCCGTTGAATTTCCTCTTCCTTTTCCGTGTTGCGGGTATGAAGCCGCACCTTCAGGTCATGATAACTGGGCGGCAGGATAAATACACTGACACAGTCAGGCTCTTTCTCCATCACGGATCTGGCGCCTTGCGGATCAATATCCAGAAGCACATTCTGTCCGTTTTCCATCCGCTCGTACACTTCACTTTTCAATGTGCCGTAACGGTGGCCGTGGACGCTCGCGTGCTCCAGGAACCGGTCCTCAGCAAGTAGTTTATCATATTCCGCGTCAGAAATAAAGTGATAATGGACATCCTCAATTTCATTTTCCCTTTTGCCGCGCGTTGTGACGCTTACAGAGAATACGAAGGAAGGATCCTTATCAAGCAATTTGGATACCAGGGTTCCTTTTCCCGCACCGGAAGGTCCGGAAATAACCAGAAGCATTCCTTTTCTGACGTCTTTCACGGAATATCCTCCCCTTCTTTTCTTTCATCAATTCTTGCTGCGACCGTTTCGGGCATAAGCGGGGAAAGAATCAGATGCTCTGAATCCATTACGAGAACAGCCCGTGTTTTATGTCCGCATGTTGCATCGATTACATGCCCGTTGTCCCGGGCATCCTGGATCATACGGCGTACTGGAGCGGCATCCGGTGAAACAATGGCAATCAGCCGCTGTGCCGAAATCATGTTTCCGTATCCGATATTTGCAAGCTTCATATCCGGTCACTCCACATTCTGAATCTGTTCACGCAGTTTTTCAATTTCACTCTTCAAATCCACAACATACTGCGCAATGGAAGCATCGGAAGCTTTGGAGCCGATCGTATTGGCTTCCCTGTTCATTTCCTGAATGAGGAAATCCATCTTTTTGCCGATTTCATCGTGATCATCAAGGTAAATAATAAACTGCCGGATATGGCTTTCCAGCCGGGCGAGCTCCTCATCAATCGCGCATCGGTCAGCCATAATGGCGACTTCCTGGGCAATTCGCTGAGGGTCCGGAGTTTCAGCCAGGAGGCTTTTCAGTCTCATTTCAAGCTTATCGCGATACTCAGACACAACATACGGAGCTCTTTCAAGAATATTTCCGCGAAGTACAGATGCGGCATCGAGATGCTTGCGAAGATCGTCCCGCAGGTGGGCGCCTTCAATCTCACGCATCCCGATCAGCTGGTCAATGGCAATGGAAGAGGCTTCAGTGCATATTTCAGTGATCAGATCCTGGTCCATCTCTGCTTCTTCGACCGTTGTAACGCCCTCCATCCGGAGGATGCGGCTGACTGTCATGTCATTTTCCGCACCGGTCTGGCTGGCAAGTTCGCGGGCAATTTCGAGATAATGAGCTGCCAGGTCAAGATCAGCCGATACACGGCTTGAAGTGGAACTGACATTCCGGATTGTAATGAAAACATCCGCATGCCCTCTGCGGATCCGGCTGCTGATACAGTTCCGGACCGGCTGCTCGAGAAAGGAAAGGTTCCTGGGCAGACGCAATCCGATATCCAGGAAACGATGATTGACGGTTTTGATGTCAACTGTTGCTTCCCATTCGTCCCGGCGGACAACGCCTGTGCCGCAGCCTGTCATGCTCCGCATGGTTTCGCCTCCCATCTGTTTCGGAAAATTATATCATCCGTACGTTCAAAACGCAACCGCAGAAAACCATTTAAATCCATGCGTTTCAATGATATAATCATAACGGATTATATAATGGGTTTTATGGAATAATTCTATCCGAAAGGGGTATATGAATGAAAAGGAGAATCGGAATTCTGACCAGCGGCGGGGACTGTCCGGGGCTGAATGCTGCGATCCGGGGCGTTGCCAGGGCGGCTTATGAGATGTTTGACGCGGAGATTGTGGGCATTCATGACGGATACCGCGGTCTGATTGAAGGAGACTATACCGAGATGGACCGGAAACAGTTTTCCGGTATACTGACGCTGGGCGGCACGATTCTCGGAACAAGCCGTACTCCGTTCCGTGATATGCGGAAAATCGGGGAAGATAAAGTGGATAAAGTAGCTGCAATGAAAAAAACCTATAAATCACTAAAACTTGACTGCCTGGTCACACTCGGTGGAAACGGAACGCATAAAACAGCGAATCTTCTGAGCCAGGAAGGACTGAATATAATCGGGCTTCCCAAAACAATTGATAACGATCTGTATGGTACGGATTTCACATTTGGATTTCATACAGCAAATGATATTGCGACGGAAGTTATTGACCGTATCCATTCAACAGCTGCCAGTCACGGCCGTGTAATGGTCATAGAGATTATGGGCAATAAAGCCGGCTGGCTGACACTTTATTCCGGTGTGGCCGGCGGCGCGGATGTCATTCTGATTCCGGAAATTCCCTATACCATCGACAGTGTGGCGGAAGTGGTAAAACGTCGGGCGGAAAATAATAAAGGGTTTACGATTGTGGCTGTGGCGGAAGGTGCGATGGATAAGGAAGAAGCCAAACTGAAGAAAAAGGAACGGGAAGCCCGCCGGGCGGCCGGTCATTTTTCATCGAGCGCCTATGTGGCCAAACTGCTGCAGGAAAAAGTTGGGGTGGAAGCACGCAGTGTTGTGCCGGGGCACATTCAGCGCGGCGGAACACCCAGTGCCTTTGACCGTGTGCTGTCCACCGAATTCGGTGTTCATGCGGCAGAACTGATTCGGGATGAAATATACGGAGTTACTGTTGCGCTGAAGGGTAATGATATCATTCATAATCCGCTCAGTGAAGTGGCTGGGGTGGCAAAACCGGTTCCTGTGGACCATCACATGGTCGTAACTGCGAGGAATATCGGTATTTGCTTCGGAGACTGATTAGACCGGGGAGAATATGGGTATGACTGGAAAGCTGAAAAACTGGCTTTATGCATTTCTGATCGGACTTTTCATAGCAGCTGCAGCAGCCGGAGCGTCTGTCTCAGCGGAGGAAAACGGGAAAATGGCGCTTCGCGTTCTTCTGCGCAGGCTGAATGTCGGGCAGCATATGGATATAAAAACAGGGAGCCTTTATCTGCTCACTGGAGAAAACGGAACAGAAATGCTTCTTCAGCCGGATACACAGATCAGTGTTGAGCTGAGGGAAAACCGGATGGTGGTTTTTCTCAACAGCGCTTCCCTCTCATTTGGAAAAACAGTGGCACTGAACCGGTGCGGGGCAGGCGGTCAGGATGCAGGCTTGTACCTGATGAACGCTTCGGGTTTATATCCGGGAAATCTTATGCTGACGGTTGAAGACGGAAAAATCAGGCCGGTTATGTCTCTTGCGGTTGAGGATTATCTGCTGGGTGTTGTTCCGTATGAAATGAATGACAGCTTTCCGACAGAAGCGCTGAAAGCGCAGGCAGTCTGTGCACGGACATATGCAGTAAGGCATATGAACAGGACACGGGATTATGATGTGGTCGACACAACCAATGACCAGGTCTTCAAGGGCGTTTCGGCCTCCAATAAAAATACGGCCAAAGCGGTTTCAGATACGGCAGGGCTTGTGATAACTGTAAACGGAAAAATAGCAGACGGGTTTTATTCTGCCAGCAATGGCGGCCAGACAGAAATTCCGGGGAATGTATGGAACGGCAAAACAGATGCTGACTGTTATGCGGTGGTGGACGATCCATGGGATCTTGCCAATCCGGACAGCCTGACCCGATCCGCTGCACTGAGGAAGGACGGAACGGGACTGTACCGGTGGATGACACGGCTTATCCGGGAAGCTGTTATTTCGGAGCATGCCTGGATATCGGGCGGATTTACAGGCGGTGAAACAGAATTCCGGATTGACCGGATTGAATCTGTATCCCTGAAAAAACCGAAATACGCTTCACCGAGCCGTCTGTATACGGAAATGGAAATGAAACTCGATGTTTCCGGCAGAAAAGTGACAGGCGGTACAATCGGACCGTTCATATCGGCCGGCAACTTTACAATTACTCTGAAACTCTTTCCGGATGTGCTTGCGGCTCTCGGAATAGAGATCAGCGGGAACGGAAACGAAATCGTTACGGTTACCGAGACGGAAAATGAATTCCGGATCACAGCCGGACGATATGGACATGGCGTGGGCCTGAGCCAGCGAGGTGCCCAGTGGATGGCCTCGGATGGGAAAAAGGATTTTGAGGATATTATCCGGTTCTATTTTCCCGGAAGTGAGCTCCGGAAGATGAACACTCAGGACATGGCCCCTGTTTCTGTTCCCGGCATCCTGGTTCCTTATATTGCGGAGGATTCCGATGATACGGATCCTGTACCCCGGGCAACCCTGATGCCGGTAACGGAAAACCAAATTCCGGAAGGCGCATATATTGCTTCAGTGGAAGGAATTGAGGACGGCAGTACGCTGAATCTGCGGGCACGTCCTTCCATGGCCTCCCAGGTGGTTATGCGGCTGATGAAGCATCAGCGTCTGATTGTTCTGGATGAACTGGATGTTCCGGGATGGGCTCATGTCAAAACCGATGCCGCAGAAGGCTATGTGATGTCATCATATCTTCAGGAAGCGAAGAAAAACGGAGGAAAATAAACGATGCCCTGGTATTGGATTATTGTGATTATTTCTGCAGTTGTCGGACCGTTCGAGGCAATGCATGCCTGGAACAAGGCAAAGAGAAATGCTGCGGAAAAGAAAAAGGACGGGATGCATGATTCCCGTCCGGAATAACTATTTCCACTCTTCCCATATATCAGGCTGATATCCGATGGTAATGCTGTTTCCGTTTCGGACAATGGGCGTGCGCAGAAGCCAGGGTGATTCCTGCACAGCCGGTATAATCAGGGATTCCCGGTCATAATAACAGGCGGGATGCTCCCTGACTTTTTTGTTGTCCCGGTCGATCATGCGCTCCAGGCCTGCTGCGCTGATCATCAGGCGGATTTCCCTTTCGCCGAGCCGATGCTTCTTCAGGTCCATGCTCTGGAACGGAATCCGGCGCTCCTTGAAATACCGTTCTGCTTTCTGCAGATCGAAGTTCTTTCCGTAAAAATATATCTGGATATTCATATGATTATCCGATGATCCTCCGAAGATCTTTTCCTTCCAGTGTGATAACCAGGCTGGTTGCCGGATCGCTGATTCTGGAAACGATCCGTTCTGTATATCGTTCACGAAGTTCTTCCAGCTTCAGGTTCGTTGAAATAACGGTTGACCTTCCCCGGATCAGCCGTTCATTGATCAGGTTGAACAGGACCTCTATGGTAATATTCCTGATCAGTGGTTCACTTCCAAGGTCATCGAGCATCAGAACCGGAATATTCATCAGCTCGTCCATATTGTTTTCCTGGTCAAAATAGCTTTCCCGGGCGGACTGCACAAACTGATATGCACTGATCGTCAGCACATTGATCCCGCGTTCGATCATCCGGTTGGCCATTGCATGCATCAGGAAAGTCTTCCCAAGTCCGGATTTTCCGGTCAGCAGCACATTGCGGAATGGAACATCAGGATATTCATCTGCCCATTTTTCGCACTTGTTCCGGGCTTTTTCAGTCAGCATCCGCTGGCTGTAGTTTTTCCCCGGTAACAGTTCATCCGGAATAATCGACGGTTTGTATGCTTCAAATGTTTCATGCACGCCGCCGCCCAGGCCGATCCGTTCACGGATTTTCTGCTGATAGGCTTTTTTAAAACAGTCGCATGGGGTTTTTACCGGATAACCGACATATCCGGTATCATCACAGGCAGTGCATTGACGAACAGGCGCAAGATAATCTTCCGGAAGACCGGCATTTTGAAGCGACTGCCGGATTTTCCGGTTCAGCTCTTCCATTCTTGCCGGAATGTTTTCGTGGCTTCCCTGCCGGTTCAGGAATCCGCGGATTGCCCCGTGAATCAGGTTTTCACGTTCGGCCACAAGCCTTTCAATATCCGGATAATGATCACGGATATTCGCTTTTCTGGCCAGTTCTGTCCGTTCATCCGCGGCACGCAGTCTTGCGTATTCAGCTTCAAGCTCCAGAATCAGATCCTCACGCATTTTCATTCCCCCAGGCATCACTCATCATTCGTTCGAGGGCTGCATCCTGTTCTCCGCTGTAATCACGCTGTTCATATTGCTGGATCCCGCCTGGCTTCTGAGGGGTGCCCCTGGCAGTATCCCTGTATTGTATTCCGTATTCGTCATGGTCCTTTTCAGCCTCATCTGGTGTCCGGATCCCTTTTTCCGCATAACGTCTGAGCAGGCGGTCGGTATAATTCATCGGATTCCGGGCTTCGGATGCATAGTCGGCGGCTTTCAGGATGAGGTCTCTGCTCAGGCCGAGGCGCTCTTCCCATTCCGTCAGCAGTTCCATGCTGCGTTCTCCGGGTTCAGTTTCCCGCCCGGGCCATCTTCCGCGTATTTTCCGGATAAAATCTTCCCGGTTATGAAACTGGCGGATATGATCATCGATTTCCTGCGATGTGGTAAAACCGCGATTTTTCCAGGACTCCAGCAGTTTAAGAACGGCATCCGGATCTTTTTTCTTCCGGCTGCATTCCTTTGCGGCAGTCATAATAATTTCAAACGGATACAAAGCGGACATCCGCTTGTAAATATCTTCCTGGTAAGCGGTGATATTCCCGGTTCTGCCAAGCTGGCGCATTACTTTTTTGATCTGTTCGTGACGTTCGGATGATTTTTTCACCGAATCTCTGCCCAGCGTTTTGTTCGCTCCGGAAGCCTGCGCTTCATAGGATTTCCGGAGAATGGAATCGACCAGTGCAAGGCTTGGGTCACTTGTGCCGGTCCGGTCACAGGCTTCCTCGATTGCCTCCTGGCTGAAACCCCATTCACGGGTCCATTTTTGATAAAGCGACATATTGGCATCGGAAGGTGAATAACGTTTTCCCAGTTTCCGGAGGATTTTCCGCATATTTGCAGAGGCTGATTCATCGCGGGAGAGTATTTCAGCGGCTTCATCCTCCGTCCTGGCGTTTTCCTCCGCAAGCTGAACGGCAAGCTTCTGGGCCTCGGAAATCCGGAATCCTTTTCCGCGGGTACGAACCATATGGCTGAGGATCATGATAATCACTTCAGGAGGCAGGTCCATGCTGTCTTTCCATTCATAGGCTTCCGCAATCTCATTTCCGCGGAAAGAGCGGACTCCTTCAAATGAACGTTCGACATCCTGGCTGAAACGGATATATTCGGGATCGGCATCATCATCAGCCGTGAACGCACGCTGCCTGAAGCTGATATATTGCCATGACGGCGGATTGTCACTGATTCTTCGGACTGCCTTATGCCGCTCCCAGTACCGGTAGGCGGCCATGATCTCATCACAGGTCATATCAAGATCTCTGGCCATACTGTCCAGGCTGGTTTCTTCCTTCGGATGATAACAGTACAGCAGGCCGTAAAGATATACTTTGACATAATCCCCCCGGGCTCCGGGAAGCAGTTCAAGTATGAACTGATTATCCACCGGAGTCACATCAAACATGGTGAATTGTTCATCAAAGGAGAATGTCACGCCTGCTTACCCTCCGTTTCAGTCCGGGTGATCCTCGAGTATCGCGGCGGCGGCCTTTTTCCCGGCACCCATGGCCAGGATAACGGTCGCTGCACCGGTTACAGCATCTCCGCCGGCATAAACGTTTTTCTTTCCGGTCCTTCCGTTTTCATCGGTATGGATTCCGCCCCAGCGTTCCGTGGGAAGGTCAGGGGTGGTCTTTTTGATCAGCGGATTCGGACTGTTGCCGATCGCGACGATTACGGTTTCCACCGGAAGTTCAAATTCACTTCCCTCTACCGGAACCGGTCTTCTTCTGCCCTTTTCATCCGGCTCGCCCAGCTGCATTTCAATGCATTTCATGCTTCTGACAAAGCCATTCTCATCACCTTCGATGGAAGTGGGCGCAGTCAGCATTCTGAAAACAATGCCTTCTTCCTTGGCGTGATGCACTTCCTCCGCACGTGCGGGCATTTCTTTCTCGCTTCTGCGGTAAACAATCGTTACATCGGCGCCGAGGCGTTTTGCGCAGCGCGCGGCATCCATGGCAACATTGCCGCCGCCGATAACGGCAACACGGGCACCGGTTTTAACCGGTGTATCGTGTTCCGGGAAAGTATAGGCTTTCATCAGGTTAAGGCGGGTCAGGAATTCATTTGCGGAATATACACCGCAAAGGCTTTCACCGGGAATTTTCTGGAAGTTGGGCAGGCCGGCACCGCTTCCGATAAAAACAGCATCGTTGCCTTCCTCAAGCAGCTCGTCCACAGTGAACGCTTTTCCGGCTACCGCATTGGTGATGATTTTGACGCCGAGCTCTTTCAGACTGGAAATTTCCCTGCTCACCAGTGCCTTGGGAAGCCGGAATTCCGGAATGCCGTACATCAGAACACCGCCGGCTGTGTGAAGTGCTTAATAGATAGTGACATCCCATCCAGCCTTGGCAAGTTCACCGGCACAGGTCAGTCCTGCAGGTCCGCTGCCGATCACAGCGGCCTTTTTCCCGCAGGGGGCTTTCTTTTCAGCACCTGCGGTGCCTTCCTGCATGGCAGTATCAGCGGCAAAACGTTCCAGCCGGCCGATCGCAACCGGCTCACCCTTGATTCCGCGAACGCATTTGCTTTCGCACTGGGATTCCTGGGGACATACACGACCGCAGATAGCCGGGAGCGCATTCTGGCTCCGGATAATTTTATATGCACCGGAGATATCGCCGTTTTTAATTTTCTCGATAAAGTCCGGAATCGGCACATTGACCGGACAGCCTGAAACACAGGGCATATTCTTGCAGTGCAGGCAGCGGTCCGCTTCCTCCATTGCGATTTCGCGGGTATATCCAAGTGCTACCTCTTTGAAATTCCCTGCGCGGACCACGGGATCCTGTTCCGGCATGGGATGCTTCTGAAGACTCATATTCGCCATTTTACCTCGCCTCCCCTGTCAGATTGCAGATATGTTTTTCTTTTGCCCGGGCTTCTTCTGCCCGGAACATCCGTCCGCGGGCCATTGCTTCATCAAAGTCAACAAGATGTCCATCGAAATCAGGGCCGTCAACACACGCGAATTTGGTTTCTCCGCCGACAGTAAGACGGCATCCGCCGCACATTCCCGTTCCGTCAATCATAATCGGATTCATGCTGACGATGGTTTTGATCTGCAGGGGACGGGTCATTTCACTGACTGCCTTCATCATCGGAAGCGGACCGATTGCGATAACGGTATCATAATCGCGCCCTTCTTCAATCTGCTTTTGCAGGGCCTGGGTAACGAAACCCTTATTGCCGTTGCTGCCGTCATCCGTCATGATAATCAGGTTTGTGCAGGCAGCTTCGAGCTCGTCCTTCAGAATAATCAGGTGTTCATTCCGGAATCCGACGATCAGGTCAACTTCTGCTCCGGCATCATGAAGTGCTTTGGCCTGGGGATATGCGATGGCAACGCCCAGTCCGCCGCCGATAACAGCGCACCGGCGGATTCCTTCTGTCTGGCTCGGTTCACCGAGAGGACCCACAAAATCCAGCAGGCTGTCCCCTTCGTTCAGGGAATCCAGTTTATTCGTTGTGTATCCTACCTTCTGGAAGATAATCGTTACGGTTCCCTTTTCACGGTCATATCCTGCAATAGTAAGGGGAACACGTTCACCTTCTTCATCAATCCGGAAAATGATGAACTGGCCGGGTTTTGCCTTTCTTGCAACGAGCGGGGCTTCAATTTCCATCAGTGTGGTGGTTTCGTTCAGTACCTGTTTCCTGATGATCGGATACACTCTGATCTCCTCCGTTTGTATCATAGTAGCTGAATAATTGTACACACTTCATCGGCCTTTCGCAACTTGTTTTCCGTCTTCCTTTCGTTTTTTCTGGTACGAACAAAGCACATTTTATGACTTTTCATTCATTCACCGGTATGCTATAATCTGCATATCTTGACAAAGGAGGTTTTTCTCATG
>JAEEGL015930450.1_pt1 | contig 17930 bp, 21 predicted proteins | sample 9134231 | NCBI WGS metagenome assembly JAEEGL01 (sample SAMN16246548, study PRJNA631951) | gut metagenome | biome: gut microbiome; feature: rumen; material: fiber-attached | host: Bos | place: Iran: Karaj | collected 2018-10 | reverse complement strand
ATATTTCGGAAATTGAAATGCTGTTATAGTCTTTCTTTTTCATTAAATTAAACAAAGCTTCAGTTATATAAGAATCTACATTTTTTTCTCTTTTTACTTTCATGAAACAAATATGTCTCCTTTGTTGCATTTAGTTCTTGATCTATTGTAGCATAAAAAAAACTTATGCTACAATTGTTGCATAAGAAGTTGGATGGAATTATGACTTAACTAAAATAAATATACCAATATTAATTTTTGCAGGAACAAAAGGAGACTTTGAAACAAAAACTGTTATTCCATTAGATGAAATGAATATGATGTATGATAAGATTATTTCTCCAAAAGCAATGGCTAGAAAAACTGATATGGAACATCAACATATGTTATATTCAGCAAATGGATACGCTATAGCTTGGTTTATGTGGCAATTACAAGGCAATGAAGAAGCAAGTAAAGCATTTGTCGGAAATAGTCCAGAATTATTAAATAACAATTTATATCAAGATCAAAAAATAGATTTAGAATGATCGGAAGATTAAGATATTCCGATTAATAAATATTTAGTCATTTTAGTCAAAAACAATACGGAAACTCGTAGGATTTGGAGCTTTTAGTTGGGTGTAATCACAAGCTGTCATTAAGTCAAACTAAAAGCAGAGTGAGAAGACACTTAAATAAATAAAAAAAATAAGAGTAGAAATATGTTTTTTAACGATACTGATTGTTATCATGGTGTTGTTTTTAATTAACAAATATTATATAATTGTGATGATAGTAGAGGAGTCTGATGGACATGATGGAAGACAATAATGTGAATAATCAAAGTCATAACAATTATAGAAAATCTTTAATCGTATGTTTGTTTTTTTGCTGTGTAATTTTCTTGTTGATTTTCTTGTCTTTTCATTTTGATAAAACGAATTCAAAAAAAGAGATATTAGTAGAAAATATATATTTATCAGATAAAAATTTAAATATGGTAGTAGGCGATATTGTTAGAATATTTGTAACTGTTGAGCCATCTGATGCAACCAATAAAGAAGTTACTTGGGAAAGTAGTAATACAGGTATTGTTAAGGTTGATAAAAATGGAGTAGTGCAGGCAGTAAAAAATGGTACAGCAACGATAACAGTAACTACAAAAGATGGAAACAAAAAAGCAACTTGTAATGTACAAGTAAATACAATGCCTTCGATAATTCCAGTACAGTCTGTAATTTTAGATAAGACATCACTCAATATAAAGCCCGGTGAAAAAGTAACGTTAAATGCTACTATTGAGCCATCCGATGCAACCAATAAAGAAGTCATTTGGGAAAGTAGTGATTCAAATATTGCAACGGTTGACAAAAATGGTGTCGTACAAGTGTTAAAAAATGGTACAGCAACGATAACAGTAACTACAAAAGATGGAAACAAAAAAGCAACTTGCAATGTACAAGTAAATACAACACCTTCGACAATTCCAGTACAGTCTGTAAGTTTGAATAAAACATCACTCAGTATAGGACAAGGAGAAAAAGTAACGTTAAATGCTACTATTGAGCCATCCGATGCAACCAATAAAGAAGTTACTTGGGAAAGTAGTGATTCAAATATTGCAACGGTTGACAAAAATGGTGTCGTACAAGTGTTAAAAAATGGAACAGCAACGATAACAGTAACTACAAAAGATGGAAACAAAAAAGCAACTTGTAATGTATCATTAAAACTTCCAAATTTGACGAATATATATGAAATATCCCCAACAAAGGTTTGTGCTATAAATGTAAATGCATCAAATGATATAAGAGTGATGCAAGGTGTATATTTTTATAGAAGTAATAATAAAGATTATGCTGTTTATGCAGGATATAAATCTGATACAGATCCAACAATTATAACATTAGTAGATTTGAGTACTTGTACCATTGTAGATAAAAATAAGACTGTAATTATGGGACACGCTAATGATATTACATATAGTGATGTTGATAATAAGTTTTATGTCACAAATAGAAAGAAAATACACAGTTTTCGAATTGAAAATAATAAAAAGATAATAGTAGATACTGAACCAATCAACATAAAAACTTCTTTGTCCGGAATAGCTTATGATAAAGACGCGAACAGATACTATTGTAAATATGGGATTGTTTTTGCAACTATTTCTTCACTAACAGCTACTCCTAAAAAAATACGTATTATACCTACATACTATGCAAATATCGATAATGGAGATGTAAAAACAGTTGATCAATCGATTTCTTACGCGAAAATAGGAGATCATCGAAATATTTATTATGCTAGAACAATAAGTAATAGTGCCTCACAAAATTATTATAATCATAGTTTTATTTCAGTTTTTGATGCTTCTAATGGAAATTATAAATACACGATGCATTTTGGGGGAATAGACTATAAAACTCTTCCATCCGCACATTTAGAAGGCGCATCAGTAATTGATAATACCATTTATTTTGGGTTAAACATGCATAAGTCTAGTCCCAAACAAGTAGTTTTTTATAAATATACTGGATTAAGTAAAATAGAAAGCAATTATAATTAATTTTTTGAAAAGAAAATGATAATATGAGTGATTCCAAAAATAGGTAATCCAAATTCTTTTAATTAGCGCAAGCTGAAACTTTAAAGATATAGAAAATAATCTACAAAATATTATAAAGTCATTTTAGTTAAATAAAAAATAACTGCCGAAGTAAACTGCTGCACAAGCTGCAATAAAGGCAGAAAGTAATAAATAACACAAATATAAAAGGCTAGGTAAAACTAGTCTTTTTTATGTTATAATAAAATAGGAGGTAGTTACATGAAAGTACCATTACGATATCAAAATACTGAATATGACTGTGGAACAACATCATTTATTAATGCTCTAGCATATTTATATGAAAGAGAAGACATACCTATAGAATTATTAAAAGCAGTTTATAGATTTACTTTAGATGTAGAAGGCATGGATGGAATAGAAGGCCATGGTGGAACATCAAGAGAACATTCTGAATTACTTGCCAAGTATTTTATTAAATATGCTAACGAAAACAAAGAATTTGATATTCATTGTCAAATACTATATGGAGAAGATGTTACACTTGATAAAATGAGAAATTCATTAAGTGATAATGGAGTGATACTAGCTCGCTGTTGGCAAGATACCGAGCATTATGTTTTAATTACTAAAATAGATGATAATTTTGCATATTTATTTGATCCATACTATTTGGAACAAGATTACTATATAAATGATGAAGATGTTGCAATTGTTTTACATGAATCATTTACTCATAACAGGATTGTTAAAATAGAAAGATTATTTGATGAATCATTAAAAGATTTTTCTTTGCTAGAAAAAACCAAACGTTCAATTATATTGATAAATCGATAAGTTAATTTTCTTAGTTTTATTAGTACCAAATATATTCAGATATATACTACTGTAATAGAAGGAATGTGTAAGAGGTAAAAAAGTACTAAAAATAGTACAAATATCACCATCCCTAATGGAGCAATTGAACAAGCTGCAATCAACAATAAGTAATATTAAAGACTAGGTAAACTAGTCTTTTTTATGTAAAATTATACAAATAAAATGATATAGATATGTAAAGTCAATTACTTTATTCTTAGAAATGTGATAGAATAATTACTAGAATAGAGGAGCAAAAATGAAACAAGATCATCAAAATTATAAAACAGTTCGTACTGATTTTGGATTCATTGATAGTTCAATGGCCAGTTTAAAAACTAAAGTTGATATAGCATTAAATTATTGTGATAATAATGATCCAACAATTCATCCAGAGAAAGATGGAAATATGCTATATTCAAAAATGAATGGAATTATGAATAAGTATACTTTAGCCCAAAAGGTTTTAATGGAAAAACTAAATCACGAAATTAATTCTGTAAGAGCAGTAGGAGAAGCTTATTATAAAATGAATAAACAATTAGAAGGAGATGCGAATAAACTGTGACAGGATATCATATGAATGAAGGCGAGATTGAAAGAGCATCAACCTCTTATAATGCAAGTTTAAATGAAATGTCTAATGATAGTACTGAAACATTAGCTGTTTTGGATGATTTTTTAGTGTCTTCATTAGATACTTTAACTGGTCAAGCATGGGATAGTGTAAGAAATAATTTAAAAACTTATAGTGATTGTTTAAAATATGCTGAACAATTAGGTAATATTTTACAAGAAGCAAATGATGAATATATGCAAAGAATTAAAGATTTTTTATATCCAGATACAGATTTAAATACAGCAGATTTACCAAAATTTGAATCTGAAAAAGCAAGTTTGGAAAAACAAATTTTTAATCTTTTAGAAGAAAATAAAAAATTGGCTGAGGTTCCTGCGACAATTGATGTACCTGATGGATTTGATAAGTTTGGTCATCCTATTACAAAAACTGTACATAATCCAGAGTATGATAAAGCACAAGAACAAATAGCACAAAATAATCTTTTAATTAATGAAACATTACAACCTAGACTAGATGAAGTAAATAGACTAATTGAAAAGATTAATACATTTCTTAATGTTGTTTTACCAGCCTTAAATAAAAAATTAGATGAGGTAGAACAAAAAGTACAAGAATTCTTAGATAGAGTAAATGAAATAGTAAATACATTAAATGAAGGTAATAAATCTATTAGAATTGTTGATTCAAGTAACTATGATATGACAACAAGTAGAGGAAGAATGTTATATATATATGATGTATTGACTGTTAGATATGGCTATACTGAAGATGCAGCAAAAGCTATTATTACTTATTGGTATTGTCCAAATAAAATTTTAGAACCAAATTTATATCAAAATGGAACTAAACCTGGTAGATATAAAAATGGTTTAGGTCCAGGATATGGTCTATGTCAATGGGAATGGAAAATGGGTGGAATAGGTAATGGAAGGGCAGATAAAATGGCTGCATGGTGTAAAGCAAATGGACTTGATTATAGAACTATAGATGGACAAATAGCTTGGATGGATCATGAAATGTCTACTATTGATAAACAATGTAAATCATTAAATCGAGACATGAAAAATCCTAATTATACAAGTAGAAATAAAGGATATTCTACTTATGAAGATTTATTAGGAAGATTTGGTATATATTATGAAGGAGGACACTGGAAAAGAAGTATTAATTTATCAAAACATCCTTCAAATGTTAAAAGAATGGCCACTATTGATAAACATATTCAAGAATTTCAAGGAATGCCAAAAATAACAATAGCTCCTACTGTTAGATATAATGTTAATCCAGAATCTGATAAAGGGAAAGTAACTGATACAGGTTATGATTCATTCCCACCATCAAATAGGCGAACATATGACTACCCAGATTATGGTGGAGGAACAAATGACTATTCTCCTAGAAGCACTCCTACTCAAAGTACTAAAAGTGTTATTCCTAAAGAAGGAACTTCAATTAAGACTCCTAAAGAGATTTATATAGAACCAACGTCTAGTAAACCATTAGAAGAAAGATACATAGAACCACAACATACTATTGAAGCAAGTAAACCATCAGATAATGTTGTAGTAACAAGTCCAAATCAAAGTAATACTCCAATAGCAGATAATATTATCCATCAAGGATTTGGAAATCCTAGTAGAGGTGTTAATTCACCAAGGACTAATAATACTTATGTGGGAGAAGTAGATGCTGGAATACCATATAATCCTGGAGAAACAAGTAATGTTAATTATCAACCTGATAATTATTATGAAACTCCAATTAATGAAAACATAGTAATTGAAAATCCAAAAGTACCAATTAATGGAAATAATATGATTTCTAATGCAACTAATACAACCAAACCTAGATTGAGCCAATATGCTGTAGCTCCTGGTGTTGTAGTAGCGGCAGGTGGTTTAGTTGGAACAACATTGTATAGTAGCAAAAAGAAGAAGAAAAAAAAGAATCATAATAACAATAACAATAATAATAACAAAAATAATAAGACTAAACTATAAAAGTTTAGTCTTTTATGTTATAATTTATTTAGGAGGAATTGGTATGGAAACAGAAAAAAAGATATATGAATTAGTTTTAGAACCTATAAGATTTGATTTCCAAGTTATGTTATTTAATTCAGGAATTAGTGGAATAGTATATAATGAAAACCAAGAATGGGTTAAAGATAAAAATATAGGAGATTATGTATTATTAGTAAAAGGTCCTGAAAGAGAAGATGAAGTATTACTTGAAATTACTGGTAAAACAATAGAAGAAAATGAAAAATATGAATGGGCTCAAACAGCACCTAAAACAATTGATACTGATGATGAATTAGAAAAGAAAATATATGAAAGTTATATTGAAAGAGCAGCTAGTTCAAAACATTTTGTTCATTTAGATTATGCAATTGTTAGAGATTTAGAAAAAACTGAAGAGTCTAGAAAATTAACATTAAAAAAAGCGACTGGTATGATTTAGTCGCTTTTATGTTATAATAAATATCGTTCATGGGGTACATAATATGGAAAAGTTATTTGATTCTATACCAACTTTAAATGGCAAAAAAGTTAGTTTAAGAAGACTTGAAATAAATGATTTAGAAGAATTAAAACAAATGATACTTTCTACTGATATATATAAATATGTTCCATCGTTTGTAGCTGAATTACAATGTAATGGAGATATGGAATATTTTATAAATACTAAAGCTAAAGAACTATTTGATAATAAAATAGAAATAATTCTCGGAATGTATTGTGATAAATTATGTGGATTATTTGAAATATATCATTATATTCCAGATATTCATAAAGTATCAATAGGAGGAAGATTATTAAAAGAATATTGGAATAAGGGAATAAGTAGTGAAGCTATATCATTAGTAGTTAATTATCTGTTTAATCAAACAGATATTACTACTATATCAGCAAGTAATATGATTAATAATCTTTCTTCAGGCAGAGTTTTAGAAAAAAATAGTTTTTCTAAAATAGGGGAGAGCATATTTGAAGACTGGGGATTTTCTGAAGAAGTTTGTGTTGATAAATGGATAAGGACTAGAGAAATCTAGTCTTTTTATTTTATAAGTTCTACCAATAGTAGAGTTTTTGATGAATAAAATCGTATTATTCCAAGATATAATTAAACTGCAAGGAGGAAATAAAATGATTTATTTTAGAAATAATGGAAAAGAGATGGAAAAATATCTAGTAACATATGATAATGAAAAAATTAATGAATTAAAAAAAAGAGTTGCTCTTCATTGTGGTGAGAAAAGTATTAAAAAAGAAGAAGTTAAATATGTTCCAAGTGGAAATACTTTTCATCATAAAGATGATGCATATCATTATTATGGTGAAGTACATTCCAAACTATCAAAAAATAAAGGAGTAGAGTGGGATCATTATGATGAATATGAAGTCGATTTATATATTTGTGAATATGTTGATTATCTATGCCCACCTTTAGTAGAATTTATTAGTGAACTTTATTATGATGAAAAGAAAGCAGTAACTAAATTATTTAATAGAAATCTTAAAGATGTAAGTACTTTTCCAAAAGTAAAAGATAAAATAGTTATGTTACAAGAAGAAATAGCTAGTGTTACACAAAGCTATACAGAAAAAAGAAATAAAAAAGTTGAAGAGTTAAATAATAGTTATGCTGGTTTAACTCAAAATGTTAAAGATATAGAAAATCATATTAAACAATTACATGCATGGACTTCTAAAACTAAAAAAGAATTGTTAAATATGGATAGAGTTCATTTATCAAAAATGAAAGAATTAAATGATAGATTAAAATATTTACTTAGTATTGAAGAACTAAATAGAAATCAAGAAGATGTATCTAAATATATTGAAGAATTATATGGACTTATAGATATTAGACTTATTGATAAAATTAGTTTAGAAGAAATAAATAGAGTTAGAGAATTTAGATCAGATAGAATAACTCAAGAAAAAGAAATGCAATTATTAAAGAAATTATAATAAAAATAGTATATAATATATAGACATTGGAGGTTTAGATGAAAAATATTGATTTTGGTAATTATTTATATCAATTAAGAAAAGGCAGTGGATTAACTCAAAGATTTGTTGCTTATCAATTAGATGTAACTGATAAAGCAGTAAGTAAATGGGAAATGGGAAAATCAATGCCAGATATAAATAAATTAAATTTATTAGCATCTCTATATAATGTTTCTTTAGATGAACTATTAAATCATGTAAAAGAACAAAAAGATGTTAAAATTAGTAAGATAGTTTTAACTGGTGGACCATGTGCTGGCAAAACAACAGCATTAACATGGATTAATAATTATTTTTCTAAAAGAGGATATACAGTTTTATTTGTTCCAGAAACAGCTACTGAGTTAATATCAAATGGAGTAGCACCATGGACTTGTAATTCTAATTATGATTATCAAACATTTCAATTTAGATTACAAAAAATTAAAGAGCAAATATTTGATGATGCTGCTAAAACTATGAAATCTAATAAAATACTTATCGTATGTGATAGAGGTTTATTAGATAATAAAGCATATATGAAAGAAGTAGAATTTAAACAGTTATTAAGAAAATTTAATACAAGTGAAACTAAAGAAAGAGATTCCTATGATGCAGTATTTCATTTAGTTAGTGCTGCTAAAGGAAAAGAAAATATATATACTTTAGCTAATAATGTAGCAAGAACAGAAAGTGTTGAGGAAGCTAAGAAATTAGATGATAAAATTATTTCTGCATGGACAGGACATCCTCATTTTAGAATTATAGATAATAGTACTGATTTTGAAGAAAAATTAGAAAGATTATTAAAAGAAATAACAGTATTTTTAGGAGAACCTGAACCATATGAAATAGAAAGAAAATATTTGATTTATTATCCCAATATTAAAGAATTAGAAAAAATGCCTAATTGTACCAAAATTGATATTATTCAAACATATTTAAAGAGTGAAGATGGTGTAGAAAGAAGAGTAAGAGCAAGAGGCATAGATGGTGATTATTTATATTATTTAACTGAGAAAAGAAAAATATCAAATCTAAAAAGAATTGAAACAGAAAGAAAGCTTACTCAAGATGAATACTTATCATTACTAATGGAAACTGATAATAGATTACATTCTATTCATAAAACAAGATATTGCCTTGTAGATAATAATCAATATTTTGAAATAGATATTTATCCTGAATGGGATAATCAAGCAATTATGGAAATTGAACTTTCTAGTGAAGATGAAGAAATACAAATTCCAAAATTTATTAAAATAATTAAAGAAGTAACTGAAGAAGATTGCTATAAAAATTATCAAATGGCAAAAGATATGCCTAATCAATTAGTTATGAAAAAGAGTAAATAGTATGACTTAAGGACTAGAAAAATCTAGTCCTTTATGTTATAATAAGGTGCAAATTTGAGGGGGCTATATGAAATCAATACAACTTGTAAATAATACTAATAAACAAGTGTATCAGTTATATAATGATGCTAAGTGTAATGAATTAAGCGATAAGAGATTTGAAAGAATAAAAGATGCATTACATGAACTTGTTAATTTAGGACAATATAATCGTGATTCATTTGAATATATGGTAGATGTATTATATAATCTTCCAAATGAAGCTATTAGTAATATTCAAAAAGGAAATTTTAGTACATTTTATAAACTATTTTATAAACATACACAAGGATTACCTGAAGATTATGAAATGATTAGTAATTTATTAGGGGCTATATATACAGATTATAAGAATTCTCCTTTAGAAGATTATTCTTGGTTATGCGATAACTGTATGATTTGGTTATTTGATGTACCTATTTTTAAAGATAAAAAAATGGATGAGTGTTTATCAAAAATAAATTATGATTTAAATGAATTAATAAAAACAACTTATTTTTATACTGATTATGAAATGCTTAGTACTAAGAGAACTACAATAGAAGATAATGGTGCACGAAATGTTTTAAAAACTCATTTATTAGTAACATTTTTAAAAAACATTGATGAGTATAATTATCATTATTTTATACCAGTTAATTTATTTAATTATTTAGTTAGTAGAATTAGTGAAGATGATATAATTAAAATGTGTGAGTTTATAAAATATGATAAAAACGGTTATATTTTCACAAGAATTTTATTAGATTCATACTATCGTTGTATTAATGATGCAGATATAACTGATATGCCTTTAGAATTAAAATAAATTTGTAAGAGGTGTAATATGAATAAAACAATTATTAATCAATATAGAATAACTAATCCTAAAATAACTAATGAACAACAAATAGCTTTTATTAGTGATGTTCATAGTGATGCTTTTAAACTAGAACAAATAATAGATATTTTAAAAAATTTAAAAATTAGTATACTTTTAATTGGTGGAGATTTGATAGATAGTACAAGCGATACTGAAAGTAATAATAAAATAAAAGAATTATTACAAGAATTATCTAAAACTATAAATATATTTATAGCAATAGGTAACCATGATGCAATATATTTTGGTAAAGATGAAAATGGAAAAAGAAAAGAATTTCAAAGTGATAAGCTAGATTTTTGGATGGATTTAAATTCAACTAATAATATTAGTGTATCTAATTTACCAATTAGTGAACCTACTTTATCAAAGTTTGAATTAAATGATAATATTGATATTAGTATTATTAATATGCCAATTGAGTATTATTGGAGTAAAGAATTATATTTTGAATATGAAGAATATATTAGGACAATAGATAATCTAAATATTAACTCTAATAAGTTTAATATATTATTAAGTCATTCTCCTAAAAATATTGTTAAAAAAGATTTGATAGATGATTATTTAAGTTATATAAAAGGATTCAATTTAATTTTATCTGGACATATGCATTGTGGGTTAGTTCCAAAGTGTTTTAGACATAAAAACTATGGTAGAGGTATATTGGGTCCTTATGCAACATTTTTTCCATCTAATTCATATGGATTTGTTCAAAATGAAAATACAGCATCACTAATAACAGGTGGAGTAACTAAATTTGCTAATTCATCTGAAGTTAAATCTTTAACAAGTAATAAAATAGTAAAAAATATTTTAGATAATATATATCCATTAGAACTTGAAATATTAAACTTAGTTTCTGGGGATGATAATAAAATATACAAACTAACAAAATAAAGACTAATATAATATAGTCTTTTTTATGTTATAATTTTTTGGGGAGTGATAATATGTATTCAATTAAAAACAAAGAGGATATAAAACAAATATTAAAATATCATAGAGCTAATGATATGGTTAATATTTTTAACTTTTTTCCTGGACTAAGCCCTATTAAAGATCTAGTGGTTATATTAGATGAAGAGGATTATTTAAAGAATAAAGATAAAATAGAAGGTTTAACAAGTATTAGAAATGGAAACCCAATAACACAACATTGTATGAAGTCTATACCTGTTAAAGAAAAAGAAGCAGATATATTAGATACTATTAGAAAAATAAAAGAAGAAAATAAAGATGGAGTATTAATATTATTTAATCTTGAAACACCACCAACTGAAAGATATGAAAGATATGCAGGAATAAGTGTTGCTATTGCTTTAGGTAAAAAGATTTATATAGAAGCAGTTGGTAAAGGATTTGATGGAAGAGAAGTATTAAAGGGAATAAGTTGTCATGAAAGATTCTTAATACCTTGGGAAGATATAAGAAAAGTAAATATTTCAAATTTTGATAGTTATAGAACATTTATTATTTCACAAAAAGATTATACTAAAAGTAGGGAAGAAAGAATTGAATATTTAGAATCATGTGGTATAGATAGAAAAATATTAGATAAGAATATTCCAAAAAGATATACTAAAATACCTGATTTCATTTGGTTAGATATTATAAAAAATATAATTAAAGTACTAGCTAAAGAAGAGGATTATTTAAGAGAATGTAATTATAATGAATTTAATTTAAGTGGACATACTGAAGGTAAAAGATTTAGACCATGGCAAATGGTAAATGATAAGAGAATGTAATAAAACTAGAGTAATCTAGTTTTTTATGTTATTATATTAAATTGTTCAGGAGGTATTTATGATATTTGGAAAAGAATATGATTTATGTTTATGGTATATGTTAAAAGTTAGAAATCAACATAGAAGAAAAGCTATAGAACTAATAAAAGAACTACCAGAAGACTTTTTAAATAATATAAGAACTGCTTCTTTTGAAAAAATAAATAGAGTAAAAGATGTTCCCGAAAGATCAAAAGAATTTTATTATAGTAGGAGTAATACTAATCCAAGAATAAGCTATAATTTTAATTTTAATGGTCCAAGTTTAAATATTGATAAATATATAGATGGAAAAACAGTATTTTCAATAATGTTATCTCCAATTACTCCACAAAATATTATGAAAGTAAATGAAACAAAACAAAAAGAATTAGGACTAGGTTGTTTTGGTATAGGGGAGTATCCTAAAATAAATTATAGAGAATTAGATTATGATTTAAAAAATACAAATTTTGGAAACATGATTATATATACTCATGTTCTATTAGTAAATTTAATTGAATTGAAATTTTATAGACCTGTTAATTTAAATAATATACCTGATGAATTATATCGTGATACTTCTTTCCAAAGAAAACTAATTAAAAATTGACTAATGTTACTAGTATGATATAATAGTCTGCACGAACGGAGGAGTATTATGCTAGATGTTAATAAAATATTTTTTGGAAGAATTTGGACTGTTAATGAATATTGCGGTAAAGGTGTATTTGGTATATCTTTAACTGATAAAAGATATAGAGTCCTTTATTTAACTGAATTACAAGGTAAAAAAGTATTTGAAGATCTTAAAACTGGTACTATTTATCCATTAGATATAGAAAGAATAGTTTATGATAAATATTTTATATACACTAAAGATTTAAAAACAATATATGAAGTATGCCCAAAACTTAATACACCATATCAAATATCATTAGAAGATGCTTTAAAAATTAAATTAGCTAATAATGAAGATGAAGTAGTAGAAGAAAATCAAAGGGTTGATATGTCATTAAGTTTAAAAAGAAAAAGATATGGCTAGAATATTCTAGCTTTTTTTATGTTATAATATATCCAGGTGATAATGATAATAAAAAAGATTTATCTAAAATAAATGATTATTCTACTTATGCCAAAGAATATTTTATATCTATTGGAATGAGTGAAGAAAATATAAATAAGTTAGTTAGTAATTTAAAAAAGTAGGTGTGTTATGAAAATAATTGAATATGAAGAAAAATATTTAGATGATGTTAAAGATTTATTAGTTGAATTAGAAGAATATATAATTTCTATTGATGAAGATCATTTAGATCAATTGCATCCTGATTATAGAGATAAAATGGCTGAATTAGATTTAGAAGAAGTTAAAAAGTATAATGGTAAATGTTATTTAGCTATTGAAAATGATAAAGCTATTGGTCTAATAATGGGAATAGTAGGAACTTATACAGAATATGATTATCTAGATTATAAGTGCCCTAAAAAAGGAATAGTAACAGAATTAGTAGTATCTCAAAAATCTAGAAGTTCTGGTATAGGACAACAACTAATGGCAAAGATGGAAAAATATTTTAAGAGCAAAGGTGTCGAATATGTATTTATAGATGTCTTTGGATACAATGACAATGCACTTAAATTTTATTATAAGCAAGGATATCATGCGAGAATGCTAACTACATTAAAAAAACTAAGTTAATTCTTAGTTTTTTATGTTATAATAATCTTATGGAGGTATTGGTATGGAAGAAGCAAGAAAAGTTCACGAAATGAAAATTAAACCTGAGTATTATGAACTAGTAAAAGAAGGAACTAAAAAATATGAAGTAAGGACTAATGATGATCGTCGTAAACAAATGAAAATAGGTGACTATATTTTGTTAATGAAAGAACCTGAATTAGAAGAAAGATTATTATTAGAAATTATAAATAAAATAGAATATCCTAATTTTACGGTATTATATGATTCTTTGCCTAAAAAAGATGTTGGCTTTGAAGGTAGAGAAACTGCTGATATTGTTCAAGAACTTAGAAGGTTTTATACAGAAGAACAAGAAAATCAAATAGGTACTGTTGCTATTGAAGTAGCAGTTATTAAAGAATTAGATAAACCAAAGAAATTAACAAAAAAATTATAATAAAAACATATACATTTTTAGTATATGTTTTTTATTTAAAATATTTATTTATATAATTTAATACATTTATATTCATATATTTATTAGTATTATTTTGTATTTCTTTTAATAATTTGTTTCCAACTTTATATGCAAAATCATAATCTTTTTTACTTATTTTTTTACTATCAAGAGCATCTTTTAATTCATCCTCATCTCCAAAGAATACTTTATTATCTTTAGGAGTGTGTAATATATCTAAATATAAATCAATATAGTATGGAATTTTATATTGAACTCCATTCTCAAGAGTTATATCTATATAATAATCTATTAGTTCTTTATTACTATTAAAATAATATCTAATATTATAATGTTCTTTTAGAGGAGTTAATTCAACCACATAATAATTATTATTTATATAATCCACTCTTGTACCATCTTTATTAGTTAAACTAAATTTATTACTCATTTCCTTATATTTTTTAATTGTAATAAATAAATCACTTTCTTTAATTATTACAATGTCATATTCTAAAGCTTCTTTCATATAAGTATTAGTAGTAAACTTTTTCTTTAATTCTTTAAACTTCTTTTTCATAGTATTCCTCCTTATTAATTATAACATATTTAATTTTTGTGATATAATGTATTTAGGAGAAAACAATGGTAGAAAAAAGACATTTGGGAGTTTATGGTTTAATAATTAAAAATGGAAAAATTGCATTAGTTTCGAAATCAAGAGGAGCTTACACAGGTAAGTTAGATCTTCCAGGGGGAAGTTTTGAACATGGTGAAAGACCAGAGGAAACACTTATAAGAGAAATCAAAGAAGAATTAAATGCTGACGCTAAAAGTTATAAATTATTTGATGCTGAATCAGTAGTAGTAGATTGGTTACATCATGAAGAAATGGAAAATATGCATCATATAGGAATTTTTTATAAAGTTACTCTTAAAAAATATGAATTAAAAGAAGATGCGGATGGACAAGATTCATTAGGAGCTAAATGGTATGAAATAGATAAATTAAAAAAATCTATGGTATCACCATTGGTATGGATAGAATTAAAAAAGTTAGGTTTAAAATAGGAGTTTATAATGATAGAAATTAAAAATGTTACTAAAAAATATGGCGAAAAAGTTGCATTAAATGATGTATCATTTAATGTTGATGATGGTGAAATATTTGCATTTATTGGACATAATGGTGCTGGTAAAACAACTCTTATTAAGAGTATAGTTGGTATTCATGAATTTGATAGTGGAGATATTATTATAAATGGTAAATCTATTAAAGATGATCCAATTGCTTGTAAAAAAGAAATGGCTTTTGTACCAGATAATCCTGAATTATATGAAAATATGAAAGCAATAGATTTTATTAACTTTATATGTGATATGTATGAAGTTAGTCAAAGTACTAGAGAAAAAAACATTCATAAATATGCTGAATTATTTGAAATAGAAGATAATCTAAATGATCCTATTAGTTCATTTTCTCATGGTATGAAACAAAAAATAGTTCTTATTAGTGCTCTTGCACATAATCCTAAAATACTTATTATGGATGAACCTTTCGTAGGATTAGATCCTAAAGCAGTATTTGATGTAAAAAAAGTTATGAATGAAATGGTTAAAGAAGGTAAGATTATTTTCTTCTCAACACATATATTAGATGTAGCGGAAAAATTATGTTCAAAAGTAGCTATTATTAAAAATGGTAAACTTGTTAAAACTGGTAGTATGAAGGATATAAAAGGCGATAAGTCATTAGAAAAAGTATTCCTTGAATTAGAGGGATAAAATGAAAAAGAATATTTCACTAATAAAAGTTAGTTTAAATCATGATATGAATATTTTTAAGATTAATACTAAGAAACAATCTAAGATAAATAAAATTGCACTTCCTTTAGTATTAGCTCTTTATATCATGGGTTTATTTGCATTCTATGCTAATAATTTAATAGTTGCTTTAAAACCAATTCATTTAGAATATGTAGTATTAACATTATTTGCATTTGCTATATCTCTTTTAACTGTAATAGAGGGTATATATAAATCAGGACCTTTATTATTTAATTGTAAGGATGATCAATTGTTATTTTCATTACCAATTAAAAAGAGTACTGTGTTATTTGTAAGAGTACTTAAATTTTATTTATTTGAATTTTTATATAATTCATTATTTATATTACCAGCAATAATAGTATATGCTTATCATGTTCATCCTGCATGGACATATTATTTAATATCAGTACTAGCATTAGTATTATTACCAATTATTCCTATTGCTATATCTTGCATATTAGGATTTATTATTACATATATATCTTCACGATTTAAAGGTAAGAATTTTGTACAAACGGTATTAACAATTATATTTTTACTAGGTATATTTTACTTTTCATATAATATTGATGGATTTATAGATACTATTGAATCATCAGCAAATAGTGCTAATAATTTTATTATGAAAATATATTATCCTGTTAAACAATATATTTCATTAGTAAATAATTTTGATATTAAAATGTTATTTAGTTTTATTTTTAGTAATTTAATTATATTTGCTTGTACTATATGGTTCTTAGGAAAAATATATTTTAAAGTTAATTCTAGTAATAAGAGAGTATTAGTTAAACATCGTAAGAATAATAAATATGTAATTAAGAAACAAAGTAGAGTAGTATCTTTTGTTAAGAAGGAATTAAATAGATTTTTTAATAGTCCTGTATTTATTACAAATGCTGGATTTGGATTAGTATTATTTTTAATAGCATGTATATATGTAGCAATTAGATTTGATTCAATATTATTATCGTTTTCTAGTGAAGAAGAAATAATAAATATAAATACTATTAAAACTTATTTACCTGTTGTTATGTTTGGGCTAGTAAGTTTTTCGGCATTATTAACATCTATTACAAGCTCTATGATATCATTAGAAGGTAGATCATTTAATATTTTAAAAAGCTTGCCTATAAAGCCATTTAAAATAGTTTTATATAAAGTAATAACTGCTCTTGTTATAATGATACCTTGCTTTATAATTGGAGATTTTATTATATTTATTAGATTTAAATTTGATATATTAAGTATATTACTTATTTTAATAGCATCATTCTTATTACCATTTGTAACTGAACTAATAGGTATTATGTTTAATTTAAAATATCCTAAGATGGATGCTACTAATGATACAGAAGTAATTAAACAAAGTATGAGTTCTATGGCATCAGTATTTACTGGTATGGGATTACTTGTAATAACAATAGGTATTTTAATATCACTAGTATCATATGGTTTAGAAAAACATTTAATTATGTTGATAGTACTTGGAATGTATGGAATAATAAGTTTTATATTGTGCCATATATTATCTAAAAATTGTGATAGATATTTTAATGATATAGTTGTTTAAGGAGGCTAAAAAATGAATGGATTAGCAGTTTTAATGTTTATATTTGGTATTTTAATATTCTTATGTGGATTATATTTATATGGAGGACATAATGGAGATTTTACAAGATTATTACTTTGGAAAATGCATAAGGATACATTTAGTAAAGAAGAATTACAATTAGCGGGTAAATGGACTATGATAAGCAGTTTAATACCATTTATAATTGCTATATTAGCTCTGATATTTGACTGGTATTAGTATGCTAAAAAGCACCATAAAAATATGGTGTTTTTTATTTGACACAATTTTACAAAAATTCAAATTTAGGTATTTACAAACTACTATAAAAATAGTAATATAGTGGTAGGAAGTGAAACAAAGTGGTAGAAAGTGGGGTGTTTGAATCATGT
>JAEEGL014164103.1_pt1 | contig 17930 bp, 15 predicted proteins | sample 9134231 | NCBI WGS metagenome assembly JAEEGL01 (sample SAMN16246548, study PRJNA631951) | gut metagenome | biome: gut microbiome; feature: rumen; material: fiber-attached | host: Bos | place: Iran: Karaj | collected 2018-10 | reverse complement strand
TTTCAAGTTATCAAATGGCTTAAAACATTTTTAGATAATGCTTCTGCTGGTAAGTATTCAAAAGGACTATATTTAAATGGTAATTTTGGCTGTGGCAAAACTTATCTTTTATCAGCCATGTGAAATGAATTAGCTAAAAAAGGAAATAGTGTCTCCATCATTTATTATCCTGAATTTTTAAGAAGTTTAAAAGCTTCATTCGGCGATAATGATGAATATACATGGCGCTTTGATACTGTTAAAAAAGCGGAATATCTCTTGCTCGATGATATTGGCGCTGAAACAGTTACTGAATGGGGAAGAGATGAAGTATTAGGAACGATACTACAATATCGTATGGAAGAACATCTTCCAACCTTCTTTACTTCTAATTTGACTTTGGAAGAATTGGCTGATCACTTAAGTATGACAAAAAGAGAAGTTGATGTTGTCAAAGCGAGAAGAATCATTGAAAGAATAAAACAATTAACGGAAGAAATCACTATGATTAGTGTTAATTTAAGAAAGTGAGGATACGATGAAAAATTTTAGTAAAAGTTTTGTTAATGATGAAGGCGTCGAAGAAACCCTTGTGGCTGAAACCGATGACAATTATGAAGTAAATCTTGCTAAAAATTACACACTTTCAAATCATCAAGCAAAAAAAGAAAGTCGTCTAGCCAAGAAATTTAAAGGAACAATTCTTGGTGCTGACATAGGGGTTAAAAGTAGTGGCTTTGGAAGCGTAGCTATCTTAGCGATAGTTATTGCTATTGCTGCTATTGCCATCTTATATTTTGTCTGGAGATTTTAGTTGAAAGAAGGGATATTCATGAACTGTACTGCATTACAAGTAAAAACTAGTTATTCAATTTTGAATAGTTTATGCGATATTAAAAAACTAGTCAGTCTTGCTAATAGTTATGGATATTCTAGTTTAGCCATCACCGATGAATCAAATATGTTCGGTGTTATGGAATTTTATGAAGAATGCATTAAATACAATTTAAAACCAATTATTGGTCTTGAATTAAATATTGACGATGCACAAATTTTGTTGTATGCAAAAAATAATTTAGGCTATAAAAACTTAATAAAATTATCGACGATTGTATCTGATAGATCATTAACTTATGATGATTTAGTTAAGTACAAAGATAATCTTATTTTGGTTATGCCTTTTTCTTTTTATCAGGAGAGAATTTTTAATTTATATCAAGAACATTACATTGGCTATACCAATAAAGAAGAAAAAAGTAAAATAACTGATAAGAAAGTATATATTAATAATGTTAGTTATCTTAATAGTGAAGATCATATCTATCTAGATTATGCCAAAATGATTAAGAATGGTAAAATTGTCGGTGAATATGAATTAAATAAGAATATTGGAATGCATCTTCCAACGAAAGAAGAAATTATAAATATTTCCGATAAAGAAGATTTAGCTAATATGGATTATATCATTAGTAACTGTAATGTTAAACTAACCTATACTGCTGGTTTGCTACCAATTTATGATAAAGATATTGACAGTAAAGAATATTTGCGCAAGTTATCATTAAAGGGACTCAATAAAAGATTAGCAAATAATGTTCCTAATGAATATTTGGAAAGATTAGAAAAAGAATTAGATGTTATTGATGAAATGGGCTTTAATGATTATTTCTTAATTGTATATGATTATGTATTGTATGCTAAAAAGAATCATATCCTGGTAGGTCCAGGTAGGGGATCCGCCGCTGGCTCACTTGTCAGTTATACCTTGGGTATTACCGATATTGACCCATTAAAATATAATTTATTATTTGAAAGATTCTTAAACAAAGAAAGAGTAACAATGCCCGATATCGATATTGATTTTGATGCTTTAAAAAGACAAAAAGTTATCGATTATGTCATTGAAAAATATGGTAATAAAAAAGTCGTTGGTATTATTACTTTTAATACTCTTGGAGCTAAACAAGTTATTCGTGACGTTGGTAGAGTATTAGATTTAAAACAAACTGTTATTGATACAGTTGCTAAATCATGTCCAAAAGATTTAAAGACTTCTTATGAAGAAAATAAAAATTTAAAAAAATTAATTAATAATTCGAGTGAATTAAAAAAATTATATGATATTGCTCTTCACTTGGAAGGATTACCTCGTCATGTTTCAGTCCATGCTGCTGGTGTTGTTATGAGTAAATATGATATTGATGAAACAATCCCATTATACAAAAATCAACTAGGAATGTATGTTTCAGCTTATTCCAAAGATTATCTTGAACCATTGGGCTTATTAAAAATGGACTTTCTTGGCATATCTAATCTAACTTTAATCGATGAAGTAATAAGTAATATTAGAAAAGATACTGACTTATTTATTACTTTTGAAAATATTCCTTTAAATGATAAACAAACTTTAAAGACATTTGCTAGTGGTGATACGGAAGGCATTTTCCAATTTGAAGCACCGGGTATGATTAAATTTTTAAAAGAATTAAAACCAGCTAACTTTAGTGATATTGTCGCAGCTACTTCATTATATAGACCTGGTCCTATGGATAGTATTCCTACTTATCTTGAAAGAAGGAGAAATCCTAGCAAAATCGACTATATCGATCCATCACTTGAAGAAATTCTTAAAGAAACTTACGGCATTATAATCTATCAGGAACAAGTAATGCAAATAGCCGTTAAAATGGCTGGTTATACCTTGGGTGAAGCAGATATTTTAAGAAGAGCTATGTCCAAAAAGAAAGAAGAAATTCTTTTAAAAGAAAAAACAAAATTTATTAATGGTAGTCTTAAAAATAATTATTCGGAAGCAGTTGCCAATCGTGTTTATGATTTGATTTTAAAGTTTGCTAATTATGGTTTTAATAAATCACACGCTGTCGCTTATGCGATGATTGCTTATCGTATGGCTTTCTTAAAAACACATTTTTATAGTTACTTTATGCTATCATTATTAACTAATGTCATCAATAATGAGAATAAAACTAGTATCTATATTTCTAGATTGCGAAGCAAAAATGTTTCAGTCTTAGCTCCAGATATTAATCTATCTGAAAATAGTTATATCATCAAAGATAAAAAGATTATTGCCCCACTAAGCATTATTAGAAATATTGGTGCAAGTGTTACTAGTACTATTTTAACTGAACGAGCAAAAGGCAAATTTACTAGTTTTATCGATTTTGTCAGAAGAACATATAAAACTGGTATCAACAAGAAGACTTTAGAAGCGCTGATTTTATCTGGTTCATTTGATGCGTTAGGTTATAATAAACATACTTTGATGATCAATCTTGAAAACATCTTAAATTATGCTGAATTAGCTAGCGATAATACTTTAATTGAAATTGCCGAACCAATTGTTGACGAAGTAGCTGAATATGATAAAAATGATTTGATTACGAACGAATTTAATCTTTTTGGTTTCTATTTGTCAAATCATCCAGTTAGTAAATATAAAGATGAAAAATCATTGAGTACATTAAATATTAACAATTATGATAATAAATATATTAATATTGTCTTAGAGGTTTTAAACATCAAAGAAATAATCACGAAAAAGAATGATGTTATGGCCTTTATTACCGCTAGTGATGAATATAAACAAATCGATTTAACATTATTTCCAGAAGAATATAAAAATAATCACGATTTAAAAAAACATGATATTATTAATGTATATGGTAAAGTTCAAAAACGTTTAGATAATGTAGGAATCGTCGTTTCTAAAATAACGAAACTGCAAAAGGAGTAAATATGGGAAAGAAAGTATTAATTATTATGGCGTTATTACTATTGACAGCTTGTGCCACTAAAACATATACCGTAACATTTGTCGATAATAATCAAAAATTATTGACTGTTAAGGTAAAACAAGGTGATGTTTTGGGAGATGTCGAAGATCCCAATAAAGATGGCTATATCTTTTTAGGTTGGTTAAAAGATGGCTTAGAATTCAATACTAATAATCCAATTAGGGAAGATATAACCTTGGAAGCATCTTGGACTGAAGTACCTAATCCGGTTAAATCATATACTGTTACCTTTAATTTTGGTAGTGATATTAGAACTGTCAGTGTTAAAGAAGGAGAGAAAGTACCGGAACCGAAAAGTGTTTCTAAGAAAGAAAAATATAAGTTTATCGGTTGGTACGATGGTGAAACTTTATATGATTTTGATACCCCTGTAAAAAAAGATTTTGTTTTGTCTGCCAAATATGAAAAGAATCGTTTATTAGTGAAATACGATTTAGATGGTGGAACAGGGACAATTGAGGTTGAAATTGAAAAAGGAACTATTCCTAATAAGCCGAAAGATCCAACCAAATTTGGCTATACTTTTGTTAAATGGACAATCGATAGTGAAGACTATAATTTTGATACAGCATTAACTAAAGATACGACTATTAAAGCGATCTATGAAGCTAATACTTATATCAAAGTGACATACGATACCGATGGTGGCGCCGAGATTGCTTCATCGATGATTATATCAGGTAATTCTTTAGATAGCTTGCCAACACCAGAAAAAGAAGGATATACATTCTTATATTGGTCATTAAATGATCAAGAATTTGATATAAATACTAAACTAACTGAAGATATTACCTTGGTAGCTAAATACGAAGAGGTAAGTGGCGAATAAATTATAAAGAATATTTTCATATAATTAAATATATGAATAGACAAATATTCTTTTTTTTGTTATAATTTATTTATAGTGGAGGTATGAGAATGAAAGTATTAAAAAGACATATGGGTTTGGCAATTATTGGAGGTTTAACCTTAATTTTATTGGTTGTATTATTTGCTATTTTTGCAAGAATGCTATTATCAACTGGTAAAGGTGAATATGGCGATAGACTTAAGGGACTTAAGGATATTCCTAAAAGTGTAACCGAGAAAGTTATATCTGAAACCAAAGAAAAAGAAGAGGTTGAAGATATTAAAATTCGTATTCAAGGAAAAATTGTATATACGACAATTACGTTTACTGAAAAGACAAGTAAAGATAAAGCTAAAGAGATTGCTAAAAAGACATTAGAATACTATGATGAAGATACTATTGCAATGTATGATTATGAATTTCTTTTAACTCAAAAAGAACAATTAGATGATGAAGGAAATGATAAATCATTTACGATTGCTGGTACCAAACATCCGGAAAAAGAAAATATAAGTTGGACTAGAAATTAGGTGTCATATGAAAAAAAATAACAAACTAAATAAAGTAATAATTTTATCAATTATTGCTGTAATATTTACGATTTCTTTAGTCATTTTTATCATGAATTATACGAAAGATGATTCTAGTTTATCAATTCTTGAAAAGAATTGGATTAGCAATCATACTAGTAGTGTAATCGATATTAGTGTTTATAATGATGTTCCTATATATGGGCAAGACGGTGAAGGAATTATCTTTTCTTTCTTAGATGAATTTACCAATGCCTATAATATTAATTTCAATAAAGTATCTTATTTGACTGATAGTAATACTACTTTAAAACCAGTGGCATTTAAGATTCTCGACTTCAATCAGGAACTAACCGAAAATGATATTCTAATTTATGAAGATTATTATGTTATCGTTGGTAAAGAAGCCGATACGATTAATGATATTGCCGATTTAAAAGGATCGACATTAGGCGTTTTCGATAATGATGTAACGAATATTAAATACTATTTAAATGATGGTGAAGATATTAAAGTTGTCAGTGCTAAATCATTTAGCGAAATGTTAAATTATTTAAATGGTTCTGAGATTGAATATATGGCAATCCCAGGGAATCTATATTTTGATGATATTTTAAAAAATGAATTACAAATTGTTTATCATATCAGTGAAGTATATAAAAAATATGTTCTTAATGTAAGTAATGATAAAACTTTAAGAAGTATTATGAATAAATTTAATATTAATTATGCTAAAAACAATCAAGAGGATAATTATAAAAAATATTATTTAAATACTTTCTTTAAATATAAAAATATTTCAGAAGTTGAAAAGATGAGTTATAATGCTAGTTCATATGTTTATGGCTATGTAATCAATATGCCATTTGAAAGTGCTGTCAATAATGAATATGTTGGTACTATTTCAAACTATTTAAATGGCTTTGAAGAGATGGCTAATGTCGACTTTAAGATTGTCGAATATGAAAGCATTGCTGAATTAAAACAAGCTTTATCGCGCGGGGAAGTAGATTTAATTTTCGCTAACTTTGATGAGACTGGTGTCAATGTCGATGTATTAAAAACCAATAGTCCTTTCAAAGAAGAATATGTTGTATTAAGTAAAGAACCAATGTTAGTTAATTCAATTAGAAGTTTAAAAGGAAATGATATTTATGCCGTAAGCAATACTTATATCTATGATTATTTGATAGCTAATGGTATTACACCAAAATCATTTTCTAATACCGATAATTTACTTCGTGGTATAAATGGTGATAGTATTGTAATGATCGATCGTGATACTTATGAATACTATAAAGATAATAAATTTAAAAACTTTAAGATTATCTATCAAGATACTTTAAAGAACGATTATACTTTTATCATTCGTGATGTTAATAAGAATGCAACATTCTTTGAATTATTTAACTATTATGTATCGACGATTAATTACAAACGTATTAAGTATGATTATCATACTGATTATATTGTTAATTCTAAATCACGTATCAACGAAATGTTTAAATATTTATTTATCGTTTTAGGTATTACGTTCTTCTTATTAGTATTACTTATTGCGATTCTTAAAGCTAAAACTAAAAAGAAAGATATTAACAAAGAAGATAAGATGAAATTTATCGATGTTATGACATCATTAAAGAATCGTAATTATCTAAACTATAATATTAAAACATGGGAAGAGAATGTTATCTATCCTCAAACTATTGTTATAATTGATTTGAATAATATCAAATATATCAATGACAATTATGGCCATGAAGAAGGGGATGAAGTTATCAAAAAAGCCGCTAGTATCTTAATTAATAATCAACAAGAAAATACGGATATTATGCGTACTGATGGTAATGAATTCTTAATCTATATGGTTGGTTATGATGAAAAACAAGTTATTGAATTTACAAGAAAAATAAGTAAAGACCTAAAAGAATTGCCACATGGCTTTGGGGCTACTTTAGGTTATAGTATGATTACCGACGATGTTAAGACGATTGATGATGCTATCAACGAAGCAACATTGTCGATGCGTCAAGCCAAAGAAAAATTATAAGGAGAATAAAATGGAACGAATTAAGGGGTATTTCAAAAAACTATTAGGAATCCTAAAAAAACCAGAAATGGCTATTTTGCCATCTAATATTGCATTTAATGTCATTTTAGCCATCATTCCAATTTTAACTATTGTTGTTTTGATTGCCTCTTACTTCGATATCTCAATCGATTTAGTAACTAGGCTAGTTTCGAATGTTATGCCAGAACAAGTAAGCACGATTATTATCGATGTTATTTCTGGTAAAGGGTTCGATAGAAGCATTGGACTGTTTAACATTATCGCTTTTGCCGTTGCTTCCAATGGTGCTTATGCGATTATTAATACTTCTAATACGCTTTATAAAATAAAAAAGCGCGATGCTCTAAAAGATCGTATCAGTTCAGTTGTTCTCTTATTTATCATAATTATTCTTTTCGTTTTCTTGATAATTGTTCCTATCTTTGGTGAAAATATTATCAGTTTGATGAAGAATGCTAAATTGTTATCAAATTATGCAGATGAAGCTATTATATTATTTAAGATTATTAAATGGCCACTTACGTTGATGATCATCTATCTTAATATTAAACTGATATATACAATTGCTCCAAGTAAAAATATTAAGAGTGAAGAAACAACCTATGGTGCTATTTTTACAACGACAATGTGGATTATCGCCACGATTATCTTTAAAATATATATTAATCGTTTTGCTAGATACGATATTATTTATGGCAACTTGGCATCGATTATTATTATGATGGTTTGGATGTATTTCTTATCATATATTTTTGTTCTTGGCATGGCTATTAATGTCTCCAGAAAAGAAGAACAAGAATTGGTGGAAGAACAGAATCGTCTTGAAGAAGAAAGACTAGCCAAAGAAAGATTAAAGCAAGAAAAGAAGGAACAAAAGAAAACAACTAAAAAAGTTAAAAAAGAGAGTAAAAGCAATCAATAAAAAAGATTGCTTTTTTATTGACATTTATTTGACAAAAAGAGTTGAAAAAGTATCTTAAAAAGACTATAATTAATACGAGGAGTATGATAAATGAAAGCATTAATATTAAATTCTGGTTTAGGTACTAGAATGGGTGAAATCACTAAAACTCATCCGAAGTGTATGACGGAAATTAGTGATGATGAAACCATCGTATCTAGACAATTGAAATTGCTTAACAAATTAGGCATCAAAGAAGTAGTTATGACAACCGGTCCATTTGAAGATATCTTGATTAATTATTGTCAAAGTCTTAATTTAGATACCAAGATAACTTTTGTCAATAATCCGATTTATATGTCTACCAATTACATATATTCCGTATATTGTGCTAAAGAATTCTTGAATGATGACATAATTATGATGCATGGTGATTTAATTTTTACTGAAGAAATTTTAAAAAAAGTTATCGATAATCCTAATAGCTGTATGATTATCTCTAAAACTTTGCCATTACCGGAAAAAGATTTTAAAGCAGTCATAGCACCTGATGATCGTATTAGTAAAGTGGGCATTGAGTTTTTTGAAAATGCCTGTGCTGCCCAACCATTATATAAAGTAAAACAAATAGATTGGTTAAAATGGCTAAATAGAATGATCGACTTTTGCAATCATGATAATCGCAAGTGTTATGGAGAAAACGCTTTTAATGAAGTATCTGACGAATGTCATATCTATGGCTTAGATATTGGAAATGATTTCTGTATGGAAGTAGATAATTTAGATGATTTAGCAAAGGCTAAAACTAAAATAAAGGAGTTAAAAAAATGAAAAAAGAAACAAACGAAAAAATAGTTTATATGTGTATGTCAACCGATATTATTCATGGTGGACATATTGCTATTATTAACAAAGCCAAAAAATTAGGGAAGTTAGTAATCGGTGTCCTATCTGATGAAGCCGTTGCAGAATATAAAAAATTCCCTTTAGTACCATATGAAGAAAGAAAAGTATTATATGAAAATATTGAGGGAGTATATAAAGTTGTCGAACAAAAAGAATTAAGTTATAAGAAAAATCTTTTAAAATATAAACCAGATTATGTTGTTCACGGTGATAACTGGGTAACTGGTTATCAAAAACCAATTCGTGATGAAGTAGTGGAAGTACTAGCAACATATGGTGGTAAATTAGTTGAATATCCATATTCTAGTGATCAAAAGTATAAAGATATCGATGATCGTTCTCGTATCGAATTATCATTACCTGATTTTCGTCGTTCAAGATTAAAAAAAGCCCTTGAAATGAAAGGCTTAATTACAGCAATGGAAGCACATAGTGGTATTACCGGTTTATTAGTTGAAAAAACGGTTGTTCCAGAAAAAAATGGTGGTCAAAAACAATTTGATGCTATGTGGATTAGTTCACTATGTGATTCAACTGAAAAAGGAAAACCAGATATTGAATTAGTAGATATGACATCTCGTTTTAGAACGATCGATGATATTATGGAAGTAACGACTAAACCAATTATTTTCGACGGTGATACCGGTGGTTTGAAAGAACATTTTGTCTATACTGTTAAAACATTGGAACGTATGGGTGTTTCAATGATTATTATCGAAGATAAAATTGGTTTAAAGAAGAATTCTTTATTTGGTACCGATGTTGTTCAAACACAGGACGATATTGAACATTTCTGTGAAAAAATACGTGCTGGCAAAGCAGCCCAAAAAACCCAAGATTTTATGATTTGTGCTCGTATTGAAAGTCTAATCTTAGAGCAAGGTATGGAAGATGCGTTAAAGAGAGCAACGGCTTTTGTTAAAGCTGGCGCTGATGCTATCATGATTCACAGTAGGAAAAAGGATCCAGCAGAAATCTTTGAATTTGTTGAAAAATTTAGAAAGAAAGATAAAACAACGCCAATTGTTGTCGTACCAACATCATTTAATACGGTTACGGAAGAAGAATTTAAAAAACGTGGTGTCAACATTGTCATTTATGCTAATCAATTGATTAGAGCAGCTTTCCCAGCTATGAAGAAAGTAGCTGAAAAAATACTAGAAAATCATCGTGCTAAAGAAGTAGATGATGAATGTATTTCAATTAAAGAAATTATTACTTTGATTCCAGAGGATTATTAAAATGAGTCAAAAGATTATTAATTGTGACAATGATTATAAGTTGTTAGATGAATATTTAAAATCGTATCATAAACTATTTATTGTTTGTGATAAAAGTTTTGATAAATTAAAAATCAGTGAATATTTTAATTCTTTGAAAAGAGAAAATATAGAACTATTTTCTGATTTTGCACCTAATCCTAGCTACGATGCCGTTTTGCTTGGTGTAAAAAGTTTTCTTGCCAGCAAAGCCGATATTATCATCGCCGTAGGTGGTGGTAGTGCCATGGATGTCGCTAAATGTATTCGTGCTTTTTCGACAATGGATCATGAAATTAATTATTTAGAACAACCAATTGTCAAAAACAATATTCCATTTTTGGCTGTTCCGACAACCGCTGGTACCGGCAGTGAAGCAACCAGATACGCTGTAATCTATTATAATGGCGTAAAACAAACGGTAACAGATGATAGTCTTATTCCAGAAATTGTTGTTTTTGATCCAACAGTATTAAATACTTTACCAATATATCAAAAGAAAGCTACTCTATTGGATACCTTTAGTCATGCGATTGAATCATATTGGTCAATTAATGCCAATGCTGAAAGTAGAAAGTATGCCTTGGAAGCATTGGATTTAGTAATTCAAAATATGAATAAATATTTAGCAGGCGATAATACCTTAAATAGTACGATGTTAAAAGCAGCCAATTTAGCAGGTAAAGCGATTAATATCAGTCAAACGACCGCAGGACATTCATTATGCTATAAATTGACAACTCTTTATAACGTATCTCATGGCCATGCGACAATGTTAGTTAATTCTGAATTGTATCCATATATGATCGATCATTTAGCTGATGAAGAATTGCGTCATGTTTTTTTGGAATTAGCTAAACATTTAGGATTTGATGATCTATTATCAAGCCGTGATTATTTTAGGAATTTATTAGTGGATTTAGATTTATATGATGTAAATGTTGACTATAAAGATATTCCTTTATTAGTTTCATCAGTTAATCTAACGAGACTTAAAAATAATCCTTACAAATTATCTGAAAAAGATATTGAAAATATCTATTTAAATATTTTTGATGCCATAGAAAAGAGGAAATAAAATGCAAGTAAAACATTTAATTGAAACCATTGGATCAGATTATTATGTGGGGGTACCTGATTCCCAATTAAAAGCCCTATGTAACTACTTAATGAATACTTATGGAATCGATCCTAAACACCATTTAATTGCTGCCAATGAAGGAAATGCAACTGCTATTGCAGCTGGTTATCATTTAGCTACGGGTAAGATTCCGGTTGTCTATATGCAAAATAGCGGTGAAGGAAATATTATCAATCCAGTAGCGTCACTACTAAGTGAAAAAGTATACAAAATTCCGATGATTTTTATCATTGGCTGGCGTGGTGAACCAAACGTTCATGATGAACCTCAACACATCTTCCAAGGTGAAGTAACTTTAAAGCTACTTGATGATATGGATATCGCATCATATGTCATCTCAAGTGAAACAACTGAAGAAGAATTGACAAAGCAAATGAAAAAATTTAATAAAATTTTAGCAAGTGGTAAAGATGTTGCTTTTGTCATTAAAAAAGGTGCCCTTGAATATGATGAAAAAGTTACCTATAAAAATGATAATTCGATGAAGAGAGAAGATATTATTAAGCACATTGCTAATGTATCAAAAGATGATCCAATTATCTCAACAACAGGCAAAGCAAGTCGTGAATTATTTGAAATTAGGGAAGCTAATCATGAATCCCATAAATATGATTTCTTGACAGTTGGTTCTATGGGTCATGCTTCATCAATTGCTTTGGGTGTTGCCATCCAAAAGCCAGACAAAAAAATATGGATTATCGATGGTGATGGTGCAGCTTTAATGCATATGGGAGCAATGCCAGTAATTGGTAATGTGAAACCACATAATATCGTTCATATTATCATCAATAATGCCGCCCATGAAACAGTTGGTGGTATGCCAACTGTCGCTGGTAAATTAAACTTTGCTGATATTGCCAAGAATAGTGGTTATGAAAAAGTTGTTTCTGTCGCTAATTTTGCTGATTTAGATAAAGCTTTAAAAGAAGCTAAAGATAGTCAAAAATTAACTTTGATCGAAGTAAAATCTTCAATTGGCGCAAGAAGTGATTTAGGAAGACCAACCACTACTGCCTTAGAAAATAAAATTAATTTTATGAATTATCTTAATGAATAATAAAGCATTGCTAAAACAATGCTTTTTTTCTTGTAATTACCTTTATAAAATAATATTTTTATGATATAATTATATAAATATGAGTGGGTGCTTTTTATGGAAAAATATTTAAAGAAATTACAGCAAACGGAACTAACCATCATGAATGAAATATCACGTATTTGTAAGAAACATAATATCAAATATTTTTTATGTAGTGGTTCGTTGCTTGGTGCAATCCGTCACCAGGGATTTATTCCATGGGATGATGATATCGATATTACGATGACAAGGAAAGAATATATGCGTTTTATTAAGATTTGTCCAAAAGAATTAAAACCGGAGTTTTATCTTGATTGTTATCAAACAAATAAAAAATTTGCCCTTCCATATGCCAAAGTAAAAATGAAAAATACTTTGTATGTCGAACAAAAAAACTATGATAGTTATGATGAGAAAAGTGGCATTTGGGTCGATGTCTTTCCACTTGATGGATGCAAAAAACCACTTAGTAAAATGCATTTATTCCAATACAAAATGTATAATTACATTACCACATTAATAACGATTAAAAATGGTTCCAACTATTATCAAAATTCACGTATTAAGAAAAAAATATATCACGCTATATTAGCTTTTGTTCCCTTTAAATTTATGGTATGGCTTTTATTTTTATTCATCTGTCATTACGATGAAGATAAAGTATCCTATCTAACATCATTTGCTACGGTGTATGGCTTAGATAAGGAAACTTTTGAAAAGGACAAAATAAGTGATTATGTCGAAATAAATTTTGAAGATAAAAAATTTATGACGATTAAAAATCATGATTATTATTTAAGTAAACTATATGGTGATTATATGAAATTGCCACCAGTTGAAAAACGAGTTAATCATAAGCCATATATCGTCAAATTTCCAGACGGGGAAGAGTTGCATTTTGATTTAGCAAAAAAAGATTGAGGTGAAGTATGAAAAAAGAAACATCGAGAACTGTCAATGTCGTAAGAAATTCCTTTTTTGGAGCCATCAGTAGAGCAGGCGTTCTCATTTTGCAATTTATTTGTAGAACCATTTTTATCAAAACATTAGGTTCCGAATACTTAGGCTTAAACGGCTTATTTACCAACATTTTAACGATTCTTTCATTTGCTGAATTAGGCCTTGGTAATGCCATTATCTATAACATGTATAAGCCGGTTGCTAATAAAGATCATAAAGAAGTAAGTAGATTATTAAGACTATATCGTAAATGCTATAACTACATTGCCTTATTCATCTTTGGCGCAGGGGTTTTATGCATTCCTTTTTTGGGAAGTTTGATTGGTGAAGCACCCGATATCAAAGAAAGTATTATCCTAATTTATATCTTATTCTTAACACAATCAATAACTTCATATTTCTTAACATATCGTAGGTCATTAATTTCCGTTAATCAGAAAGAATATATGTGCTCTAATGCAGATTTATTTTCTGAATTCATTGCTACGATCTTCAAAATATTGGTATTGATATTCTTAAAAGATTATATTTTATTTTTGATTATTCAAATATTTAGAAATATCGTTGCCAATGGCATTCTATTTATCAAAAGTAAAAAGATGTATCCGGAAATTGATGAGAATAGTGCTAATAATTTATCAAAAACAGAAACCAACCATATTTTTAAAAATGTCAAAGATTTGATGTTATATAAAATAAGTTCAACAATCAATAGTGGAACCGATAATATCATTATTACTAAAATTGTCGGTCTAACCGCTGTCGGTTTAGCATCTAACTATGCGTTATTAATTGGTGCTATTAATCAAATCCTTTTAAAAGTTATGACCGGTTTTACCGCTAGCATCGGTAATTTAAATGCTAAAGATGACGTCCAAAATCGTGAAAGAGTCTTTTATAATTTAATGTTTATTGTAACATGGATTTATGGCTTCTTTGGGATTATGCTGGCAGTTTTCTTAAATCCTTTTATCGATATATGTTGGTTAGGAAGTGAATTTGTCCTATCACCAGCTGTTGTCTTTGCCTTAATCTTAGACTTTTATATTAGTGGTGTTCAGTATGCTGGATATAATTATGCCATAACGACTGGATTATTTAAAAAAGCAAAATGGGGAGCATTCTCTTCATCAATTATCAATATTATCTTATCAATTATTTTAGGTCTTAAATTTGGCGTCTTTGGTGTCTTTATTGCCACCGGTTTATCAAGATTATGTTCTCAAACTTGGTTGGATCCATATTTAGTCTTTAAATACGAATTTAAAAAGTCATCCAAAGAATATTTCTTAAAGTTTATTCGTAACTTCATTTTTGTCATTATGAACTTAGGTATTTGTTACTATATCTTTACCAATATTCCAATGCATAATTTATTTGATGTTATCATTTATGCAATTCTATGTACTATTTTATGCAATATTATTTTCTTCCTAGAATTCTTTAAAACTTGGGAATTTAAAGATATGTTAGAACGTATCAAATTTCTTTTAACGAAAAAAAATTAGTGGAGGTTAATATGAAAAAAATAAGTGTCATTATTCCAGTTTATAATGGTGAAAAATATTTAGTCCGTTGTATTGAATCATTGCTAAAACAAACTTACAAGAATACGGAATTTATCTTTTTAAATGATGGATCACAAGATAAAAGTTTAAGTATCCTAGAAGAATATCAAAAAAAGGATAAACGTATCGTTATTATCGATAAACCTAATAGTGGCGTTTCTGATACAAGAAATATTGGTATTAGTAAAGCCAAAGGAGACTATATTTGTTTTTGTGATTGTGATGATTTATATGAAGAAAATTATCTTGAAATTATGTATGATTTGATTACTAAAGAAAAAGTAGACGTGGTTAAATGCAACTATCAAGTAATCGATATTAACAATCAAGTTATTGACACTGGCAATTTGTATGATTTGGGAGACAAAAAATATGATCATAATGCAATTGTCAAAGAAATTGTTCCGAAACTTTTAAATGGTGAAGTTCCTTGCTTTTGCTACTTGATGATGATAAAAAAAGAAGTTATTAAAAATCATTTTCCAACAGCTGTAGCAATGATGGAAGATGTCGTATTTTACTTAGAATTACTACTTAATATTAAAAGTATGTATATTACTAATCATTCATTATATACGATTATGTTTAATCCTGAGGGAGCAACCAACAATGTTAAAAACTATCAACGTAATATTCTAAATGTTATTGCAGTCAATAGTTATCTTAAAAATGAACTAAAAAGAAATAGGCTAGCGGATGATTATTTAATCGAATGCACCAATCTGAATTCTTTAAATTCAATCAGTGATTTTATCTTTAGACATTATCTTTATAGTAAAGAAAATACCATTAAAATGTGTCAACGCATTCGTACCAATGAATACGTTGGTTTAATCGAAGAAACAGATTTAAATAAACTAAATATTCAACGTCGTATGATACTTAAGTTAATCTATGAAAAGAAATATCGTTTATTAAAAATATTCTTAATATCCCGTAAAATAGTTTTTAAGTTAAGGAGAATATAAGATGAAGAAAAAAATATTAATCGCTATTCCGACCTTAAATTCAGGTGGGGTAGAAGTCTCATTAATTAGATTTATTAATGAATTAGCTAAACGCGAAGATTTAATTATCGATCTATTGATGTTAGAAAAAGTTGGATTGTATCTAAAAGATATTCCAAAGAACGTCAATATCTTGGAAGTTAAATATACCAATGATATGTATAATTATAACAATCATTTCAGCGACTATAAAAAATATTCGGGGCTTAATAAACTAAAATACTTATATCTTCGCTTTAAACTTAGAAGTTATGTAAGCAGAAACAAGTGGGAAGACTATTATAAGACGATATTAAGCCACACCGAAGCAATTCCTACCGAATATGATTTAGCTATCGATTGGCATGGTTATGGTCATTTTATTACGACTATCGTAGCGGAAAAAGTTCATGCTAAAAAGAAAGCCATGTGGCTACATGATGAAAAAAATGAATGGTTAAGTAAAATTGATTATTGGATAAATAACTTTGATAAAATCTTTTGCGTAGGCATCTCAGTTATGAATAATGCGATTAAAAACAAACCTGAATTAAAAAACAAATTAGCAGTTTTTTATAACATGACTGATTACCAAAATGTTAGGAAAAAAGCCAGTGATAAAACAGATATCATCTTTGATAAAAACTATCTAAATATCGTTACTGTTGGTCGTTTGGAATGGCAAAAGGCTTACGATGTTGCAATTGAAGTTGCCGAAATTCTTCGTGATAGACATTTTAAATTTCAGTGGTATGTCATTGGTGGGGGGGCTAAGGAACAAGAATTAAAAGATTTAGTTAAGCTAAAACATTTGGATGATGAATTTCATTTCCTAGGTATTATCCATAATCCTTTTCCTATCGTTAATAAAGCTGATTTATATGTTTTATCATCGCGTCATGAAGGTTATTGCCTAGCGACGTTAGAAGCCAAAATTTTAGGTAAAGTAATCATTGCTACCGATATTGAAAGCAATCGTGAGCAGATAAAAGATGGTGTAAATGGCTTTTTATGTCCCCTAAAACCTCAAGCTTTTGCCGATAAGATTATCGAAGTTGCTAACGATCAACAATTGCAATCAAAAGTAAAAGAAAACTTACAAAAAGAAAATTTTGATTATACTAATGAATTTACCAAATTATATCAATTGATGGAGGAATAATTATGATAACTGTTTTTACCCCAAGTTATAATCGAAAAAAAGAATTAGCTAATTTATATCTTTCGTTAACGAAGCAAGATATAAAAGATTTTGAATGGTTAATCGTCGATGACGGTTCTTCTGATAATACTGAAAAGTATATTCGTGAATTACAAAAAGAAAAGAAAATTACCATTAATTATGTCTACAAAGAAAATGGTGGTAAACAATCAGCTTATAATTTAGGTTTAGTCAAAGCCCAAGGTGATGTTTTCTTATGCATCGATTCTGATGATATTTTAAAAGAAAATATCTTAGGTAAAATTAATAAAGATTTCAATAAAATTGAAGATGATAATTCCTTGGCTGGTATTATGTATACGCAAGGATATATTAGTGATAGGGATAAAATAATTGGTACATTCTTTCCAGAAGACAACATGATTGATACTTATTATAATATTTATCACAAACATAATGTAACTGGTGATAAATTGATTGTCTTAAAAACAAAAGTAGCTCGTGAATTTGCTTTTCCTTTGATTGAAAACGAAAAATTTATCCCCGAGGCTTTGATATTTAATCGTATCTCATTAAAATATAATTTCTTATGTCAAAATGAGATTGCGGCTTATAAAGAATATCTTGAAGGTGGATATTCAAGTAATTACTTTAATTTAGTAAAACGCAACCCACTTGGTAATGCCTTATATTTTTTAGAGGCATATCAATTTAAACATTC
>JAEEGL012641648.1_pt1 | contig 17930 bp, 14 predicted proteins | sample 9134231 | NCBI WGS metagenome assembly JAEEGL01 (sample SAMN16246548, study PRJNA631951) | gut metagenome | biome: gut microbiome; feature: rumen; material: fiber-attached | host: Bos | place: Iran: Karaj | collected 2018-10 | reverse complement strand
TTTTAAAAGACCGGGCAAAGGCCCTATAAGCTTTCGAGATTTTTTTGCTAAAATCCCTAAAGAAGAAGTAAGGAGAATCCTACAAGGAGGGACAGGCTTATGAAAAACAACGAAAACGCTCGCGATACAGGAGCGCCGCAAGCGACGGAAAAGGCGGAATCGGTGTTTATCCGTCTCGAAGAAGCTGCGGAAATCATGCAGTGCTCGCGCTCGACTGCTCAAAGATGTTTCGCCGAAATCAATGCGAAACTTCGTGCGCGTGGGTGCTTTGTGATCTCGGGACGATGCAACCGCAGGGAATTCTACAAAGCGATTGGATGGGAACCGCAAGGATTATAGGCAGGCAGGAAAAACGCTCAACACCGTAAAACCGTTGACATCCCCCCCTCCCCCGGTGATATACTATCAATAGTTTAGCGGATTGCAAAGCAATCCCAAACGGGGAAAATGGAGGGGGATATTTTATGCGAAAGACTTGGCAAAGGTTTTTCCTGCTGTGCGTGGCTTGCATGATTTGTATGAGCGGGCTGTGCTTGGCGAAAGATGGAAATTGGATTAAGTATCATAACCATGATAGCAGTAAGTACTATGTCGATCCTTCTTCCCTAAAAGCACGCGAATACGAAGGGCGCAAATATTTGGAGGCGAATGTCGACATAGGCGGGTCTCAAATGTTGATTGTGCTTGATATAGAAAACCAAAAGTATATCGTACTGGAAGGGCATAACCACCTGACAGGCAAAACAACAAACACTGATATTTCTCAAATGTCTCAACAGTCGCCTACATTTTCCGGCATTCCAATCTACGAAAAATTAATACGTTGGGTTGAGAAAAACCGCCCGGACGTTATCAACGAAATCCGCACGAATAATCTGACCGCTCCGCCGTTGCCGTCCGCGCCACAATCCGCGCCGGGAGCAAAGACGAGCACGACGGGTGCGCCGAACGTGCTGAGCGGCTCGTCGGAAGCTATTGTGGGTGATATTGAGTACGAGGTGCTGGAATCGGGCGCGGTGAAGTTCAGCCCGCGTTGTATGTCCTTGGTTATGTTTGGCGATTTATCTGCACACACCGATGATATATATGCATACGCCGATTCATATTATATATTCAAAAAACCGATGGTGTTCAAGGCTTTTCCCGGTGCCTATGTTGTAGGGAAGCCGGATTATTATGATGGAACAATAGGAATATACAGTTCGTTGCCGACGCATAGGGAGAGTACTTTTGATTACGATCCTAAGACACAAATGTTTACTTTTTATAAGTGGGATTTGAACGACACCACCTATGATGTAAATCATCCTAATTATACATTCAAGCCATTGAATGACTATAACAACGGTCTTACCTTCCGAATGCGCTTGATAGATAAGAACACCGTTTATATAGAGGACGGAACGCCATATATGGAAGCCAATGGCGAAGCATATCGTAATGAGTCGTATTTTACGAACACATACAGGTATATGCCTTATGACAAAATCCAACATACAATCACGAAAGTGGACCCGCCTTTTTTTGATTATGACTATCCTGTTTTGGAATACTCTTTTACGAAGAAAATTGACGAAATCATAATCCAACACGGCCACGGTTATTTTGATGATAATCAATGCGTGTGGTTTGGAAAACAGGACGCCAACCATGCTTATGTCGATTTCTACTATGGTTTTACGACAGAATTGACCGCTTATGTAGATATGGCGCGAGCTTTCCTTGCCGTAAACGGCAATGTGGGAGAAGCACCGTCTGGCGGTTTGGTGATTGGGAGTGATCCATATGCAGGGTGGTACGATCTTATTATGGAGGATGGCAGGATAGTACGCGTAGAAGCAAGCAACTAAAGAAGATATTATCAAGGGCGCGGCATATGCTGCGTCCTTGATTTTTGGAGTTGGAAGAAAAGATGCTATAATATTTATAAGCCGTGAAATGATGGCGAAAATCCAGAGAAAATGAGGAGTGGAAAAAATGATCGTAAGTAGAAAAATGATCGAGGCGTTTATTGATTTTGTCTATAAAGTTGGTGAAGGGGAATGGGATGACGAAGTCGTTGATTTAGAGGCGGAAGAATGGGAAAACATGCGAAATATTTTAGAGAATCGAAACGAAAGAAATTATTATAGTTTCTTGCAAAACTTGGAAGCAGCAGCACAACACTCAGTAAGATTGGAAATAAAAAGGAGGTAAAAGCATTGTGGAAAAAGAAAATACATAACTTTACTATATATGCCACTTGGCGCCCATAGGGCGGTAGGTGGCCGAATCCCGCGCGGAGCACTCTCCGCCGCAGGCTTGCGGAGCGGTGCGGCCGATAGCGGAGGAACGGAGCGTGGCCGCGTCTGCGCAGAAAGACGGAGGCGGAGTGTGTGGAGCGTGCCGCGCGAGGGGGCGTCACCGATAGGCGGAGACGCTTCGCGGCTCCGTTTCCGTGCCTACGGCGCGGAAATAGCACCTGGTCGGGCTTCGCCCGACGCGCCCAAGAACCTTTAGAATTAAAATCTAAAAGAAAGTGGGCTAAAAATCAAATATAAAAACACTATAAGCTATTAAAAACTACTAAAACATACAATAAATTACAAATAAAAGAGGAAGGGCGTATGCCCTTCCTCTTTTATTTGCTAGGCATTTCGACCATCTGCTGAAGCTGTCGATTGTCTACGAAAAAAATTTTCAAAAAGTTTGTTCTTGAGACTTGCGATCTATTTTCATCTGTGGTAGACTATTTATAACAAGAGCGGTCCGTATAGATAAAAACCCATATCCGGGCCGAACAAGTAGGGCTTTGCCCCGGCGTCGTATGACGGCGGAAAGTGGAGCACAAAGGTCCCATTTCTGGGAATATGTGAAATGAAGAAAAAGAAAGGTTTGTGTATAGCATGTATATACACAAACCGAGTAAAGCGATATACATACGACATAGACGTATGCGTGTGGAATCGCTCCCGATACATGAAAAACTCTTTTATCGTAATTGCAAACTCGCAAAAAACGGTTTTTTTGCTCATTGTAGCCGCTCTTTGTGTCGGGGGAAATTGAGTTAGGGCGTGTTGTAAGGATTTCGGGAACCCGTCTCTAGGGTTGCCGGGCTATGAGCCCGGCAGGGAGGCGGGTTCCTCCCTTTTTATTTCGCGATATGTTTTGTTCGTGCTATAATATATATAGGCTTGCGAGACCGCATACCGCCGCGCGGTGGTCATGCCGAAGTCCGCTCGCGGCGTGTTGCCGATGTCTCGCAGGTTGTTGCTTTTTTGTCGGCGCTTTTAGCGCAAACAATCAAAAAACCGTCCTTCTCTTGGGGACGGTTTTTTGATGTTTATATGTTAATTTCTTTTTCTAATTTCTTACATATTTTTCTCAATGTATCAACGTGAATTTTTTCTTTTCGATATGCCGATTTTGATTTAATTTTTGTTCGCACTTCGCTCCACGTCATTCCACTTTTTTTATATGCGAGAATTACATCATAATCTCGCCTAATTTTTTGCTCGATAGTCAATCCTTTATATCTGTTTCGCTCCCTGCGTTCCTCGCGCTCTTTCTCGACTTGGGCCAAAATTCTAGCCGAGTGGGGTCTGTTGCGGCGGTAATCTACTGTTGCAAGCAAAAGTGCCCATAATTCACGATCTAGATCATCGTGGTATTGTTCCGGCAACTGTTCTAATGCTCGATAATAATTTCTTTTGCGTCCTATTATCGTTTTGAGTTCTTGTATAGTTCTATTTCCTGCGTAGTGCTGTATAGTCTCTCGTCGTTCTGGCTGTTGCCGCAGGTTCGCCAACGTTGCGCGAATTTCGTCTTGGTTCATCATAGTATATCACGCCCCTTTACCAATTATAGCAAAACGGGGAGCGGGCAAAGAAACGGGCGCGGAGTGTTCTGCGTTGCGCTCAAAAAAGCGGGTGCGGGTGGGGTGTAAATCCGTGCTCCGCGCTTTGTGATTGTTGGCTTTGCGATACCGTTCATAATTTATCGTGATCTAGGCAAAGAGACGGGACGCGATCCGCGGCCCGTCTCTTTGCCGTGAACTTGCCACTTTTTTTATTTGCTTCAGCTATATCGATCCCTCTATAATATATTTGTAGCCTAGCGTCTGTCTCTTGTCAGACGCAGTGGGAGGAACCCAAAAAATTTTTTGCTCGTTTTTTTGTTCTCTTGTCAAGAAAAATGAGCTATAAGTAGCGGCTTAGCGGCAGCGCAGAAAGGAGAAGGTGTAAAAATTTGTAGTAAGTCCATGAAAGAAAGGCTGAAAAGCCTAGCAACAACCTAGCGACAGGGCGCAACGTGCGCCCGATTCGGTAACATTTCCTCGGCGCAGGGTGCGCCCCTCATGTTGGAACGGCTCACCAACTCGGCAAACGAGCCAAGCAACAACCTACGCGAAAGGACGCGAAGCGCGTCTTTCGGCAACATTCCGGCGCGAAGTGCGCCTAATCCCTCGAAGGGTTTGACTTTCCCTTTCGGCAAAAAGCCAACTAAGCACCTTTATTTCCCCCGCCACGCTGATAATAGCGTGCGCGTGTGGGGTGGTCGGCCGGTGCTCTGACCATGTACAAAAATCCAGCCCGCGCCGCTGTCCTTTGGTAAATCGCGCAAAACAACAAAAAAGGGGGGCGACTATGAGCCGCGCCCAAGAATCCGACGCTCACCAGATCGAGCGTCTTATCCGGGAATCACGCTATGTTGAAATTGGTTACGGTCTTGACAAGCACGGCCATTACCTCGAAGCCGCTCAAAAGGGCTTAACAACATCACACGACCGTAGCGCGGTCACGCCGATAAAAAATAAAAAAACATTGACTAAGTTTCGCGGTATCGTCAAGGATTTTATGAAATTTGCTCGGTCGCACGGGTTCGGGCGCAAACTAATAAGTTATCCGCCTGAAGCAGTCCGTGAATATCTCGACCATAAAGCGATCTCTGGCATACATCATCAAAGAATGGCTGACGTATGTAGCGTAATGGACAAGCTCGATAACATGATCAACGCCGCCAATATAAACATGGGACGCAATCTCGCTGTCGTTAATTATGAGCCAACTGTCCAAGCGTTTCGCAAAACTGTTTTGCCTGATGTTGAACGTTCCCCAAAAACAACACGGGCTTTTCATAATCCGGAAGCTGTTATTTCTCATTTGCCCGATTGCGCCGCCGCCGTTGCGTCTATCCAATTACATAACGGTTTAAGGGCAGACAATGCCCTTAATTTTCGGTTGAATAATGATGGCACTATATCTTTTGTGGCAAAAGGTGGCAAAGAGCATGCTCACTATAAATTAGAAATCAGCGATTATCAGCGAGTTTGCGCTCTAATCCCCGATAATCAAAGCGATATACACCTTTTACCATATTCCACTTATATTCATCAACTTAAACGTGCATGTGCAGAAGTCGGCGAAAAATATACAGGTAGCCATGCTTTTCGCCATTCTCATGCCCAAAGACTTTATAAATCCCTTATAAATCAAGGCTTTTCTGACGTTGAGGCAAAGGCGAAAGTCTCTGAAGACCTTTTTCATCAGCGTCTCGAAATCGTTAATGTTTATTTGCGATAAAGGGGCTAACAGAAACAAGCAAACACCTTTAAACGTTGACTTTCCGATTTAGTATCACTTTCCTTTGCATTTAAAGAAACTGAAATGAAAATTAAACTCAAATATAAGTGGGGGAAGCGTAATAAAAACGTAATATGACTTTTGAAATAACTAATATTTCGTGGGTATTTTGCGATATGGGAGATAGGAGAGGCTGTAAAATCAAGGGGTGTTTTTTTGAAAAAAATGGTATGATACACGTGAAACAAACGAACATAACCTGAAAACAGAATGAAAAAACCGCACGAGTTTGTTTCGTGCGGTTTTTTAACGTGTTATTTTAGTCTTCCAGCGTGAATTCCCCGCCGCCTTTCGGCAGGCTGTCGAGGGTCGGGTATTTTTTCACGAAGGCCACCGGGCGGCTCCAATCCACATAGACCTCCGTCTCTTCCCAGATGCGCGTCATAGCGATCTGGAAGCTGCGGACGTCGGCCATCGGATCGATGGTTTTCGTCTCGAAGTCGAGCAGCGTCATGTTGGGCACGGCAATCTCGTGTGTCGTGGCAAGATAAGCCTCGGCTTTTTTCTTTCCTTCCTCGTGGGGCAGGGTGACGACCGCTTTCTTGGCGTCGCCGTCGTATTCGATGTATCCGAGCGTGTCCTCGTAATGGATCGCTACGCTGAACTTGTTTTCCTGTTCCATGTTCGTCTCCTTTGTATATATCAATCTATATTATTATAACCGTTTCCGTGCGTTTTGTCTGCTTTTATTTTTGCCTTTCGGTATTTTATGAAATTTTTTTGAAAAAAACTTGTGAAAGCACTATTTTCGCGCTTGTCAAGTCTTGTATACAGCGTTCCTTTGTGATATGATGGGCTCATAAAGACGGAGCCGTCTGGGATGTGCGTAAGCAAATATAGGTGTCTAACCGACTTCTTCACAAACGGGAACCCGATTTGAGCTTGCGGCTGTTGGATCGCCTCGCAGCGAGGAACAAAAACAAGACTTAGGGCACCCACCTGCACATGCAGGTTTAGGCATATATTGTGTACGGCATTTTGGACTCCATCTTTGAATAGGGATTGCGATTACGCAATCCCTATTCTTTGTTGCGGCGATATTCCTACAGCACTCCCAGTTCCTTGAACAGCACGATCCAGCAGAAGATCGTGAAGCAGGACAGCGCCGAGGTGAACACGACGCAGTTCCCGGCCAGGTCGGCGTCGCTGTCCATCTGCTGCGCCATGACGAAGCCCGCCACGGCGCAGGGCGTTGCGAAAATGCTGATCAGCGTTGCGAATTCCATGCCGCGGAAGCCGAGCCACATGGCCGCCGTCAGGACGATGCCGGGAATCAGCACGAGACGCGAGAACACACAGGCGGCAAGCTGCGCTTTGTGCTCCTTTGTCGAGCCGAGGCGGAACGATGCGCCGAGGATGATCAAGGCGATCGGCGTGGTCGCCGCCGTGATCTGCGCCAGAGGGCGAAGTACCGGCTTCGGCAGCGGAATCCCCAATAGCAGGAAGGCCGCACCGACAAGCGCGCCGAGAATCATTGGGTTTTTCAGCACGTCGAGGAACAGGTGAGGATAGCTGACATGTCCGCCCCGGAAAAATTCCAGCGTGAACACGCCGAGTACGTTGTAGAGCGGTACGACGACCGCGACCATCATGGTGGTGACGGCGATCTCGCTGTCGCCGAACAGATTCGCGGCCAGCGGAATCCCCATCAATACGAAATTGCTGCGGTAAATCGCCTGGATCATGGCGCCGCGCCGCTTCGGCGCTTTCTCCGTGAAGCAGACGAAGGCGAAGGCGCAGACGTAGACTACTGCCAACGCCCCAAGAGCGAAAGCGATCAATCGCGGGCGGAAGGTGGTCGCGATATTTGTCGTATAGAGATTGTAGAACATCATGATCGAGAAGAAGACGCGAAACACCATCCGGTTCACGCGTTTCAGCTCCGCCGCGTTCAGGAGGTCGAAAACCTTGACCAGGACGCCGATGAACATCAGGCAGAACATCGGGACGACGGCCTGGAACGCGACGACGAGATTGGAAAAGTCAATAGGCATGAAGGGTCATTCTTTCTCTAGCTAGTTATTTCTGTATTATAGGCGGTTTTTGGAAAAACCGCAATGCAACAGAGAAAAATTAGCGACTTTCAGCTTTACGTCGTTTTCGTCTGGTATAATTCAAACGAGGTGATACGATGGCAACACAATCGAAGCGCCATGCGGTAGTGAACACGGCACTTTGCGTCGCCTGCGGCGCGTGCATGGAAGTCTGCCCCCGGGGCGCGATCGTGGTCTGGAAAGGAACATATTCCGTGGTGGACGACGCCCGTTGCATCGGCTGCGGTCTCTGCGCGAAGGAATGTCCCGCCTCTGTGATCAGAATCGAGGCGCGGCCATGAAAAAATCGCATTGGTACAACTATCTTTGGATCTGGTCCGTGGTTTACTTCACGATGGGATTCTTTCATATCCTGTTCGCGTGGCTGGGGCTGATCAGCTTCTTCCTGCCTCTGGTTTTCGCCGTGGGCTTCGGAAACAAGGGCTTTTGCAACCGCTATTGCGACCGGGGCCAGCTCCTGCGCGCGCTGGGCAACCAGAAAGGATTCTCGCGCCGGAAGGACGTGCCGGACTGGATGAGAAGCAAGGCGTTCCGCTACGGGTTCCTCGCGTTCTTCATGGCGATGTTCATGAATATGCTCTATATGACGTATAGGGTTTATGCGGGGACGGCGGAGATTCAAGAGACCGTTACACTGTTCTGGTCGATTCCCGTGCCGTGGGGCTTTGCCTATGCGGGCGGCGCAGAGCCGTGGGTCGCGCAGTTCGCTTTCGGGTTCTACAGCATGATGCTGACCTCGGCAATCCTCGGTATCCTGACCATGCTGCTTTACAAGCCGCGTTCCTGGTGCGTCTATTGCCCGATGGGCACGATGACGCAGCTCATCTGCAGGATGAAGGCGGGGGAAAAAGAAAAGAATGCATGACAAGCGCCTTGCCGAGATTATTTCGGCAGGGCATTTTTTCATGGCAGGAATTTTTCGTTTTGCGGCGAAGTATATAAAATATATGTAAGACATTGTTCATGAAATTGTACGACGGGAGGCTGCTATGATGAAATGCAGGAAAGTCCTGGCGGGCGCCCTGGCGGTTGCCGCCTGCTTTTTCGGCGGAGTTGCGGATGCGGCGCTGCCGGAGGAGCAGATCGACTTCATCCTCAATTTGCCCGTGGCTCACGGCGACGATCTGGAAATGCGAATGCGCGAGAACGGAAATTTTGCGGTTACGGATCTCGACGGGAACGGGCGATTGGAGCTGCTGTTCCTGCAGGAAATGAGAAACGGCGTGCCGGAAGGACTGGAGCCGGAGAACGAGCATGTGCGCTCGGCATGGGAGTGCATCGCGGCTATCCCGGTGTCGAGAAAGCTTTACGCTTATGAAGTCAGCGCAAACGGCAAGCGGCTCGATCCCGTCGCTATCGTTTTTACCGACGACGAGATCGACCCGGATCTCCGTTATCCGAGGGGGGCTTATCGCGATACGAAGCGCGGCATCACTTATTACGACGTCGCCACGCTGACCCGCGTCCACGAAGGCGGCTATCGCGTCTCGATTCAATCCGTTTCCCTGCAGAACGGAGGGCTGCAGATTCAGACGCTGGCTTCGGAGTATGGGAATTACGGGATTTATCAAGAGCAGGGAACGCCGGAGGCCGTTTTCGAGTATGCCGTGGATCGCTACGGGAACAAGCTGGAACGACTTGCCGTCGAGAGTATTGCCTCGGATTACGCGGCGGGCTGCGAGGAGCGTTTCAACGCGCGTATCGGCTGGCGTTCGATGCAGACGCTGAGGGAGGCGAAATTGCAGCCGGACGGCATGAAAACGCTGATGCTCGAATCATGGCACGACTTCTCGCTGGAACCGAAAGAGAAGAAATAAGCAGGAAGCGTCGCTCTTTGCAGCGAAGTATAATAAATTATTTTTAGGAAACGATGAATAAGTCAAGTTTGTTCAGCGTTTCTTTATAAGGGGGAAAATGAGATGGACGAGAACAAGGCACTGGAGGAAATGAAACGGCTCAAGGGAACACAGACGGAGAAGAATCTCGCGGCGGCTTTCGCCGGGGAATCGCAGGCGCACGTCAAGTACACGTTCTTTGCCCGCCAGGCGGAAAAGGACCCGAAGATGTCGCGGCAGATTGCCGACGTGCTGGACGAGACGGCGGCGCAGGAGCGCGCCCACGCGAAAATCTGGTTCTGGCTCCTCGGCGGTCTGACAAAACCGACGTCCGAGCACCTGAAGATGGCGGCGGAAGGCGAGAACGAGGAATGGACCAGCATGTACCCAGAGTTCGCGAAAAAGGCGAAGGAGGAGGGCTTCGAGCAGATCGCCTATCTGTTTGAGCGAGTCGCTGAGATCGAGAAGCGTCACGAGAAGCAGTACCGCCTGATGCTGGCCAACGTCGAGAACGAGAAGCTCTTCAAGCGCGGCGAGAAGAAGCTCTGGATGTGCGCGAACTGCGGCTTCATCGCCGAGTCGGTAGAGGCTCCGCAGGAGTGTCCGGTCTGCGGTCATCCGCAGTCGTTCTTCGCGATTCGGCAGGAAATGGAATAATACGCAAACAGTATTCCTTTACAGTTCCCATTTTTCAACAGGCCGTCGTAAGTGCAAGCGGCGGCCTTTCGTATGGCATTGAAAAGAGGTCTTTCTATGAGTCGGGTTTTTACTTATGAGGATAAATGTACTGGCTGCAACAAATGTATCGAAGCATGTCCGGTGGACTGCGCCAACGAAGCCTATCTTTCGTCGGACGGAAAGCGGAAAGTGCGGGTAGACGACAAATATTGCATCCACTGCGGCGCGTGCCTAGGAATCTGCGACCACGGCGCCCGGGATTACGAAGACGACACGGAGGCGTTTTTCCACGATCTGGCGGCGGGCCAGTCCATTTCCGTGATCGCGGCTCCTGCGGCGCAGGTGAATTTCGAGGACGCGGAGCATCTTTTCGGATGGCTGAAATCCAAAGGCGTCAAGCATATCTACGACGTGTCCATGGGCGCGGATATCACCACTTGGGCGTATCTCCGGGCCATCGAGAAATATCGGCTGGAGTCCGTCGTGGCGCAGCCCTGTCCGGCCATCATCAATTACTGCGAGCGGTACATTCCCGACATCCTGCCTTACCTTTCGCCAATCCACAGCCCGATGATGTGTCTGGCGGTTTACTTGCGGAAATACATGAACGTCACGGAAAAGCTGGCGTTCCTCTCTCCCTGCGTGGCGAAGGCCGACGAGATCGGCGATTCGAATAACCGCGGGCTCGTGCACTACAACGTGACCTTCAAGAAATTGCAGGAAAAGATTGAGCGCGAGCATATCAATCTCTGCAGCTTCCCTGCCGAGGATTTCGAGGGAATGGAAGCGGGCATCGGCCACGCGTACAGCCGCCCGGGCGGCCTCAAGGAAAATATCTTCGTGACGAATCCCGAGATCTGGGTTCGGCAGATCGAGTCGCCGAAGCACGCCTACCCGTATCTGCGCGAATATCTGGAGCGGCGGCAGATGGGGAAGCCGGTGCCGACGGTGGTGGACATCCTGAACTGCGGCGAGGGCTGCAACCGGGGACCGGGTACGACGAAGAGCGCCGTGCTGGACGACATCGACGCGAAGACGAACCGGAAGAAAGAGGCAAAGATCGAGACGCAAGTCCGTCATACCGAGCAGGGAACGGAATACGCGCCTTTCGTCTATTTCGATCAGCACCTGAACGTCGACGATTTCCGGCGGAACTACACGGCCAAGGATGTCCACGGCTTCTTTGACGACGACGATCTGGAGGACGTTTTCAACAGCCTCGGAAAGACTACGTCGGCATCCCGACAGATCAACTGCTTCGCCTGCGGCTACGGAAGCTGCAAGCGGTTCGCTCAGGCGGTGAAGCGAGGCAAGAACGTCCCGGACAGCTGCATCGATTACGAGCGGCGTCGCGTCCTCTGGGCGGAAACGGAGAAGAAGAAGACCCAGATCTCGGGCAAGGTCAAGGAAATCATCGAGGCAATCCAGCAGGTGGCGGACGCCAGCTCCGAAAACGCGAAGCACGTCAGCGACATCACCCGGCAGATCGAAACCCTCACGGAGTCCTCTGATCGCCTGAAGGACAGCACGGACACGGTTTCCCAAAAGATGAGCGATTTCGCCGCCGCGTCGAACGATATCATGAAGATTGCGAGCCAAACGAACCTGCTCGCGCTGAACGCGGCCATCGAGGCCGCCCACGCCGGGGACGCGGGGCGCGGCTTCGCCGTGGTGGCCGACGAAGTGCGGAAACTGGCCCAAGCCACCGACGAGACGGTGCGCGAAACCCAGAAGAACCAGGAATCTGCGGCGAAGGAAGTCCGCGGCATGACGGACGCCTCGACGCAAATGGGCGAACAGGTCCGCGCTATCAAGGAGTTCATCCTGCGAATCTCGACCGCCACGGAAAAAGTCTCCGCGCAGTGCGAGGAGGTTTCCCAAACGGCGTCGTCGATGGTTGCAGAGGAATAAAAAATAAAACACCTAAAGCCTTTTTCATCAAGACTTTAGGTGTTTTTTGTGTCTAGGGGTGTGTTTTCTCAAATATCTTCAAACACTTCCCGCACGTCCACAAGCAGATCGTCATAAAGGGATACCTTCACGGACAGGCGGGCAGAGGCTCGTTGCTCGTCGTTCATTCTCTCCCATTCCCAATCGGGATAGACAAGATAAGTGTCCATAAATTCAAGGCGCCCGTTCTGTAAATGGTAAACGTCAATGGATTTTGAAGCCGGGTCTGCAAGCCAATACTCTTTTACGCCCGCCTGCTCATACGCGACTTTTTTTATGCCTTTGTCCCTGCCTGCAGTTGCCGGGGAAAGCACTTCGACCACTAAATCAGGCGCCCCGTCTATGCCGGTGGGCTTTATCTTGTTTTTGTCGCACACAATCAGCACATCAGGGACAAGCGTATTTTTTTCGTCAAGATGCACGTCCACTTCCAGGAAGGCCTTGCACTTTTTCCCTTTCAGGAATCGCTTGAAAATGTGGTGTATGTTTGTGGAAACGGTCATGTGTCCGGGCGCGGGACGCGGCGACATAAGGTATTCTTTTCCGTCTATCATTTCCGTGATCATGGCATCTTCGTCATGATAAATCGTTGCGTTTTCGTTCATGGTCGATGCTCCTTGTTTCTCAAATCATTTGCACATCTGATAAGATTGTTGGGTTATCGCGCCGATATGCAGGAACTGAATTGTTTGCCAATCTCGCTTTCAAAGAAAATTCCTCCCATTTTTCCGGACTTCTCTTGGGTTTCGCGAAATTCATATTGAATCAGTTGGTTCACGTGTTCCCATTCGAATTTCTGCGGATGGCAACAGGAATTCCGTTCATCTTTCGCCTGTTTTAATTTTTTAATGAAGGAATCCCACCAAGCCTTGTTCTTGGGGGAGGAGGCTGTCGGTTTTGCAATGTTGCAAAGCTCTCCCTTTTTCTTGCTTAGAATTGTGTGGATTACACCAATCATGAACTCATTGTCGGAAGCGTCTTTTAGGGGGATAGATGCTTTTGGTTTCTTGATTTCATAATCGGGAAAATGCGTTTTCAGGCCGTCGACGAAATTGTTTCGGAGTTGCAGCTCTAACGCCTTGCAAAACAAGATACCGCAGCAGGATGCGTCCAAATCCGCTTGAATTTCATAGACGGGGAGAAGGAGATAATACAACTTCATCCCCATTTCCAAGTTTTCCCGTATTTCCGGATCATAGGATTGGAGATCTTCTGCTGAGGCAAAGCCGAATTTCTCCAATTGTTCCTTGCTTAAGGGTTGGTTTAGGAAATTCTCCTTGTTTAATCCGCTGACGAAACGGCCCGTGTCTATACTGTAGATGGGATCGCCGTTCTCGTCTTTTTCATCCTCTGATTTTGTGACGAAGGAGGAGGACGGGGTAATCGCCTTTGCGAGCGACAGTACCTGCTCTTTTTTCTCATCTTCCGGAAGTGTGGAGGCCAGGAGTTTATGTAAACGTTTTAATGGAAGGATGTCCATGCGATCTTTTGCGATAGAGATGTAGTCATTGTTCTTCCATGCATTCTGATTCCCTACGACATACAGCCGATATTTTGCACGGGTCACGGCGACATTGATGATGTTTTTGTTCACCCATCGGATAGCGCCTTCCGCTGTCTCATCGCATCCGAGAAGAAAGATAACTTCGTTTGCTTCTTTTCCTTGAAATTTATGCACAGTTCCAATGTTTTTCTCGACGAAGTCCTTGAAAGTGTCGCTTTTGGCCATGAAGGAATCGGGATGGCTTTTGCGATAATCCCGCAATGCTTTCGTTATCCCATACGTAACTGTTTTGAATGGGCTGATGATATACAGGCTGGGGGTTTTTGTTAGAGGAAAAGCTTTTTCAAAAGCGATTTCAACCATTTTGCATACAACTCCACTTTGCGACGGCACAAAGTGGTCGTGGTTTCCGGATTCGCGACCTGCGACATTTATCCATTGTGATTTTTCGAAAATGAAACAAGCCGCCATTTCCTTGGAAGGAGAGACAGTCTTTTGTTTCATGATTTTATCATAGGAAATGATATTTGAAATGTCGTACATGGGACTGATGCAGCGCCGATGTACCAAAAGAGGGCATCCTACCCAGTCCGGCTGATCCGTTCCGTTATCTAAATATGTGCCGAACGGGTTCAGGGCATCCGCAAAGCTTTGGACAGATAATGTTTTGTCCTTGTAAGGCGTGTATAGCGGCTGCGAATAAGTGTTCTTCAGCAGCTGCAAATCGTCGGTCACGACAGGCTCGACTTGCTTGGGGTCGCCGACGATGATCGCGTGTCTGGAACGGAAAATCGCTCCAAGCGCCATTTGTGGTTGAGCCTGTCCTGATTCATCGACAATGAGCGTTCCCAATGAGCCCGGCATTATGACATCGTGAAAAAGCCTCCCTATGGACGCAAAAGTAGAGGAAATAACGGGTACTAAAAGGAACAGCGATTGGAACAGCGCTGCCGCTGTCCGATGTTTGTCCTCCAAGGAAAAATTCACGCGCTCATTGTCCTCGTTTTCCAATCCCCAGTACATTCCCAGAAGGTGAAGGTTGCAACGAAAAGCTTTTGAACTGAGGACAAAGTCGCGGTTTAATCTCAGCGCGGCACTGAAAAGTTTTTCCCGCTCCCGGTTGTATGTTTCCGTAAGCCAAGGATTTGATACCTGAGCTTCCGTTGCTAGCAAAGAATCTGACGAAAGAAGATCTTCTGCAAATTTGCTATCAAGCACAGTGCAATGGTTGGCCTTGCCGCGGGCTTGCATGTTCGCCTCTAATTGCAGGAAGCTTTCAGATGCGTGGAGTGCAGCGGCTTTTGCTGTGTCGATCTTGGCATGGCAATCCTCAATATCGTGTTCCAGGGCGTGGGTTTCTTCCTCGAAACTTTCTTTGCGGGAAATAATGGCCGCCTTTTCGCGCCGGATCTCGTCCAGCTTTTTTTGTACATCCTGCAGTTCCACCTCTTTGCTGTAAAGGGCAGCTTCGATTTGGCCTATTGCGGATTCCTTCAACGGGATTTGGGCGCGGTAATGATCCGCCAAGGATTCGGCATCCCGATAGGCGGTGGTTTTCCAAAGTCGTGAAATGATTTTCTCTATCCAGCTGACAGAATTATTGGCCTCAACTATATTTTTCTTAAGAGTTTCGATTTGAGCGTTCAGGGATTGTTTTTCTTCGTTTAAGGACTGTCGGTCTGTATGAATGGACTGGACATTCTCCGTGCAGTTCTCTTCCGCCAACGTGACCTTTCTCAAGACCTCCGCAATCTCTTTCCCTTCGGGAGAGCGAAGCTCCAATGTTTCGCGAATATGCTCGATATGGGCTTCACACTGTTCGGTGATTTCATTGGAAGCAAGCTCTTTTTCGGTACTGTTCGTGGCAGCCTGCGAAAGGGAAGCCAATTGGCGCTGGAGCGCCCGGACTTGCTCCAGTTGATGGAGGAATGCATCTCGGCTTTCCTGATATTGGATTTTACGGTTTTCAATCTGTTGATTGGATTTTACCAAGTCCTTCAACAGTGGCTTTATCACTTTGTGATAGAAATCATTTATGTTTTTTCTTTTCCCGAGCGTTGCAGCAACAAGACCCCAAGCCTTGCTTTTTAGAAGATCGCTCGCATAGCCTGAAAAAAATATTTCTTTGACATCGGATTCTCTTTTTGTGTCGACAAACAAATGTTCAATTCTTTCGGAGTCTTCCACAGAAAACAAGCTGGAAATCTCATCCAACATTTTTTTTGTGTCTTCAAGGTCGTCTTGTCCCGGATGAAGATCCTGCAATATTTTCTCTTCTATGGGGAGTTCCTTTGTGATGTTTTCGACGGCGGCGTTGTTGCATGAGGCAACAAGAATCCCGTAATCATTGATTTTGTCATATTCAGGCTTGAAAGAATACCAATGGCTCCAAAATTTTGAATACGCGTGGTTCGTTTTCTCCCCTTGAAGGAATGAATGCTCTTCAAAGGCGTCGTCAGGATTCTTTATTTCCGACAGAATCCGCGCTTTTTCCACCACATGGTTTGCGATGATTTCTTTTAAAAGCGTGGTTTTTCCTGTGCCCGGAGGGCCGTTGACGGAAAAAATGGAGCCGCTGATTTCCGGGTGGATGGCGAGATTGACGGCAACCTGCTGCATGAAAGCCGGCATATATTTTGACGGCCATTTGGCCAGAGGGGCGTTTTCTATGCTCAGTATTTCTTGGAATTTATGCCGTAATTTCATTGGATTTTCGGTATGCACAAGATCGATTCTTTTGCCATGAGGGACTGCGGATGATTCATTTGGCACGTTGATATAGGAAAGCAACGATTTTAATATGTCCGTGGAAGCCGTTGCCTCTGAGTTCAGTGCTTTTTTTACCCGCTTGATGTCGTTAGAAAAATAGTCATGACTTAGCCCGATATATTCGTCGGAGTCATATTTGTCCTTTGTTTGCAGATCCTTAAAAAATTGGGCTTTGGCCAAAAAGTTTTTGGGCTTGCTTTGCGGCTGAGTAAAAATTTCGTTGGTGCAACTGGCAGAAATTTCTTCGAATAATTTAGCAAGAGTTTCGATTTTGACTGCGTTGACTTCAAAAGAAGGGGATGGGGCGGGCTGCTCCGAGACGGCATTATCGGTAACATCTTGGATAGGTGCAGTTTGCGCAGGGGCATCCATTTCGACTTCGTCAGAGAGGAATTTGTTTTCCAAAACCTTCAAATCGGCTTCATAGGTCTTTTCGGATAAGGTCTCCGACAGATTGCGGCCTTGGTTGGAAGCAATTTTTCCTAGCGCCCAAACAACGGTGGATAATGACAAGGTATGAGGGATGTATTGTCCGCGTTCATTCAGCTGTAGGCTTGCAACCGCGATATCATCATAATTTTTTTCCGCCCGATGTATATCATCAAGAGCAATGTTCATTTTGCGAGCCAAAGCCTTTATGCAATCTTCACGTTTGATTTTCCCCAAGTAAAGCGTGATGTTGCCCCAAAGGGGCATTTGCAAGCTATGTGCCTCTTCGACGATTTGCCCATACAAAGAATCCTCGGTCAAATCAATAACGGAGACGAGTTGCTTGTCGTTCGCCGGTTTGCCGACACGAAGATTATTTTTGTATTCTTTTGCTTTCTTTTTCCGCTCTTTTCTTTCGGTTGTGGTCTCATAAGACTCTTGGCTCAAGAATTCCATGCTGAACCAATAGTCAAGCACTTTGCTGGCCGTCGATTGTCGTTTGTTCATAATCGGCTCCTTGTTCAAAATGAACTATGAAAAGCTGTTTTTGTACAGGCCGTTGTAGCGAGAGGGCTTGAATGTTCCTTAAGCTGCTTCCCCAAGTTTCCCTTCCAAATCATGATCCGTCATCGCGCAGACCGTCGAGTCGGACCAGACGTTTTCCGCTGTCTCGATCATGTCGATGATAGTGTAGATCGGCAGGATCACGCCCATCAGTCCCAGCGGCGCGCCCACCGAGGACATCAGCGACAGCGTCAGAAAGTAGCAGCCCATCGGGACGCCCGCGTTGCCGATGGCGGCGAGGACCGCGATGACGACCCATGAGAGCATCGTCGGCATGGTCAGCTCGAAACCCGCGTTCTGCATCACGAAAAGCGAGGTAACGAGAATGAACGCCGCGCAGCCGTTCATGTTGATCGTGGTGCAGATCGGCAGCACGAAACGGGATACGGCGGGATTGACCTTGAGGTTTTGCTCCGCCGAGGCCAGCGTAACCGGCAGCGTGCCCGCCGAGCTCTTCGTGAACAGCGCCACGGCCAGGGCCGGGGACATCTGGCGGAACACGTGGATCGGGTTCAGCCCGCGCGCC
>JAEEGL013063205.1_pt1 | contig 17931 bp, 15 predicted proteins | sample 9134231 | NCBI WGS metagenome assembly JAEEGL01 (sample SAMN16246548, study PRJNA631951) | gut metagenome | biome: gut microbiome; feature: rumen; material: fiber-attached | host: Bos | place: Iran: Karaj | collected 2018-10 | reverse complement strand
TTTCTTATGCTTCATAATATAACCCTCCATTTCAGATATTTACGCAAAACAAAAGTGCGCAGTCTTTTCAGAGCTACGCACCCTATAAATGCTCTAAGCTCTGAATTGCTGCGACACAATTTTTACTCATTTTATATACCTTAATACTCTAAGTGTACACAAAATAGAATGGTAGAGCTTGCACATTTACCAATATTAGTGTGTACACTTAAAGAAAAAGGTATGCCTAAAAAGGCATAGTAAAATTTTTATGAGTAAAAATAATGTCGCACGTTAATTATAGCACATTTGAACAAATAAATCAATACTTTTTGAAATTTTTTGTCTACAAAGTAATTATAGCACATTTTCGGACGCTTGCGGTAAGCTTTAGGCTTACAATTTGCAAAATAAACTATACTTAACGTATAAAAAATAACAGGTATATTACAACCTGCTATCTCGTGCTTTTATGATGTCAATATCCTGAACCCCAGATCATAAAGCTTCTCATTAACAGTAAAAATCCTCTCCCTCTTGCAGAGACAAGAAATAATAACAGCATCCCGCCTATCCCGTGCATACAGCGGAGAGAATCCCGCATATCGCAACAGCCTGTCTGTATCTTCAAGGCTAAGCTTCAACCCGAAAGCAAAGGCGAGCAGCTTATCCCGCGAAGGCAGCCTCTTTCCAGCCAATATCTGATAAGCGTAAATGCGGTTGAGGGAGCTTCCTGCAATAACTTCTGCTTTTGAAATGCCCGAATCTTCGATAAGCTCACACAGGTATCTGTGGAGCGGTTTGTCGGTAAATTCGGCATTATTTTTTTCAAGAAATTTATCTATCTCGGCGGTCTGCTTTATTTCGTTCAGAAGTTCATCCGTAGTCTTTTCAGCCATATTTCATCACCCTCTCCAATTATACAGGAATTGCCGTTTCCTGTCAATAAGCTGACTGCTTACATTAAAAAAATAAAAAGTAAGCAGACAGCTTACCGCAATACGAAAATATTGTGATATAATATAGATGAAAACACCAAAGGGGGTGACATCATGCATACAGTAACTTGTCCGTACTGCGGCACTGTACAACAACTTCCGGCATCTTCTACTACCTGTAGAAATAAGGATTGCAAGGCTCAGTTGTCTATCGACTCCGACGGAAAGATCAAGAGCAGCAAACCCGGAAAAAAGTAATAAGGAGGAAACAAAAATGAGTTTTGAATCATTTATGAACAAGCTGTCAAGCACTGTAGAAAAGGCTAATGATGAAATCAGAGGCTATTCAGACAAGTATTCGAACTACAGTGATGACCGCGTGAAGGATCGCTATATGCACGGATCTATCACACAAAAGCTTGCTGCTGCACAGGTACTTAAAGACCGCGGTTATGGCAGCAGCGACGATGACGATTATTGATAAAATCGCAGCTCCCCTGATAATATCGGGGGAGTTTTTCATTGACAATTTATTGCGCAGATGCTATAATAAATGAAGAAATCATAAGCGAGGCGGTTTGATTGGAAGAAGAAATATTACACAGCTCGGAGCGCGGCACGGTGCTTCTTAAAACAGATGATGACGGCAATGAGTACGTCTGCAAAACAGGAAAGTTTGACGTTGCTGCAATATCGAAGATCGCGGCAGTAAATTCCCCGTACATCGTGAGAATTACAGGCTTCACGGAAAATGAGATCAAAATGGAGTACATATCCGGCAGACCGCTGTCGAAGATGAATATACCTGCAAAGCAGCTCCCGGAGATAGTCTGTGAGATATGTGACGGACTGTCTGCACTGCACAATGCAGGTATCATTCACCGCGATATCAAACCCTCTAACATCATGCTTTGTGATGACGGTCATGTTAAAATAATTGACTTTGATGCTGCAAGGATAAAGAAGTCCAATGCCGACAAGGATACTGCATTTATAGGAACGGACGGGTTTGCAGCTCCTGAGCAGTATGGATTCATGCAGACCGACGAGCGCTCCGACATATACGCTCTCGGGGTAACGATAAAGCTGCTTGCAAGAGAAAACTATGCCCATTCCTTGCTCCGACCTGTCGCTGAAAAGTGTATGCGCTTCGACCCGAACAAGCGTTACCGTTCTGCTGCAAATATCAAGACCGCAATAACGTTAAGGCGCTTTCGTGCAATACCGATCGCCGCTTTTATTGCAATTGCAGCAGGTGTGGTCGTTACAGTGATATGGGCAAATACAAAGCCGGATGTTGTCCCGGTTAGTGCAAACGAAACGGAAACTGCTACAGAAGCAAGCCTGCCGGAATCCAAAAGATCAACTACAACGGAATCAAGCATACCGGAAAGTACCACATCAATGACAGCCAAAACACCGGATACTACAGTATCGGAAATAACCATTACTGAAATCACGACTGATAGTCAGGATACTGCTTTGCCTGTTACAACCACAACTGCTGCTGTTGAAACCATTCCCGAAATGACAATCACTTCAATAAGTGCGCCAGATCATCTGCCCGTGGGCTTCCCGGAGCTTCCCGACGGAATATCTGATGTATTTGATTCGGGCGGCCAACAGATGTGGCTGACCTGGAACTCTATCTCAGAAAATAATGTGAATGCATTGCAGCAAGCAATAACCGACACTTACGGAGAACCGTGGTACAGCGAGAATGCATCAGAAGCGAACCGGGTGATGATAGATGACATCCCATATTTAAACAACAGATCTGTGCGCTGGAGCTGTGAGATTGCTGATGATACCGAAATAAACATTGAAATGCAGGTGTATGATTCAGAGGCCAATGCTGGATGGCAGCTTTGCAGACTGAACTTTTGGTAATTTTACTGCAAGTTCAGTCATAGATGCGTTTTTCACTCTATCAAGGAAGACTATTCTCAACTAAAAAACATAATTCAAATATAGACAAAAACAGCATCATCCCAATCGTTCTCACGGGATGATGCCGTTTTATTTATGAAATTTTCGTGTTATTATTTATCTTCCGCACATATCTTTCTGACTTCTTCGACAGGTATGCTATAGAAATCGGCAGCTTTTTCAGCAGTCATTATGCCGCCGGATACAAGCCTTCTGATGCTGTCCGAGCGTTCTTCTTGTCTGCCTTCTTTTTTACCTTCCTGTTTGCCTTCTTGTCTACCCTTCTGTATTCCCCGGTTTACAAAATAACTACTGAGATTACACATATCAAACGCCTCCTTATCAAACGTTTCGGTCATAGGTATGCCGAAACTGTCATTCAGCCTGCTTTTCTTGTTCTTGATATCATTATCGAGCAGCAACGTACCGAGCAATCCCACAACGCCGTCCATATTCTTGGAATCCGCGCCGAGCCCGATGATTATCAGCGACATCAAGTCATACCCTACCCTTTTTTCGGGTGTGTCCCTGTATTCGCCGAAAAGTACTTCCGGCTGCATACGATATTGCACAACGGTATTTTCAACACTGCTGTCCGTGCCGATGCACACCCATATCGAATACACCTTTTTCAGCCTGTCGTAGTCGGAATTCTTGAACTCTGTTCCGTACTGACCGGAGACAGGCCTGCTGCAATAGTACATCCCGCGTTTGAGCACGACCCGCAGGTTTTCCGTAATGTTATGGGCTTCTAGATTGATTATAAGCTCTATCGCTCCGCCGTCATCATCAGGTCTTGCGGCTCTGAACCTTATATCATAGAACCTCGTCCCTTCATCGGTGAAGAAATTCTCGGTAGCCTCTCCCACTACCCTGTCCGGCGTATCGGGATCCACCGCTTCGCTGCTTATAGTCGTCTCACCTATGTACTTTTCAGCCTGCCTCGGCTCCATTCCACGGAACTCCTCTGTCACCGAGGTGAGTATATACGCGAGGATGCTCTTGTATGACATCAGCTTCTTGCACTGCGCGTCATATCTTGCAATCTCTGCCGCGGCATCGAGATTGTAGGCTAACATTGTCTGCTTATCCATATTTTCCTCCGTTATATCTGTATTTATTATACAACTTTCAGCGTGATTTATCAATACAAAGCCGCTCCGAAAGAGAAATAACCGCCGAGCAGAATACCGACTGTGTCAACGTTGTCAATGACGGGTCGCCTTCACGAATACGCATAGTTCTCCTTATTTCCTTTGGTATGACAACACGCCCGAGATCATCTATCCTTCTTACAATTCCCGTTGCTTTCATATATAAAATTCCTTTCACTGCAATAAATACGGAAGCTTTTCGCTTCTTTAGCAATATTATCTGCCGGATATGTCATTTTATACTATTCGGTAAATTTTATTGCAGGCCCGAGCTTTTTTACTTTCCGGAATCGTTATCGCTGTTGTCAAAATCCCCTGATATGGAATGAATCATGAAATCTCAATCTACAACTTAATGGTACCTCTAAAAAACGCTTTGAAATGAGAGAATGTGACAACCGCGTCGAAGACGAGAAAAGGCTCCAAAAGCTTGCCGGTACAAGGTGATGAGACTTGATGAAGAATTCGGCGCGGATTGCTCATTTTCTCCCAAATAGTTTTTAGAGGTTTCCTTAATGACAGAGAAGCACATCTTGTTTTCCGCTAAAACAGCGGACAGGTCTCAAAATATTCCCGGCTGATGTCTGCCGTCATACCAGCCAAAAACCTACTCAGCTGTTTGTTGGAGCTTGCATGAGCATCCCAGAGTATCAGCTGCCGCACATTCTCGCCAGCCTGCTAAAGTTCAGACGTTATTTCAGATAGCTCGGGTCAAGCGGTTCATAGGCAAGTCCTGCCTTGATGGCAGCAAGCTGTCAAGGATCCTGAAGTCGTCTTCATCAATAAGGGAGATATCCGACAGCGTTTCACCCGTGATCAGTCCGTTGACCACATTCTCAACACTATTTGCAAAGCCCGACATTATGGCCTCACTGTACAATGCAGCACCACAGAGCACCTGAATATAAGCATTTTCCTCGGCACCATCAACATAAACGCCGACTGTGAACACTTTTCACGCAAATCCGCTCCGAAAAATTTTATCGCCGATATTTCAACGGCCGATATGCGGAATCTCTTTACAAACGAAATGAAATATGATACAATACATAGTATATTGAATGAAGATCATTGTTTAAAACCAATGCGGTAAAGTAAGATCTGCGTTTCTGCCACCCCACTGTACGGATGCGGCACTTCAAGCAACGAACCACGCTCCAGTCCTGTTAGCTTTTCGATCTTCACTGTTTACGCGGTATCAACTTACTTGCAGATGATGTTTGTGCCTTCGTACCGGTATTGCAGACTTCCGTCCGACCCGACGGAATACAGGGCCGATGAACAGAATGAGAGCTACCTTACCGACGGCATACTTAATGTCCGCACGCAGGGCGGAATGAGCTTGACATCAAGGAATGTGTCTGCCTTAAAAAGGCGCTGAATTGGAACAATAACTGCCGAATTGCAGTTATTGAGGACACGTTACTTATTTTCAAGGTATTACCCGTCGTCCGATATCATCGTGACGGAATACCCGAGACAGAAAAGAAAAGCGGTGTTATAATTTTGACAAGTATCTACACAATAAAGCTGTCGGAGATACAGGATAAGGAAGAGTATCTTTTCCGCTGTGCTGACAGGTCACGAAGAGAAAAGGCAGAGCTGTTCCGTCAGAAAGATGACCGGCTGCGCTGCCTTGCCGCCGGATATCTTATGAAGCATTATGTTCCCGGTTTTTCCGAAGAACGTCTTTATTACGGCGAACAAGGCAAACCTTTTCTAAGGGGCGGTATGCCGTTCAGTATTTCTCACGGCGGGAATTTTATTGTGCTCACAGTATGCCGTGACGCCGAAAGCATCGGCGTTGATGTGGAAAACATCCGGGAAATTGAATGGTATCGCGACATTCTGCCTTGTTCAATGACAGAAAACGAGCGTATGTTTGTCGGAGACAGCGCAAATCGGGCTGTCTTTATCTGGACACGCAAGGAAAGCCTTTACAAGTGTTCCGGAGAAGTAATAACGGATATCTCCGAATTGCCGGAGGTCATACAGGACCGTGTCTTCTTTTGCGGTCATCCGGTCGTTTTAAACAGCCGGGAGTCAGATAACCATATTTTTTCCGTCGCGTGGCGGGGAGCCGATGCTTCTGTAACGCATAGTATAGACATCACCAGAGTTCATATCACATACACTGATTAAGCCGGAAACAGTGAAGAATTATGAAGCAGGGTTCGTTATTCACTTTTCAGGATCAGCCTTTTTGTGACACAGCGGCATACATCTTTTCTAAAGGGCACCTCTAAAAACCCATTTGAGAGAAAAAGAGCTACTTGCACCGATAGCTGCGTCAAGCCTCCTCACCGTGCGTCAGCACGCTTTCGGAGTCTCTCCTTGCTCTCGGCACAATTATCTCATTTTCTCTTTCCAAAGCGGTTTTTAGAGGTGCCCTAAAGTCTGAAACAATAATAGTACCACCCATAAAAAACCGGGTCGTATGATCAACGACCCGGGTTATTGATATTACTGCGGTACTATACGCATTTACGGGATATAAATAGGCTTTTCCTTCTGGAAAGCGGCCGCTATGCTGAATACGCCGGAATTTATCACGACCCCCGCGAAGAGATACACGGGCATTTCCGCCGAATGCAGGAACAATCCGAAAACCATCGCAATTACCGCTATCAGTATGTTTATAATACCGCTGGCAAGCTTCATCTTCCACATCGGTGAATCAAACTTCTTTGCCTCTGCGCTCCTCAGAATGTTTATAACGCCCGAAACGGCATACATACCAACGAGGTATAGTATCAGATAGGCCGGTCTGAGTGTGCTGAACGAGGCTGTGAGCATAGCAGTATCGAGCAGTATGATGCTCTTGAACAGTGCGGATTTCCCGCCGACCATATTGCGCGCCATAGTGAAGTAGTAGATTATCGTCTTTACACCGTAAACCAGCAGAGAAATACTGAGTATAATGATAAGCACCTGATATCCGGCCTCGGGGATGAGCAGGAACAAAAAGCCGCCGATTATCATCCCCATTCCGAGCAGGATCTTTCTCGCCCGCTTGAAAATGTTCATCTCTCTTCCCTCCTCTTTTTCGCCGCTTCGGAAAGCTTGTCGATGAACGGCGATTTTTTATTCACTATGGATTCGCCCGCAAGCTTGCTGCCCGACTTGAAAATACTGTATGTGACCATATTTTTCTGCGCGAGCGCCGCGGTTATGAACCGTCCGAGGTAGGTCTCGTCCTTTACCGCCGCTTCAGTATATTCAGACTGGTACTTCTCGATGTCAAAATCTGCGACCTCTCTGCCGGAGAGCTTTTCCGCAAATTTCAGCCAGTCCTCACACGCGTCGAGCTGCCTTTTCCCGAGCATTGCCTTTATCTCATCCTCCCACGGTCTGACCGCGTCGGTGTCGTAAACATTCTTCTCAAAGCTCTCGTTCACGCCGCGGAGGTATTTCAGCGCGTATATCATCTGACAGAATGCGTGCATATAATCCGAAGGATTGTCCTTAACGATCTCACAGTAATTTCCCCACGCAGGCAGGTATTTGTACCTCGCGAAGCTGTAATCGGGAAGATGCCCTGCACGCCCGTGACCGAGGTTCATTATCGATTTTTCATTGCTCTGATAAAGGCTGTTTATATAAATGCCTTTTTCGGGGTCGTCCGGCGCAGACGGATTATGCTTGAACTGCACCGGCCGCTCCGTAAAGCTGCCGTCTTCTGCCGGAACCAACTCGTAGAAGTAGTAGTCGGTATTGTTTATGACAAGCGAGGGTGTCCCCGCAAAGTATCTGTGCGCCCATGTATCCGCGAGAACATGCATGGCAACACCCGCAGCCTGCAGGCTGCTGTCCTTTGCGAGCTTTACCGTCTCGACAAGAAGGTCGCTGTTCGTGTCGCAGATAAGCCTGAATTTGTTCAAATACCGCTTCGAGACTTTTTTCTTTTCGGCGTACAGGTCATACGGCAGAAAATGGAATGACGACCATATACGTGTAATGTTCCGCAGACCCGCCACATCAGTGCGCGCCTCCACCATCTCGATCTGGAGCTGTGTAGTAGCGGCTTCCTCCGGACCTTTTATCTTCCGCAGCAGCGTTTCCGAACACAGGTCAACAAATTGTGCGCTGTAGCATATATCCATACTTTCCTCGTGCGTATATCCCGCAAGATAAGCCGCACAGTATGTAGCATAATAGTGAAAATCCTTCTGCATTATTATTTCTCCGTGATAGCCATTCGCTGATATTTTCTTATCATCACTGCCGACCAGCCCATTTCCGCAAGCGTGATCGCCGCCGTCATATCGACTATTACCGCTACGATGATACTTAACACTGATTCACGGATATCATAACCGGATAAAAGAGTAATGACAATATACAGCGCGGACAAAGTGTGCATGAGCGACAACAGAAATACCACCCCGATATAGAACGATCGTCTTTTCTTACCGCGGCCTTCAGCTCTTGCGCGGTCGCCGGCATAAAGGTACAGCGCCATGGAGCCGCCCAATAACACGATTAAGATCAGAATTAACAGCATCATATTATCGGTGTAGATCTGTTCCGCGAAAAGCTCATCCAATATTTCTTTTGGCGTACTTATAAGCCCGATGATAAACTTTATTACATTCCATATCCCGAGGGCCATAGTGCCTGTCCCGAGAATATTCAGAGTGTTGCGATGTTTTCTTATTCTGCTTCGGATGATCTCATCCTGATCCATGACCGGCACCCCCTGTGTCGATGATAATTTATAGGCTATACCGCACAAAGAGCGTGCGTGTATCACGCAGTCAAATTTTTCGGCAGATTGTACAGAAATTTTGCAGGCTTACTGGCGTAAGTCAAGAAATTTCTGTACAATATGCCGGAATAATATGCAAGTGAGACGCGTGCGTCTCTTTGTGCGGTATTGCCTATATAACATTCTGGAATTTTTTATACTTTACAGGTTACAGTTAAGGTTGTACGCTGCACGGACATATTTGAACAATGACGAAATTAAACTCCATTATCTGTTTTTCATAATTACGATAAGCGGAGAAGCCGCCTCCACAACTGTAACCTGTTAAGGCAATACCGCACAAAGAGCGTGCGTCTCTTTGTGCGGCGTTGCCTAAACTAACAAACCATTTGTTCCGACACTTTGCTGCTATATGGCTTCTCTGAAAAGCTATTGTCGTTCAGGTGTGCCGGCAATAAATGTTGTCAGCTTCTTTGCGCCGCGCTCTGTGGCGTTTGGAGCCGACACATCAATGCGTCCTGCATCGTTCGGCAGATCGTACAAGCTTTTCGCAGACATAACGACGTATGTCAGGAAAAAAAGTGCAATATAACGATTTCACGGCGGTGCGAATGGGCGGCAGGAGGCTTTCAGAGATGTCCTTATACTATTATAGCACTTTTCTCGCGACATTTCAAGGCTTTTTTCAAACTTGTCATTATATGTCGCAGTGCTGCAATGTCGGAATACATTTTACCGAACTCCTTGACAAAAGTCGAAAATTGTGGTATTGTTTCATAACAGGCCACAAATAAGGAGTGAATACAGAAATGAAAAAAAGAAGGCTGCTGAAGGCGGTAATAATCACCGTATCGGCACTAATACTGCTTGAACTTATACTCAGCCTAGGACTCGTATTTTTCGCCATAGGGAGCTTTGACGGTATGGAGAACATATCCGATGCGCCGAGGAATTACAGCGACGAGACCCGTGCGCTCGTGGAACGCAATATATCCGACATATCCGCAAGAACAGCGCTCTGGTACCCGGAGTCCGGCGTATCGGAGGTAAGCATCACAGCGAACGACGGAGCCGTGATGTACGCAGATATGGTCACTGTGGAGGACAGCCACCGGTGGGCTATACTGCTGCACGGCTACAAGCGCACACGGGAGCGTGTCCGCAATTATGCGATGTTCTACTCGGAACAGGGCTTCAACACCCTGATGCCCGACCTGCGCGGGCACGGAAAGAGCGGCGGCTCGTTCATCGGGATGGGCTGGCTCGACAGGTTCGATATCGTAAAATGGGCGGAACTTATCGTCTCACTCGACCCGGATGCCGTGATAGTGCTGCACGGGGTATCTATGGGCGCCGCAACAGCTATGATGACATCGGGCGAAGCGCTCCCGACAAACGTGAAAGCCGTTATCGCCGACTGCGGTTACACCTCCGTGTGGGAAGAATTCGCAAATGTGATGAAAAGCTATACCGGGCTTCCGGAATTCCCGCTGATGTACACAGCGAGCTTTTTTGCGAAGCTGCTCGCAGGGTATTCGTACGACGAAGCTTCCTCGCTCGAACAGGTGAAAAAGTCCCCGCTGCCGATATTGTTCATCCACGGGACGAATGATACGTTCGTAGCTCCGGAAATGGCGGAACGGCTCTTCGCGGCTCACCCGAACGGCGAGATCATGCTTATCGACGAGGCCGCACACGGCCAGGCAATGTATCTTGCGCCGGATACATATTTCAACGCGGTTTTCGGGTTTATAGACAAGTATTCCGATTGATCTCAGAGGCGCACTTTAAACTATTTACGCCTCTTTCCCTGCATCCGGCGGGGAAAGGAGCAAATACACCCGTGACAATAGCCCGTCTGCTTCCGGCAAACGGGCTTTGCTGTATTATTGTTTCTTTATCATCAGCATTAGTCTGAATCTCAGCTTGCTCTTTTTAACAAGCTCCCGCAGAGCATTGTGTGTATTTTCCGCCGCAGTCACATCCTCTGCGCCGATCTCCCGGTCGGAGTAAAGTACCGTTTCATAGACAGGTATAAAGCCGATAAGCTCTTTTACCTCTTCCCTGTCCGATCTCATTATCTTCCCCGAGAATTCCGACAGGGTCTCGCCGGTCTCCATACCGAAGCCGAGCAGTTTCAGGAAGCGGAGATTCTGCTGCGTGAGATACCCGAATTTGTCTTTCGGTGCCATAAGCTTATACTTCTTACGAGCCGCCGAACGACCGGTGATGTAAAACAGCAGCAGGAAGCTCACGACTGCCAGCGACGGTATTATGAAGATCAGCGGGTCGATACCGGGAGCTTCCTCTCCGGGAATACCTGACAGATCGCTTGTTTCGTCCTCATTTTCGTCTGTGACGGGGTCGGGGATATCGTATTCGTATGCGGTCTCCGCTCTCTTTCCCCAGCCTACAGGCACGGAAAATCCCGGCGTCGGCTCAAACGCCACCCAGCCGACATTGTCGAAATACGCCTCCGGCCACGCGTGCGCATTGCTCTGATTGACTACGAGATCACCGTTGATGTCACGCTTGACGCTGTAGCCTTGCACATAGCGGCAAGGTATGCCCATTTCGTTCGCCATGAGCGTAAACGCGGTGGCATAGTGCATACAGTAGCCCTTCCGCGAGTTCAGCAGGAAATAGTCGAGGAAGCTTTTCGCGTCGTTCACCGAGTCGGGAAGCGGACCGCAGTCGGTGGAATACTCCATTTTCTTGAGATAGGCTTCCAGCCTTTTAAGCGTCTCGTATCTGTTTTCCGAGCCGTCCTTTATCAGGTCAAGTATCTCTTCTACTTTCTCCGAAACACCGTAGTTATGGCAGAAGCTTTGGTAAACATCTTTGCGGTAATTCCCGTAATCTTCATAGGAATAACCCTGTTCATCCGTGACATACTCGGCTTTTGCAGCTTTGTTCCACTCGGTCTCGCCGATAGGTGCCGCGCTGTCAAGCAGGTCCGCCAGACCGGGATTGCTGTAGTTCAGCACATAGCACGATATCAGATAGTTATCGTTATGATTGAGCCGCCGATTAGAGACTATACTGCCGTTTCTTTCGCTTATGTCCGGGGTCTTTTGTTTTGTCGCCTCAACTCTTATCTTTGCCGGGGAGAAAATGTATCGTGTATTGTAAAAAAGCGTCTCGTAATGCATATCGGTCATCTGCAGATAGTCGGACTGCGCCGCTCCCGAATATTTGTTTACCGCGCAGGCGGTCTCCAGAGTATCTATCATCCGCGAGACACCTTCGTCCGCGCTTTCGGTGTCAAACACCCATTCCCTTCCCGTAAAATCACCGCTTATGCAGCCGACGAGCCTGAAATCCTTCACAGTGGTGTTGCCTGCCGTGATGAAAAGGACTTCCTCGTCGCTGCTGCCCAGCCCCGAAAGAAAACCGCCCTTGTCGGAAAAACCTATGCTCCCGTAATCATCGGAGGGGTGAGCGATAAATCCGTATATCCTGCTGATAAAGGTAGCGGCGCTGTTATAGATGTCCTTGGCAAGCTGCCAATCGTAGGGCTCGTCCGGCGCCGGGACAAAATACACAACAAGACAAGCCGCGAGGAATACCGGGGCAATTCTTGTGATATGCCCCCTGATATCGGCATCGCCGCTTTTCTTCCAGCGCCGCTGTATTTCCTCCGCTATTCTGACAAGCAGGATGAAGCATATCAGCGCGAAGGCTTCCTTGCTTATCTCCCACCCGAGTATCGTTCCGACCACGCAGTATACCAGCAGTACCGCGGCAACGGCTCTCTTTATCAGGATATTCCTGCTCATAAAAATGCCGACCGTTATCGCGGCAACGGAAATGCAGAGCACCCAGACTACCCATAAATAGTCCTTTATGAAAAGCTGTCTGTTCTCATCCCCTGCTGCGATAAGCAAGCCAATGACAAACACCGCGACGATACCTGTGTTGCGAAGCCTGTTCTTCCGCTTCATATTGCGAAGAATGATCATCCAGACGGAAAACGCCAGACACAGCGCGAACCCGAGGATGCTTTTTTCGGGCATGCCGACACACACACCGAAAAGAATGACAGAAAGCATGGAGACCGGAAGGATATTTATTATGTCGTACAGCGTACTCATTCTCCCAGCTCCTTTATCAGATCTCTGTAGGGTGAAATGTTTATAAGGCTGCTGCTCTTGTGGTTGGACAGGTCGGGAATGTCATTCTCGTTGTCACCGATAAAACAGATCACAACGCTCATATTGTTCCGTTCAAGCTCCGACAGCAGCATATCGGTCTCGGCATCCCAGGCCGACATTATCAGAAACGCCATTGAGCTGTCGAGGATGTCCTGCCTTCTCAGCGCTTCCTCATACAGCATACGGTGCGTATTCTGGCTGTTGAACATCACACCGGAGATGCTGTTGCGGAACTCCTCGAAATTCCGGGTATTTTCCACCGTAAGCCGCACCATCTCCAGCTGGAGATGATACTCCGCGGCGCAGATGTTATTCCTGCTGAAATAATATGATATAGCCAGAGCGGTCTCGAGTATCTTGTTTTCCGTCGGAAGGAATACCGCCCGGTCACCGCTGCTTCTGAACGTGTCTGTGATTATCGCTATTTCCTGATGGCTGGAGCCTGTGAGGTTCCTTGTCATAAGTGCTCCCGTTCGCGCGGACTGGCTCCAGTTGATGAACCTGCGGTCGTCTCCGGGAACATATTCACGGCTTATGACATCAAGCTCCGACTTGCTGAGCGCTGACTCCTTCACCGCGTCGGAAAGCTCGATCCCGCCGAGCGAATCGACCTTCACGAGCTGCGGCTTGACTACGGTGTGTATGCACTCCTTGTTCTTGTATCTTATCCTGAACAGGCGGAAAAAGTCCTGTATCTCTATCTCCTTTATGCCTATCTCGTATTCGCCTCTGTATCTGCAGATCAGCCGAGTTTCCTTTTCTATCCTGGTATGGGGTTTAAGCTCGTATTCCGTTTCATCGTTCAGGTCAGTGATAGTTGAAAAAGCTGAAAAAAACCTTACCCTTATGCCAACAAACTGCACCGGGTATTCGTTCACCAGCGCAAAGCGATAAGTCACGGGTTCGTTCACGGAAACAAACCTTTGCTCCAGATCCTGATATATGTGAAAGAACATATACACCGCCAACAGATACAGCGCCGAAAAAACGGGAACAAGCGTCAGCAGCGTGAAAAATCCGTAAGTCACTGCGCCGCCTTTAAAGCTTATCCCGACGATAGACAATACCCACAGGCAAAACCAGATAATTCTGTTTCTTCTCATAAAAATCCTCTGAACAGCTGTATTAGGGACTTACAGCGGTATCTTCGTCTTGTTGATAAGTTTTACGATAATGTCGTCCTTGTTTTCCTTTGCTATCTTTGCTTCGGAAGTAAGGTTCAGCCTGTGCCCGATTATGAACGGGGCTACTGCCTTGACATCATCAGGCTTGACATAATCGCGGCCGTCCATGAACGCTCTCGCCTGCGACGCTTTCACGAGGTCGAGCACGGCTCTCGGACTTATCCCGAGAACGAACCGCTTCTCGGTTCTCGTCATTTCCGCGATATTTCTCGCATAGAGTATCACCTCGTCCTTTATTGTAACGGCTGCGACCTGCTCCTTTATTTTTACTACATCCTCGGAGGTTATCACGCTTTCGACCGTGTCTATCGTCTTCCCGCCGAGCATATTCTTCGTCATGCGAAGCTCTTCGGATTCCTCGGGGTAGTCTATGACTATCTTCATCATAAACCTGTCTATCTGCGCTTCGGGGAGCGGATATGTACCCATGAACTCAACGGGGTTCTGCGTCGCTATAACCATGAACGGCTGCGGGAGCTTATGCTTCACTCCGCTTACAGTGGTCTGCCCCTCCGCCATTGCTTCAAGAAGGCTGGCCTGCGTTTTCGGGGAGGTACGGTTTATCTCGTCCGCAAGAACTATCTGGTGCATCACAGCACCCTCGCGATACTCAAATTCGCCTGTCTTCATATTGAATATCTCCGTGCCCATAACATCGGTAGGCAGTGTATCGGGAGTGAACTGTATCCTCCCGAAATCGCACTTTACCGACTTTGCAAGAGTGGATGCGAGTGTGGTCTTTCCTACCCCGGGAATGCCCTCCAGAAGTATATGCCCTCCCGAAAACAGACATATCAGCAGATTTTCTATAGTTTCATCTTTTCCAACAAAGTATTCGCTTATGTGTTTTTTCAGCTTGGTTATCATCTGTTGCTCCTCCTGTAAATCGAACTAAATTCAGATGTAAATTACCGCCGCATTCACCGGTACGGCTCCTGTCTGCCATATCAGCCTGCAGTAGTGTTCATTACTCTTTATTATATAATACCGGCAAAGTTTTGTCAATAACAACAGCATAAAGCATAAATTGTACTCAACGCTGCACAAATGTCACAATCTCCGCAGTAGCCCTGTTATTTTGTATAATTCAGCGAGAACATTCTATCTGTTTTTTGTGTAATGTGCTGACAAATGAGAATTCGCTGTAATTCAAGAAATATTTTTTAAAAAAGTATTGACAAATCATCCGTAATGTGATATAATATCATATCGGATAAGCTGATATGGCTCAGTCGGCAGAGCACATCCTTGGTAAGGATGAGGTCGTCGGTTCGATTCCGACTATCAGCTCCAGATAAAGGCCTCGTGAAACCCTTTAACAATGCGGTTTCAGCGGGGTCTTTATTTTTTTGCTTTTTGACAACCTAACTATTCTGGCAGATCCTGCGGCAGAACGGATGCATAGGCGGGCAATTTACGCCCACAACAGTGTCCACACCAAGAAACTTGTAAAACTCCTCGAACAACGTTACTCCGATATATACACGCTCCGGACGTATTGTTATTCGGGCACCTCCAAAAAAATTTCGCTGCCCATTTCGGAAGTTTTCTTCTTTGCGCCGCGTCCATGCGGCGCTTTGGAAAACTTCCTTACGACATCCGTGTCTTCGCGCTGTTTTTTCGTTATATTACACATTTTTTCTGACCCGCGCCAGCAATTCTGCAAAAATATAAAATCCGATAGCACAGATACAATTTGTCTGCACAACAACAGGTTTTCAGATGAGCCTTTAAGCATTTTCAGGAACGCCGTAGCGGGGCAATATCCGTATCTCTGCGTATTATTGTTATGCAATTTATATATATATCATTGTACAAAATAACGTTTTTTTATAAAGCAATTGCTTTTTTCTTTGATATATGATATAATAAATAATAATGTGACATTGACAATTGCCGCTCGAACGATCGACCGGTCTCTCCTATCCGGAAAGATCGTGACGGTCTGCGGTATTACGGAGGAACAGATATGTTCGGAAATGCAAAAAAAACTATCGAAGAACTTGATCTCAGACTTGAAGAGGAAAAGAATAAATCGGACACCTACCAACAGCTCCTCGAACTGATAAATGTCAGCACCCATCTCGGCTTATGGTATGCCTACTACAAAGAAAACGGTGATGTCGAAGCCATAATTTACACAAGTGAGTTCCGCCGTATGCTTGGCTATAGCGAAAAAGAGCTTCCCGACAGCATAGAATCGCTGGGAAAGATCATGCACCCCGATGACTCAAAGGAAGTATTCGGACTGTTCGCCGCAGCGGCTGCCGATAAAACGAACCGTGTAAAGTACAATATCGACTACCGCCTTCTGACAAAGAACGAAGGTTACAAGTGGTTCCACGCTGCGGGTGACTGTATACGCTACAAAAGCGGTGCTCCGAGAGTGTTCGTCGGCACTTTCACTGATATTGACAAGACGAAGAAAACCGCCGATATTCTCGAACTCCAACAGCGCAGACAGAACGCGGTCGATCGTATGATGCTCGAAGGTAGTTGGAGCATGGATCTTACGAAGTACGATATTGCGGATCCGCAATCCCCCATGGTATTCTCCGACCGTTTCAAGAAGATACTCGGTTACAGCAATCCAACGGAATTCCCGGACGTAATGCAGTCGTGGATAACGAAGATACATCCCGACGATGTGTCAGGAGCTTCCGACCAGATGGGACGACAGCTCGCAGATGTCAGCGGTAACACGGTATTCGATATGGAATACCGTATGCAGCACAGACGCGGAGATTATATTTGGGTGCGCGCATCGAGTTTTGTTGTATGGGGCAACGGCAAGCCGCTCATGGCAGCGGGAACGATACTTGACATAACCGACGAAAAAACAAACAAGCTGCGGTTTCAGGAGAAACTCGCGCCGAAGATACTTGAACTTCGCGAAGGTATAGACTCTATTGCGAAAACCATCGGCAATGCTGCATCACAGATGAACGATGTTGCGGAAAGACAACAGGACGTTACCGCCTCGGCGAATGAGATATCGAAGTCGGTATCCGCGTCAGTTGGCATCATAAACAGCATCAAGACCATTGCGGATAAGACCAATCTGCTTTCGATAAACGCCGGTGTCGAGGCTGCACACGCCGGCGAAGCGGGAAAGGGTTTCGCGGTCGTTGCGGGCGAAGTAAAAAATCTCGCCAGCTCAACAAAGGAAACCACCGATCAGATATCCGCGCTGCTCGGAAATATGAACTCGTCGGTGCAGGATATGCTCACGAAGATAGAACAGACCAGCGCGAACGTTTCGGAAGAAAACGACGAGATGGCACAGATCGATGCGACGGTCGCAAAACTTCACCAACTTGCGGATGATATCGGCGATATCGTAGGAACTCTGTACAAATAATGAACAGCCGCACAAGGATACTCCCTGTGCGGCTTATTCTATCAAAAAACTCACCTGAAAGGGTGACTTTTTTGACAGAATGCAAGCCCGTGAAATACAGGCTTGATACATATTATTCGATATTAAAGATATCGCTGAATCCGGTAACATCGAATATTTCTTTCAATTCTTTGCTGTAGTTGATAACACTGAACTCTCCCTGATCTTTGAGAGATTTGCACATTATCAGCATTACACGCAGACCTGCCGAGGAAATGTATTCGGTTTCCGTAAGGTCAACGGTGATCTTGTTAATGCTGTCGCCTGTGGTTTCATTGAACTTCTGAAGAAGCTCGGGAGCTGTTATAGTATCAAGACGCCCGGACAATGCGCATTTCAGCTCATTGCCGCTTACGGCCATATTAACAGAGAATTTTCCGGTTCCTGTACTTCGCTGCTTCTGAACATCAGACCTGACTGCTGTGATGACCATCTGCGGAATATCGGCATATTCCTTGCGAAGTCGTTTCATTGCTTCAGTATCG
>JAEEGL017288145.1_pt1 | contig 17932 bp, 21 predicted proteins | sample 9134231 | NCBI WGS metagenome assembly JAEEGL01 (sample SAMN16246548, study PRJNA631951) | gut metagenome | biome: gut microbiome; feature: rumen; material: fiber-attached | host: Bos | place: Iran: Karaj | collected 2018-10 | reverse complement strand
CGGAAAATGTACGATGAGATGATCTTCCCGATAATCGAGGGAGGCGGCTGCGGCTGCATATATACTCAGCTCACCGATGTCGAAGACGAAACGAACGGGCTGTTCACATATGACAGGAAGATATGCAAGGTTAATAAGGAAGAAATGCTGAAGATCCGCGATGAACTGGAAACACGGCTTAAGAATGCCACGGAGAGTTAAAACGGATTTTCAGGTATTAAAAAACAGGGTGTAAATCGCCCTGTTTTTTGGTGGTTATATATCTTGGTCTTATTCATAATCATCAGGAATAACTTTTACATTAATATGATTTGCCTCTTTCTGATTGGCTATAACCTCTCTGATTTCAGTATCCATTTTATTGGATGCCATACTAAGATCGAATACGAACAGCACATTCTTATTTACCGAATGTGCCTCAACGATCTTGTCTTCAAGTGCTTTCATGTTTTCACATTCTTCCGAGAAGAAACTGCATTTGTTATTTAATACAGTTATCTTGATCTCATTCACCGTTGTATAAGGGTGCGGTGTGGGTTCGGGAGTTTTGTTTGCCGCCTGTGTTGCTACGGCATCCTGCACCTTTTCCGAGGTCTCGTTGATCTGCTCCGCTGCCTTTTCAATTGCATCTCCAATCGTCTCGCGAACCTTTTCTTCAGCCTCCGACTTGCCCTCCTTATCGTTATTATCGGAAACATTGATCTCCGCGGAGACTAAGCCAAGCCCGCTGCCGATACCGAACTTGTCGCCTCCGAGTATAGTGCCGATAATAAACACTACGCAAAGTAAAGCAACATGAAACACTAACTTAAAAAACTTTTTCATACGTTATTCCTCCGGTTTATCCAAAATCATATTTGTTGAGTAATATACCCTTGATGTGTATTTGCCCGACAGGGCCAGCAGTGCATTTTGCACTTTATCGGTATCTTGTGCTAAGCTATTGTAATCGTGATAACTGAACACTATATATATGCTCGTGTTTTCATTGGCAAGAGCCTCACCGATGCTCTTCACAAGATAAGCATTCATATGCTCTATGCATTCCGTACGGCCGATGTTGTCCTTGAACTCCATCAGCACATCGTCTTCGGAAGTTCCCGTGCGGCCATATGTCAGCTGACGGTAGAGGGGTATGCCCGTCGTGTCATCCACCGCATATATGCTCTCAACTCCGACATTGAACACCAGCACCTTGTCCTTAAGGTACTCGTAGCCTTCCATCTTTTTCTCGGCATTTGCAAGCTTCGCGAGGAGTTCCTCGACATCGCCTTCCGAAAGTTTCCTTTGAGCAACCTTCAATTCTTCATCTATGATATCTTTTTCGTCGGAGAGCTTTTCATAGGCTTCGTTGGCCTTTTCAAGCATTTCGTTGGATCTTTCAAGCTCCTGTCCCGCTCTCTCGATCTCTTCGTTCTTTTGGTCTATGGTATCTTCCGCATATTTAAGCTCGCCGGCTATACGCTCATTTTCGGAAGCCGCATCCCGGAGCTCGTCCCGCATCTCTTCGATGACCGCATTGGCTTCGACCACCTCGGCTTCGGAGGCCTTTACCATACGGCTGTTTTCTATCATGACCGCAAAGATAAGGATCATTACGACATCGAGAAGTGAGGTGAGCTCAATGACTATATCACGAGTTCGTCTCTTCCTCATTTTCTTCTCCTCTTTCCGCGTTTGCGATCTGAACTGCCTTTTCCTTAATTATCATCGAGCCGTTTTCGTTTACGTCATCCACTATCTCTATGTCGCCCTTGCCGGCCTCTTCGAGGAGGTTTTCAACGAAATCGACCACTCCGAGGAAGGAATCCAGAGGCGCTGACAGTATGGCATCAAGGCATTTGAAGACTATAGCCCAGATAACGCCGTTCAGTGTGGTTGTAAGCGCAACCATAAGGTTTGACATGAGATCGACGGAATCCGCAACGGTGATCAGCGCCGCAACGGTTCCCATAATACCCAGAAGCGGGAAAACGGCGGTCAGATTTGCATATATCTGATAAAGCACGAGCATTGCGCGCCCGATGGATCTCAGCCTTTTGCCGGTCTTTCTCGAAACCTTCGTGCTTCCGTCCGTCCCGGTCGAAAGATCGCCCTTCGGGTAGCGGATCGAGTTTCCTATCGCCCTCACTATCAGCGATGCGATGAAAATGCATATGTTTATGCCGGCAAATATGAATATGATCAGATTGTCCTTTTCCGAAATAAAGGTTGCAAGTCCTTTTAGACCGTCCATTTTCTCTCCCTTTCTTCATTAACCCGTATATGAGCCTGCCATCCGCAGACCGTAAAGGATATTATATCAAAAAATGTACAACAAAAACCATACGTTTTAAAACTCACAAAAAGGCAGGCCGAAAGCCTGCCCGAAACTGTCCCTTAAGATCTATTGTCCCCTCTGACCCTGACGGCGTACTGCCTGTCCGCCTTTGACATTGGTATTTACGGCTCCGCTGTTTACTTTTGAATTGCTCTTGCCGCCGTTGATACCGGGGTTGGGATTTGCTTTTTTATTGCCTCTTGCCATAGCCTCAAACCCGGCCTGGCGATTGCTCTTGCTGTTGTTCATGATTCGTACCTCCCTTGGTCTTGACTTGATTTGGATTATATCACCGCCTTTTAACCCGCGTCAAGGGGGGAGAACCAACGAGAACTTACGTGAAACTTACGAGGGTGTTCTCCCCGGTGTTTCTATTTAAAATCCATATATTACTATCCCCAAAAACGCCGACACGACTATCAGCATTATGGGGGACATTTTCTTTTTCAGTACCTTCCCCGAGCCGAAATATACGATCGCGAGGATCACTGTTATGATCAGCGGCCATATATCCGGAGTTTCGTTAAACAAGGGAGTGCCCGCGTTCTTAATTATCATATGGCAGCCGGTCGCTGCGATGATACCGATTATGCACGGCTTAAGTCCGCCGAGGATCGCCCGGAAATACTTGTTTTCAAGCGCCTTCTTCAGCAGGACCATTATCAGAAGTATGATAAAGAATGCCGGGAGCACGACCGCGAAGGTCGCGATCACTCCGCCCAGAACTCCGCCCTTGCTGCAGCCCACATATGTCGCGAGGTTGACCATTATGGGGCCCGGTGTGCTCTCCCCTATGGCTATCATATTTGTCAGCGTGTCTTCGTCCAGCCAGCCGTATGAGATAACAACATCCCTGATCAGCGGGATTGCCGCATATGCGCCGCCAAAAGAGAACAGACCGACGATCAGAAAGCCGATTAAAAGCTCAAGATAGATCATAATCTCTCACCGTCCTTCCCGGATGGTGTGCCTTGGATCATGAAGATTACGATGCTCACGACCGCCGCTGTCAGCATAAGAAGTATCGAAGAAAAGTTCCAGGCGAAAATATCTATGAGGAGCATGGCTGTGAAAGAGCAGCCCAAAATGGCACAAGGAACTATTGTTTTTTTCATCTTTCGGAACATTTTGATGCCCGCGTCAAGAATGAGGATCCCAACCGCTATCCTTATGCCCTTGAATGCGTTAGCGATCCACGTGATCTCAAGGAACCTGTCCAGAAATCGGGAGATCAGGAAGATTATGATGAAAGACGGCAGTACAACACCGAAGGTGGCCGCTATGGCGCCTAATATCCCCTTCTGCTTGTAGCCTACATAGGTTGCGCAGTTGATCACAATCGGCCCGGGCGTGGACTCGGCTATTACCGTAACATCCATCATCTCATCATGCGTGATCCACTTCTTTCGTTCCACGCATATGTTCTCTATCAGGGAGATCATGGCATATCCGCCGCCAAACGTGAAAAGTCCGATCTTTGCAAATGTTAAAAATATAGTCAGTAGCATATATCTTCATTACCCGAAAAGCATATCCGCTGCTATTTCAAGTTCCCTTCTCTCCTGCGTATCGTCAAATAATCAATTTTTTAAGGTTTCATACATGGTTTGGAAGACACTTAGCCAGTCATCGCCATATGCGGTCTCGTATGTTCCGCTCATATCGCCGTATTCCACTGAGACCGGCTTAAGATCGGCAAGTTCGGCAGCCTCCTTATCATACGCGGCTTCATAGTCCTCCTGCGTCACTTCGGCAGAGTCGACATAGTAATGCATATCGTCGGAAAAACTTTGCCTAAGATCCGCGCCTTTTTTCACCGTGTACTCATCCCCGGATCTTTCTATCCGGCAGAATGATATATAGGCCGTCCCCCCATTGAAATAGTAATCATAAATACAGCTTTTTCTCACATAGTATTCAAATCCGCCGTTTTCACCGTAAATCTTTTTCTCACCATTGGTTTCAAGAACACGTTTTTTTTCGGGATCATAAAAGCAGATTATAACTCCCGCCGCATGAAAATCCCCATATGATATTATGAGTTCCGGTATGTCGTCGTCATCTATCAACGCCAAAGAATAGCGAAGCCCGCCCGTATTAAAATCCTTCTTCAGCTCGGAAAAGAAGTCTCTGATAAACTCATTATATGCGACATAGGCGTCCCCAATTACTGAAGAGTTTTTTTGTTTACCCGCATTGTTACATGCTCCGAAAGAACTGCAAATGCAGATAAGCAGAACAGCAAAAACAAGTTTCATTCTCATGATCAGCCTCCACGTCCCGGTTGGTCTTCCGCCGGTTCTCCTCTCAGAAAAAAAGCGGGAATATGTCGTTAAACACACTCCCGACTATATATAAAATTATACCTTGTTTCGGCCTGCAATACAAGTTTTTTCACTTCACGGCCAGTTTGCTCAGAAGCTCATACGCATTATTGATCTTGGCCGCATAAGTCGCATTGTCTTCGCCAAAATCGGGATGAAATGCCTTAATGAGCGCATTTCTCTGCTTTTTCAGGTTATCCGGAGTCGCATCGGCCATACTGTCAAACATGAATAACGCCAGCGCTTTCTGGATCTCATCAAAATCCCTTTCTTCTTCATCGCACTCGCCTTCCTGTTTGGCAAGCTCGATATACTCGCAGATGGAGAATGCCGCCATGATCTCCTGAAAATCTCCCGAGAACTCATACTCATATTTTGAACTCAGGATGCCTTTCTTCCTTAAGGGATATGAAGCGCCGTAATTCAGGATCTCTTCAATGAGAACATTGGGTCTGTCCAGCTGGATCATGGCGAATTCATCACCTTTAACTTTTATGCCGAGCAGACCGTCCTTTACTTTTTCAGCCTTAAAGTTCAGATCCCAGTCGACCAGATCGGCAAATCTGAAGATCAATCCCGCTTCACTCTCTTTGAATACTCTGCCCTTACCAAGGGTGAATAATCCATGCTCGCTGTCGATCATCAGTGTTGATGCATAACCATACTGTTCGGTAGCCTTAAACTGTGCGCGCTCTTCCTTTGTCTCTTCTTCCCATGCGAGATAATCCGTATAATCCTCATACTTCCAGTTTTTCTTGGCATAGTCAGCAATCTGAGGATGGATTTTTGCCGCGCATTCTTTGCACAAAATAAATCTTGTTTTATCGAAGCCGAAAATCATCTGCTCCGTGCCCTTCAGTTTCTTTCCGCAGCACTTACACTCGCCGGCCTTCCTGAAAATTCCGAGTTTGAACAATACCACAAGAACAACAATTGCAATGACAATGATCCAGAACATAACTCCTACTCTCCTTTGTTTTTTGCAGGTTATATGCATACCAAATATGAACTCATCACCAAGTGGATTGCGGTGCATCCGCATCCTCTCTTGCTGACGGATCCATAATACCAAAAAACTGAGAGAGTATTTTCAGCAGAAGTTTACAAGTCTTTATCTCATGCTGAATGTAGTCTTAATCATAGACCTACCTCTTCTTTTCTTTGCTGACCAGCAGTCCCTCTTCGTTTCTCACAAGTTCATACTGTTGCATAAGAGGATTGTGATCATGTTCTCTTTTGTTTCGGAAACCACGGATTACTCCCTATTTCTAGTGAATTTCCTCTTATTCGTGGCACTTTCCATGTCGGCAGGAATGCCCCTCAGCATGCTCATGGTCATGATGATCACAGTTTGCTTCACCAATAGCCTCAAGGCTTCCTGCGATCAAGGCCTCAACAGCTGCATCTGCACTTCCGCTTGCTCCTGCATAAAGCCTGATACCTGCTTCTTCAATAGCATTCACCGCTCCTCCCCCGATACCTCCGCAGATCAGAGCATCTACATCAGCGATATTCAGGATACCTGCAAGCGCTCCACATCCTTCTCCGTTGGTTCCAAGGATCTGAGAATTAACTACTTTTCCATCCTCGATATCATAAACCTTAAACTGTTCGGTTCTTCCAAAATGACCAAATACGTTTCCGTTTTCGTAAGTTACAGCAACTCTCATTGTTTTATCTCCTTTGCTTTTCAGGCTCACGCTGAACCCGCTTCTTTCCCTGTCGATTTCGATGTTTCCACCTGCTATGCGAAGCCTTTTACCTTCAACAACAGTACTCACAAGCTTCTTTCTGGCACTCTCATACATTGCAGTGACCGTTGTTCTGGCAACGCCCATTCTCAAAGCGCCCTCTTCCTGATTGAGGCCTTCATAATCCAGAAGCCTCAAAGTTTCATATTCATCCAATGACATCATCACAGTCTCGATATTTCCCGCATCTGCTTCTTCGGGCACAAAACTGTAGAAGTCAGGAAAGCTGCATATTTTTCTGCACTTTGTAGTCCTTGGCATAGTTTCCTCCAAATATCAAAATTGACATATGTCAAGATTAGTATATATCTTTTCCGACATATGTCAATATCTTTGCTCGATTTATATTGTCTGTTATGCGTCCAACATCATTTCATATTTTACTGTTAAAATATTCCTGCGTGACTTTCAACTGTTTTTTCAGAATTACCTGCCACATGCCACGATGTATCTCGCCACTTCCCTTGGAAACCTTAGTTCTTAAAACTGTTCCGTCTGCATTTATCTTTCTGTAGAAATAATGATCTGTGTCCTTATAAAGCTCCCACCCGTCTCTTTCACAAAAACGTTTTAATTCCTTCCATTTAGGCACAGATCACGCCCTCCCCTATCGTATCCGCATTATTAATAAGCAGTGCTTTCATTACGTAGGGTAAATGATCTTTTCGGTTGGGCGCCACAGAGTAAGAAGGGTAATACTCATAATACTCTTCGGCATATTCAAGGATAGCAGCTCCCATTTCCCTTTTTGCTTTATCAACACTCGCGGCATTAACCACAAGATCGATCTCTTTTAACGCAAGCGAGACGCTTCCGTCCTCTTCATCACAGCGGTCAGCCGAAAAGTGATAGTCTTTCAGAAGCGCAAGCATCGTTTGATAGCTTGAAAGGACCATTTCATCATGGGTTCGCTTTATAAATCGGGGTTTCTCCCTTACAACGCTGTCACACACGCTGCTCCATTCTTTTCTGACTGTTGTTGCTTGTTCTGCTACCATATGCTTACCTCCTGTGGGTATATTTGAACCATGCTATTCTATAAAAATCAATATATCACAAAACGTACACTATGTAAACAGTGTACGTTTTGTACATTATCAAAATACAGAGTTGAGGTAAAGAAAAACCACTCTCTCGAAATTTCTTTCAAGAAAGCGGTCTTTATGCTTCCTAAAATTCTGAACTTCCTGTAGAAAGTTCAGATTATTTAGAATTACTCATAATAACCAGAAACACCAAACAATATACTTTCCATTTTATTATTAGGTGCATAGATTCCTACGGAATACTCTGTTGATGTATAATCATCACCATCTTGAAACAAGTCTGTAAATACAGCCTTGCAATCATTAATGCTTCCAGGAAAAACTTTTTCCCCATTAACAAAAACTTCAACATCTCCGAAAAATTCTACAGCTTCACAGGTGTCCTTTTCGTCATAATACACATGGCAAAAACCAAAGTCATCTGTAAAAACCTTACTATATTTTGTCTTTTTAAATTCTTTGGCATCTCCTAATTCTTTACGAACCTCTTCTCTCTTCATGCCAAACTTCACATTCGCAAATTCTTTTAACGGAATCACCTTTATCTTATCCATTTATTTTTCCCTCCGCTTCTAACTTATCTACGTACTCAAACATTTCGGCAATAGCCTCATCATATTTGTCACCAAATTTTTCATGAATATCATCAATATCCATCTGCAAGGCCTCTCTGAATTTACCTTGATCAATTAATTCCTTTTGCTTTGCTCTATACTCTCGTGCCTCTCTTGAGTTTCCGCAGCTAGCAGTTTGTCGATGATCTTCCTTCTCCATTCTTATAGCAGGACCATCATCACGCTCAAGATGTGAAGCGCTGTCAGCTGGCATATGATGAACCTCATGCGTTTCACCATCACTATCCTTCTTTATATCTTTATAGCTGCCCCCTTTTTTTTCAGAAAAATCATCTGAATCTATAATTTCGTCTGGTAATAAATCCGCGCCGTCGCTATCAACAATTTCGTCCGGCAAATCTTTTATCTCATTTTTCACTCTATCAACTTGATCTGTTGCATCCTTGAACACTTTTTCTTCTCCTCTCACCTTACTTGACCACTATACTCTAAATAACGTTTAGCATTTTCCGATTTGCTATCTTGAGAAATTAAAGCCTGAATAATCAATTGCCTTATATTTTCAACCTCTAAATCATTGTTAATGTCTGAAAGAGTTTTAATATAGAAATCTGCTTTCTCAACACCTTCCTTCTCAGAGGAAGCACCATATAAAAGTTTAGCAACCATCTTGCCCTCATACAAATTATAAGCTGCCATTTGTTTTTCTCTCTTGTTTAACTGATAGCCACCCACTGCTTTTAGTAATATCAATTTTGTTTCTCTCGAGAATTTCGAAGAATCAATCCATGAAGTGAGTAGAGCAATCTTTTCTCGATTCAGTTCACTAAAGCCTTTTTCCGAAAACATATACTTCTGCAACAGTTCACGTGGATCATCATTTGAATTTGTTTTTTTAACATATGGATTTTTTGTTTTATATTCATCAAAGTGGCATAAAACAGCTTCGACCCAATTGTTTTGATATACAACTGCAACCCCCATAGGTAATTTCGCAATTTCGTCAATTTGCTCATCGTTAAGAGCAGCCGCTTTACCAACGAGTTCTCTGTCTTCAGAATCCGGAAGTCTCAATACAATTTTTGTATTGGTATTCCTAATAACTGCTTCATCCAAAAGACCAGGAGCTTGATCAACAATCACAAAGCCCTCTCCATATGTTCTCATTTCAGCGATTGAATTTGTTAACATTTCTACAGACTTGCCCTGTAAATTTGCGCTTTCCTGTGATTGTGCGAAAGAAGTTTTTCTAAGCAAATTGTGAGCCTCTTCTAAGATCGTAATATGATTTAATCGTTCGTTTGTCTCCTTATCCCTACTTAAATGATATTCTTGCAATTTCATAACAAGTATGCCCATAAACAGTGACTTTGTTTCCATTGAGCCTATACGACTTAAGTCAACTATAGTATTTTCTCCAAATAACTTTTCATCCTTGATTTCGATACCATCGATACCATTACAAAGCATTTGACCATTTAAGCCATTGGTCAAAGATTTAATTCGAGTAATCAATGCGCCTGAGTAATCACTTTTTGTATCTGAAGAATACGATGACTCTGCCATTACCTCTGGTAATGTAACTAACAAATCAAAAAAAGTCGGATATTTATTTCCATCTTTTATGCAGCATTTATTTTTGTATAAATTCCAACCTTTATTAACATAAATCCTTTCAATAGAATCCTTTAATATTGCGGGCATAGCTGCATACATCGGCCAACATGCATTTAATATTTCAACAAGTCTGTCAATATGTTCTAAAACGTGGATTTTCTCAGGGAAAGAAAACGGATTAATTCGAAGCAACTCACTTACATCAGGATTTGTTCCAAAAACATTAGCTAGTCCTCCAAACCACTCCTTATATTCTCCCTTGGCAGGTTCAATAACAAGGAAGTGCGTATTCTTACTTTCTTCACGAATTTTGTTAATAAGCTGATATACCGTATTGGATTTTCCAGTACCAGTCGAACCAGTAATAAAGGTATGTGAGGCTAACGATTTTACATCAAGGTTAACCCTTGCCGTTTCATTTTGATGCATATGATATATACAACCAATATCCACAGATTTACCTTTATCCTTTTCCAATTCATATTTATGCACTTCACGACCAAATGCTGTACATTCAATCACCGGAATTCCGCTGACAGATTTCTTTGGAAAGTTTAACGCCCTTGCCATTTCTCTTCCTGTAAGGCTAACGGTTGTGCTAACATGAGGTGGATACATTAACCACTCAGCATCGTCCAACTCTCTAAGCTGAAATTCTGGATGCTGAAAGCGTTTTATGTATTCAATGATGCAATTAACATCATTCTGTTTTTTTATAATTTCCGTCTTTTTCTCTTCCGCCATTTGTTCAGTGTAGGTCGGATACGCCCATAAATTAACTGAAGACTGGGACAGGAAAGACTCATTTCCTTGAGTCAATGCCATATACATATGAGCAGCATTGTTAGCAATAATCGGGCTTTTTGAGATGAAGTAAGCAGAAAAATCCCACAGTCCAAGAGAAGCACTCTCCTCAAGTCTCTTAATCTGCTTCTCAATCGTTTCAAGTGTATACTTTATACTATAATTAGTATATGTCTGAGTTATTCCTTCATTTTTCCCTATCGTCACTGCTACATTAGATGTTCTTGCAAAATCGGCTCCGACATTAAAACCAAGATCCCATCCGTTCTTGCCAGTCTGACGCAAAGTCGATTCTGAATCTTTACTCGTCTTTGTAGCTTCTTTCATCGTTGAAACAATAGTATTTACTCCGTTTTCACTTCCTTGTATTGATTTATTTACACTCTTGAAAGTGGCCGAGAGCTGATTTTTAAGACTAGTTTCAAGTTCTGCTCTTAGTTCGCTCTTAACCGAAGCTTTTGCTACCATTGGTATTCCTGCGTTAGCCTCTACAGAAGATTCTACTGATGCTTCAACACCTGCTTTTATTTCATGAGTAATTTTTTCCTCGATTTCTTTGGTTTTTTCTTGCAATTTTTGTGTATATTCTTTTTTATACTTTTCTTCAGTTTCGCGCGCTATTTCACTATTACTTGTTTCATCCGAATGCTCTGTTCTTGTTATATCTGCTTTAGCAGATCTCCTTCCAGCCGAAAAACCCAAATTCACACCAAACTCAGCAGAAGATCCTTCTGTTTGCATTTCAGTATATGTAAAATTTGTTTGCCAGCTTGAATATGGAGCTAGTTTCGAATACAGTTCAGCTAATGAATTTCTTCGGCTTAACTGTTCCATAATAGGTGTTGCCAACAAAACTATGGTATATTCCTCTCCATTGGATTTAGGGCAAATACCATCTAACAATTTTTCCATACTTTGATTAATAAAATCTTCCGTCTTCTCAGTTGCAATATTTGATACAGAAGCCACAGAATACCCTTGAGTATTATTTAAGCATTCAAGTATTCCTGAGCCATCTTTAGGATTAATCTCTGCTCCAGGAAAATTTCCTTTCATCGCAGATACAATTCTATCATTTAAGGCATTTGCTACTTGCTGACCATCAGTTTCTCCCATATTTACTATGGCAAAATAAACCTTACATCCATCTTTTTTTCTATTATAAATCAAAGCTACTTGGCAGTTATCATTACTAACCACCTCATAAACATTAATAAGCTTTTCAATACTATCTTCAGAAGGGTCTGAAACCCATTTAGTGATTTCAAAATACCTAATTCTATTATTCCAAGTATTTCCTTCATCCTCAGTAGAAAAATCTATTGGTTCATATAATCGTGCTATTTGAGGAAGATACGCTTCATAAGCTTCAATCGCATAAGAACCTAACAACCTTTTTATTCCTTCAGGATCAGTTTCAGGTTTTTCACTCATAAAGTGATGACGTTTTTCTTCAATATTCCTTAGCTGTGCAGAGCTCAATTGTGATGCTCCTGCCACAATATTCGCCCCAAAATCAGCTGCTTTTTTACCCGCGTTTTTTATAGATGATAAAATTGCCATATCTTACCTCCCTGAAGTCAAAAAAATGATTATACAAACAACAATAGCAACTGCAGAAGTACCAAGAATAATTGAAAATCGTATTCTTTTTTTATAAAGATATTCGCCAACCTCTGCCATATGTAATATAAAAGCTTCCGACCCTGCTCCAGTCATATTTTTTTCTTTTAAAGACTCAAAATATTTTTCGTCCCATGGTTTCGGAGCCGGAGTAAACCTATACGGTGGAAAGTAATCTTCTCCGTATTTTTGCCTTAAATGTACTATTTCGTCCTTTGCCTCTTCTTTGCCTATCTTTTTATTTGAAATTCCTTCGATAAGATTATTTAATTCTTCATAACTCTTCATCATCAAATATTACCTCCTTGAACATCAAGAAGAGCGTCAATAAACTCTTTTCCATCATTCAGCATTTTTTCGCATTTTTTCTTATATTCAATTTTTCTTTCTAATTCTTTAATTTCCTGTTCAACAACATACAAATCCGAATTAAATCTGCTCAATTTAGTTGTTAGTTTTGAAATCAGGTCATTCGTCCACGTCTTAAATGCTTGATTGTTTCGATTCAGAGTATCTGTAATTCGATTGCTTACAGACATATTAAAATTAGAGATAAGCTTTGATGAACACTCATTAACATCAAATTTTTCGATTGAAAGTTCCCAAAAAAGAATCTTAACATTTCTAATAGCACCCAATTTACGTAGATTAAAATCCAATTTGCTTTTAGTCATCTCATCCAAATTAAGCGCAACTGATTCCAAGATTTTTTTCTGTTCGGGTGTCAGCGCATCACTATCATGAACAATTGTTAAACATTCGTTTCTAAAATCTGTAGACCTTGCATTCCAAAATGATTCGATATGTTCATTTGCATAATCAGCAAATGAATTTAGATAACGATTATATTCTGAATTAGCGAACTCCTGAATTTTAGATAAGGCCCAATTATTCGCTTTTTTTCCAGCATCGGCTTTTTCCTCTTCTTTGTATTCTTTCCATTTTCGCTTAAAAACTTCTATAAATTCTTTCTCAGGCCTATCGCCATCCTTTTTTAAATGATTATCCTTTATAAAAGACTGATAATCCCCCTCCATAACTTCTTGAAACATAGTATTATATCTTGCGAGCACTTCCTTTTTACCATTAAGTCCTCCTACCAGTTCCTTTTTTTTCTCATCGAAAGAACCATTCGCCTCCAATAACCTTCCGTCAAGTTCTGCTTCATCTTCCGTAATCTCTGTTACGCACATTTGTATTGCACGTTCTATATAATTAGATGCCTGCATACATTTGTTATAAATAGCATACTTAACAGCGTATTCCGATATCTCTGCTTCTAAAGCGGCAAGACCACTGTTTATAAAAAGATGTGATTGCTCATTTTCGCCATAATCTATACACTTAGCCCGCTTACTTTGATCAACAATGTTGAATTCAAACATTTTCCGTTCATCAGATAGATATTTATCTTTCTTTTCATCAAACAGCTCATAGAAATCTGAATCAATCCACTGCTTTATGTCTCTTGGTATTTCTTTCTTACTCGCTAATCCAATTAATGAGGAACAGAAGAAAATTCTAGACGACTTCCATGTTGTAATTCTTAATTGGTCACATTTACTCCTTTTTTCCCCCAATGCATTTGGCCCTTTTTCATCAGCTTTATTAACAACCACAATTGCATTTGTAGTATCTAACGAATCCCCTACCTCTTCAATAAGTTGTAAAAGTCTATCATTATCTACCGCATCCATTTTATCTGGTTCTGTTAAAATAATTGGAAGTGCATTGGTCTGCCTATCAAGCGACCTCTTTAAGATTTCATAATGATTTGCGTATTTAACAGAATTAGAACCTGGTGTATCATAAATGACAATATTACAATCCTTTAATGGCAGCGATGACTTCTTAAACGGAATACAAACCTCAACAATATCGCCAATTTCATGTTTTTCGCTTTTGTAATCGTTCAAGATATTCAAAGCTCTCTGCATATAAATAATTTCATTTGGCTCAATATCAGATTTTAATATATCTTGCAGTTGTTTAATAATATCTTTGTCAAAATTAAAATTGGGTCTATAATATTTTCCCCTAAAGCCAAGTACGCATTCTTTTCCGTCAAACATAAATCGAATTTGATATTTATCAGAGCAAACAATCTTACAAAGTTTGCCAGTTGTTGGGTCCGAGTTGCTAGGTAGTACCTCTTCGCCAATCAAACTGTTAATAAATGTTGATTTTCCTGCACTATAAAGCCCAATTACACATAATGCTATTGAAGGCTTTACTGCATCATTATACCTATTTATTAAATCAATAATCTCGGGTTCATTATTTTCTTCTATTGTTCCCTTTATTTTAGCAAATCTCTCTTTAATTTTCGGCATAACCTCTTCTGCAGGGCAAAAGAACATAGTATCCTTCTTAGGATATATATTAACACCATCAAAAAAGGTTTTAAGGACATCACAAAAATCATTGTAATCACTTTCAGTTCCAACGAATTCTATTACAAGTCCAACATTTCCAACATTACACTCTTTATTTATAACCTCTATTATTTCATATGCTCTATTTTGAATAGTAACATTCACAAACTCGTTGCTTGCCAATCTTGAATACTCAGGTTCAAAATCAACATACTTATCAATATTATAATCATACCATTGATAACTAATTTCTTTTTGGTAAGGATCGCAAATCATTCTCATCTTATTAACTGTTTCCATATTAAACCTCCGCGTTTTCCATAAAATTACGAATCACTTTTTTTCTTTGCGCATTTCACATACTTGACTGTGTTTCTCTCTTAACCCATTTTCTCCACCATCTCGCCCTGTTGTCGCATCCACTGATCCACACCATTTCCATAGACCTCGACCTCAACAACATACACAGTCTGCGCTTTCCCTCTTACCTCCTCCGTAAGTGTTTTTATTACCTTTGCAGTAGGGAAACGGTCCTCTACCGCTTCAAGTGAATAACCCATATATTTGAAACGAACCTTTCTCAGTTCACCACCAAACATAAATTGTATTCGTTTACGGAATTCCCCTTCCTCAAACCTGTCTTTATAGGGAACCCGAAAATGTTCATCACTTATCTTCAGATTTTGCAATCTGTCAATTCTATAAATAGTCGGAAATAGGTTTTCAGAGTCGCCGTAGATTTTTTCTTTATCAATGTTTTCAATTACACCGACCATATAGAAATACATTCCTGCATTCATTATGCCTAAAGGCTTTACTTCTCTATGATGCAAATTAGATGCCTGTACTCCCTGGTAATCAAATTCGATTATTTTATGTTCTTTGGTTGCGATTCCAACATCCCATAATGTTTGCAGAAACGCTTTTCCGTGTTTTGGCTGAATATAATGGTATTTTTCATTGGCAATCATTTCGTTTATAACTTGCTGATTTGTTTCCGGAACGCAGCATGAGACAAGTTTATTTATCAGACTATCCATTTCAGTTTTAGTGAGCGATCTGCTATCCAGTAATATTTTGCAGATAGCAAGGATTTCAGGATTTGTGAATTTCAGAGTATAGATTTTTTCAAGACGATAGCCTTTTTCAGCCCTATCATAAACAACATCATTCCGCATCCCGGTGATGTCAATTGAAGAGCTTAAAAACGCCCGGATATCATCAATATCCCGTTGGATACTTTTTTCGGTCACATTATATTTAAATGCTTCTTGAGTTTTGTATATATAGCCGCCATTGATAAGCTTTGTATATAGCCCCAAAATGCGTGTTGCCTTCTCCGTGTTATTCTCCATAGTTCTCCCACAAAAATAGGCGCTGAAAGAAAAACCTTACAGCGCCATCATTCTCATTTATATACAACATTGAAATGAGAGCTGTTTCAAATAGTCCTTTCTTCAATCTTGCTTAAATACAACATATTTAATACTATCAGACCAAATACACATAATCAATCTGTTTTCAATAAATTGTCGCAAATCGCAAATCATCTTAAATTTTAGTTTTTATTTATAAAAACAGCGGTCTAGTCACATTATCATACTTTGCCAAGCACCTCACTAAAAACATCAAAATTATTATGTCCTCTAGCAGTCACTTTTAAAAAATAAATTATAAAGAACATATTCATTAGTCTCCTCCCTAAAAGGCAAAGAATGTCCCACTTGGCACAAGCGAGACAAAAACTCTAATTAGAAAAGTAGAGACGAATTTACTCTCTGTTATTTTTAAAAATCTCCCACCCTCATATGATCGAGGCCAGGAGAACATTATCGGTCCTACGAAAGATAATCGCAATACAGGTTCATTATCTTCAGCTTCATTGCTGCAGGAATCTCTAAAAAGGTCAGGAATTCAACAACTCTTTCCAGCTTAGAGCCAGGCAAGATTGAATAACCAGGAATCAGGCACTCATCCCATTTAACTTCAATCTCCTTTTCAAAATGCGGTGTTCCTTCCTCGTCAATAGTCATAGGACTGTTGAAAATATCAACAATGTAGTCAAATATATATCTTACTTCCGGGTCACGGTAAAAATCATTTAATACCCTGGTAGCTTTTGTGCACCAGAATCTGCTATAGTTCCATAGTGCTTCAAGCACCTCCGGTTTTACATATCTTACACTTTCACCATCATTAATAATTGTAAATATACTTGATTTGTTCGCATAAGTTACCATCAGAAATTCCTCCTATGAATGTGTTAGTTGTTTTTGTGCGTCATCCAATAAAAGATCCTGTCCATTATCCTATCCCGCAACGATCTTCTATTAGGCTCCTCATCGTTATCTTTTACCCAAGCCATTCCCGACTCCTTTCTGCATCTTGGGCAAAGACCAAAATCAAAATCTTCCGGTCTCATCACAATCCCTCCACCAGACCATCTGTATAGTTGGTGGCACTTCTTACATTTTCTAACTTCAAATCTAAGCATGTAATGTTTTGACCTCCTTTGGTTCCCATATTAACATCCGAGATGGTCACGATGTGTCCATTTCAAAAAATAGTTTATGTAAAAGTGTAAAATAATGTACATAACCCTTATGCAAATATAATTTCCTCTCGTATCCAGTCCTCTACCATATACATATGCGCCAAATGCAATAAGCGTTCGTATACTATAGGGCGCTCATCTTTCATAAGTTTATCCCCAAGGCTGTCAGTGTGATCGAGATGGGACAAGGACATATATACTATGAAAAAATGGTTAAGCCGCAGCTCCATTCCTTCATGGGAAGTGTGTTTGAGGAGATGTGCCGCTATTATACCCTTGAGCAGGGGATTATGGGATCGTTTGGTTCGTTTATCACCGAGACCGGTATCTGGTGGGGAACTGAGTTGATGGTGGACGAAGGCGGAAAAAAGTATCAGCAGTCAGCTGATATAGATGTAGTTGGATTATCTTCCGTTGATAAAACTGCTGTCTGCGGTGAGTGTAAATTTAAAAACGAAAAGATCGACAAAGAGATATACGAGACACTCGTCAGAAGATCCAGACTGATCTCCGGTAATTACATTGTTACGAAGTATCTGCTGTTTTCATTGAGCGGTTTTTCAAAGTGGTTTGATACTGCTGACAAGTCCAATCTGAGACTGATCACAGTGCAGGATCTTTATAAGACCTGAACAAGGCAGCCGAGTCTCTCCGCTTGGCCGGCTCTTCAGCATATTACGGCACAACAATACATCCTCTCCGACTATCCCGATCCACTCGTGTAATGCTTCACCTGTCACCTGATATGCCATCAAGCATAACAAGAGGACGGTCATACAGACATCCACTATTCTTTTTATCATGGTATTATGTTTTCCTTGCACGTAACCGCCCTCCGCTCTTTTTTACTGTAAACCTTCTATCCAGGATCTGATCACATCCTCTGATGCTCCTGCTCCAAAGCGCTTTCCGTCAAGCCATGTACCGGTTCCTGCATTATTCG
>JAEEGL015945564.1_pt1 | contig 17932 bp, 17 predicted proteins | sample 9134231 | NCBI WGS metagenome assembly JAEEGL01 (sample SAMN16246548, study PRJNA631951) | gut metagenome | biome: gut microbiome; feature: rumen; material: fiber-attached | host: Bos | place: Iran: Karaj | collected 2018-10 | reverse complement strand
GCGTTCGGTATCGTTGAGCGCCTCAAGGATCGCGGCCAGCTGCCCGCGCGTGAATTTATGCGAGGTCTCCTCGCCCCAGTCGGCAAATACCTCGTCGGCGTCATGGCCGTGGTGATGGTGATGATGGTGATGGTGATGCTCGTGCTCTTCTTCCTCCTCATCATCGTCGTGGTCGTGATGATCTTCACGCTCGTCCTCATCATCGTCATGGTGATGATGGTGGTGTTCATGCTCATGTTCATCATCGTCATCGTCGTCGTGATGATGATGCTCGTGCTCGTCTTCATCCTCATCCTCATCGTCGTCGTCGTCATGGTGATGATGGCCGCCGCGGTGATGCTCGGTCTCCGCTCTCCAGTCTTCCTCGTCCTCCTCGGTCCACTCGTGCGTCTCGGCCAGCAGCTTCTCCAGTTCCTCGGAGAGCGTGTCGCGGCGCTCGATGGCGTCAAGGATCTGCGCACCGGTGAGCTTGTCCCAGGGCGTAGTGATGATGCGCGCGATCGGGTTGTGCTCGCGCAGGAGGGCGACCGCGGCGTCGAGCTTCTCCTCGGACACGTTCTGCGTGCGGGAGAGGATGATGCAGGCGGCGTACTCGATCTGATTGTTGAAGAATTCGCCGAAGTTCTTGATATACATGCGGCATTTGCCCGCGTCGGCGACCGTCGTCAGGCCGCAGAGTTTGATCTCATCCTCGACGCTGAGCACGGCGCCGATGATGTCGGACAGCTTGCCGACGCCGGACGGCTCGATCAGGATGCGGTCGGGCGCGAACTGCTCGATGACCTGATGCAGCGCCTGGCGGAAGTCGCCGGTCAGCGTGCAGCAGATGCAGCCGGAATTGAGCTCGTTGACCTGGATGCCGGCCTCCTTCATGAAGCCGCCGTCGATGCCGATCTCGCCGAATTCGTTCTCGATCAGCACGAGCTTCTCGCCCTGATAGGCCTCCGAAATCAGCTTTTTGATGAGCGTCGTCTTGCCTGCGCCCAAAAAGCCCGAAAAAATGTCAACTTTTACCATGTTTCTTACCTTCTATCTTCCATTTATGTATTTACATGATCACTAACCAAATAATTATACCACAAAAAGTGCGTTTTGGAAAGCTTTTTCCTTATTTTCCCTTTTGATCACGTATCGTGACGGCTTTTTCCTTCTTTCGTTAGATCACGAACACGGCGGCAAAGCTGATGATGAGCGCCGGGATCGAATCGAGTACGCTGTGCTGCTTCAGAAAAACGGTGGACAGACAGATGATGAGCGCCGTAAGGCAATAGAGGAAGCGCCACAGCGGCGTGGAGAAAGCCTTGCTGTGCCATCCGGCGAACATGGCGGCCATGGAGCCGATGACATGGATCGACGGACAGACGTTGGTGTTGGTATCCGAGGCGTAAAGCCCCGCGACGAGATTCGTCAGGAAATTGTGCCGCGGAAAAACGGTTGGACGGAGCACCTGCTGCGAGGGAAGGATGATATAGATCACGGCAGTCGCCAGATAGGTCATTGCGATGAACGCCATCATTTTACGATAGCACTCCCGGTCGTAGACAAGGCCGTAAAGCAGGGTGCCCGCGATAAAAACGAACCAGAAATAATACGGGATGATGAAGATCTCCAGAAACGGGATCTTGTCATCGAGAGAGCACTCCACGATATGATAGCCGATCTCCCGGCTTTCCAGCCAGGTGAACAGCAGGAACCACAGGGGCCAGAACAGCAGAAGCTTCAGCTCGGACAGGCGGATGCGCTGCGGTCTCCCGAGCCGAAGCCGCAATAATTTCGGTTTTGTGTCCATGGGAAAGTCACCTCCGCGCGGTGAAACGTCCGGCAGTTTGAAAACTGCCGGACGTCTTACTGCCAAATCACGAATCCAAAAGGTAAACGATGATGAAATCGGCGAGAGCCCTATTTTATCAGAGTTTACAATGGTTTATGCGAAAGGATTCTCGGTCTTGTAAAGCATGCCCTTGGGCTGGTTGAAGCCGATGTCGGTCACGCCGAGGAGCTTGAAGACTTCGAAAATCAGCTTGCCGTAGTGGCCGAAAGCGACCGCGCCGTGGTGCGGATAATGCTTGGCGACCAGAACATGGCGATAGAAGCGGCCCATCTCCGGGATGGCGAACACGCCGATGCCGCCGAAGGAGCAGGTGCGTACCGGGAGGATCTCGCCTTCCGCGACATACGCCTTGAGCTGGGTGTCGGCAGTGGACTGGAGACGGAAGAAGGTGATGTCGCCGGGGGCGAGGTCGCCTTCGAGGGTACCGCGGGTGATGTCCGGCTCGCCGTCCGGCTCGAGAGTACGCTTCTGGATCTTCTGGAACTTCATCTCGCCGAACGCGAGCTTGGCAAGGTTGGTGTTGCCGCAGTGGAAGCCCATGAAGGTATCGGAAAGCTTATAATCGTACTTGCCCTTGATGTCTCTGTCGTACATATCCTGCGGGACGGTGTTGTTGATGTCGAGCAGGGTGACTATGTCGTCGGACACGCACTGGCCGATGTACTCGGACAGAGCGCCCCAGATATCGACTTCGCAGGAGATCGGGATGCCGCGGCCGGCCATGAAGGAGTTCACATAGCACGGTACGCAGCCGAAGGCGCTCTCAAATGCCGGCCAGCACTTGTTGGCGAATACGAAGTACTCGCTGGCGCCGCGGTTGGCTTCGGCCCAATCCATAAGGGTGATCTGCAGCTGGGCAAGACGCGGCAGGATGCCGGCCATCTTGTTGCCCTCGGCGAGCTCATTGGCCATCTCTTCGATGACGCCCGGGATGCGCTCGTCGCCTTCATGCTGCTTGTAAGCCTGGAACAGGTCGAGCTCGGAGTTCTCCTGGATCTCGACGCCGAGGTCATACAGGCGCTTGATCGGGGCGTTGCAGGCCAGGAAGTCCCACGGACGCGGTCCGAAGGTGATGATCTTGAGCTTGCTCAGGCCGATAAGGGTGCGGGCGATCGGGATAAACTCTGCCATGCGCTCGGCGATCTCAGCCGGGGTGCCGACGGGCTGCTCGGGGATATAGCCCTTGAGGCCGCGGATGTCGAGGTTGTAGGAGCAGTTGAGCATACCGCAGTATGCGTCTCCGCGGTCGTCGAGCAGAACTTCGGTGTTCTCCTCAGCGGCGGCCACGAACATGACCGGACCGTCAAAATATCTGGCGATCAGGGTTTCGGGATTTTCCGGACCGAAGTTGCCGAGGTAGACGACGAGGGCATTGCATCCGGCTGCCTTGACTTCTTCAAGAGCCTTCATCATATGTACTTCGTTCTCCACGATGGTCGGGCACTCATAAAGATCTCCCTTATAAGCGGCGACGACGGCCTTCCTTCTGGATTCGGAAAGGGTCCTCGGGAAACAGTCACGGCTGACTGCGATGATGCCGAGTTTTACAACGGGCATGTTGTTCATAAAACTACCTCCGTATAAATTATATGCGGGTTTCAGATAGAATTATTATATCGCATATTGCGATATAAAGCAAGAGGAAAAAAGAGATTATTGCGCTATATCGGCAAACTGTGCATCGCAGTAGGCGCGCAGATCCTCGGGCGAGAGCAGCATCTGCAGGCCGCGCTTCCCGGCGCTGACGGCGATGGCGTCATACAAGGCGGCGGTCTCGTCGATATAGGTCGGGTATTTCTTCTTCATCCCGACCGGGCTGCAGCCGCCGCGGATATAGCCGGTAAGTCCCAAAAGGTCGCGCACATGGACCATTTCGAGCTTCTTGTTGCCGGAAACGGCCGCCGCGCGCTTCAGCTCCAGCTCCGCAGCGACAGGGATGCAGAACACGCAGACGCCTGTCCTGTCCCCTCTCGCAACAAGCGTTTTGAACACGCGGTCGGGATCCATCCCCAGCACCTGCGCCGCATGCACGCCGGACAGATCGTCCTCCGTATACGCGTACTCGCGCAGTTCATAGCCGATCTTCGCGGCGTCCAAAAGGCGCGTCGCGTTGGTTTTTTCCATCCTATTTCAGCATGTCGTCGATCATCGCGACGCGGCGGGCATGACGGCCGCCCTCAAACTGCGTCGTGATGAACAGCTCGACCAGCTCGATCGCGGTCTCCGGCGCGATCACGCGGCCGCCCATGCACAGGATGTTCGCGTCGTTGTGCAGGCGGGTGTATTTCGCCTCGTAATGGGTCACGCAGGTAGCCGCGCGGATGCCCGGAACCTTGTTGGCCGTGATGCCCACGCCGATGCCGGTGCCGCACAGGATGATGCCGAAGTCGTACTCCCCTTTGGAGACCGGAACGGCGACCTGTTTGGCGACGAGCGGATAATCGCGCTGCGCCGGATCGGTCAGCTCGCCCGCCTCGTTATAGAAAATGCCGATGTCCGTGACTTCGATTCCCTTCTCCTCCAGATACTTTTTGATCGGGGCCTTGAGGACGTAGCCCGCGCTGTCCGCGCCGATGATGATCTTCATAGCAATGCTTCCTTTCTGTATTGTAAATGTTTATTTGTTCTCGTTTTCTCTGGCGAGCCTCTCCCGCTCCGCCTGCGGCAGACGGTGATAGGCAGGCGCCAGCGCAGCCGCGGCGAAGCGCTGCGCGCGCTCGTCCTGCGGCGTTTCGATCCAAAGCTTTTCCGCCGCGCGGGCGACGCCGAAAGCGCGCCCGAAGCGCAGATGCTCGGGAAGGCGGGCATATGTGTCCGGAAGAAGATGCGTCCCGTCCCCCGCAAGGATGATGGGTCTTCCGAGCTTTTCCAACTCTTCGCAAAGCTCGCTTACCCGGACCGCGCGGTCCTCGGCAAGCCGCTCGGGGTATTGCCCGGAAATATCGAAAAGCGCGTTGTAGACCTGTCCGGCGCGCGCGTCCATCGCGGCGCACAGCACCGCGTCCGCGCTCGGGGCGCAGCAGGCGATGGCCTCCAGCGTCGAAACGCCGATGCAGGGCAGATCCCGCGCCCCGGCAAGGCCCTTGGCAAGGCTGATGCCGATGCGAAGTCCGGTAAAGGAGCCGGGGCCCGCCGAAACGGCCAGCGCGTCCACACTGTCGAATGCCGCGCCGCAGGACGCAAGCATGGTTTCCGCCATCGGCAGGAGCGTACGGCTGTGCGTCAGCCCCGCCCGCTGGTAATTCTCGGCCAGCAGCGCGCCGTCTTCATACAGCGCGCAGGACGCGGCAGTCGCCGCGCTGTCCAGTGCAAGGATCCTCATAAAGAAATACCTTCTATCGTGATCTTCCGTTCTTCTTCGCTTACATATTCGATCGTCACGGTCACGGCGTCCCCGAGCGCATCCTCCACGCGCTCGCTCCATTCGACGATGCACACGCCGCCGCGGCGCAGATAATCGTCCCAGCCGACGCCGTAGAGGTCGTCGGAATCGGACAGGCGGTACATATCGAAATGAAAGACCGGGATGCGCGCCTCGTATTCGTTGACGATGGTGAAAGTCGGGCTCGTGACGCGGCCCGAGTAGCCGAGCGCACGCGCGAAGCCGCGCGTGAATACTGTCTTTCCCGCGCCGAGATCGCCGCGCATGGCGACGACCGCGCCGGGCATGATCTTTTCGGCAAGACGTGCGCCGACAGCTTCGGTCTCCGCTTCACTGCGAGTATAAAAAACCGTGCTCATTTCTATTCCCCGAGGATCATCTGCGCGGCGCGCAGGATCCCGAGCTTGCCGGATTCATAGGTCAGGCCGCCCTGCATATAGGCCGTGTACGGCTCGCGCATCGGCGCGTCGCAGGACAGTTCGATCGAGGCGCCCTGAATGAACGCGCCCGCTGCCATGACGACGGGATCGTCATAGCCCGGCATGTCCCAGGGCTCCGGCGTGACATAGGCATCCACCGGCGCGCCGGCCTGTATCCCGCGGCAGAAAGCAAGCAGCGGTTCAGGCGCGCCGAAGGCGATGGTCTGGATGATGTCGTGGCGGGTGTCGAGCGGCGCAGGGTCGACCGAAAAGCCGAGCCTGTCCAGAAGCGCCGCGCCGAAATGCGCGGTCTTCAGCGCCTGCGCCGTCGTATGCGGCGCAAGGAAGAAGCCCTGATAAAGCGCACGGTTCACGCCCAGCGTCGCGCCGCATTCGCGTCCGATGCCCGGAACGGTCATGCGCGAGGCGCAACGCTCGATATAGTCGTGCGGTCCGGCGATATACGCGCCGCCGGGCGCAAGGCCGCCGCCCGGGTTCTTGATCAGGGATCCGACGACGGCGTCCGCGCCGACCTGCGTCGGTTCCGTCTTTTCCACGAATTCGCCGTAGCAGTTGTCCACGACAATGAATGCCTTTTCATTGGCGCCGCGCACGGTGCGGCAGATCTCGCCGATCTCCCCGCAGGACAGCGATACGCGGTCGGCATAGCCGCGCGAGCGCTGCACGAGCACCGCGGCGACGTCCGGATCCGCGCAGGCGCGCGCGATGGCGGCAAGATCCGGCACGCGTCCGGCGAGCGGCACGACCTCGATCCTGACGCCGTAGGAGGCCAGAGAGCCGAAGCGCGGCTCGTCGACGCCGATGACCTGGATCATCGTATCGTAGGGCATCCCGGTCGCGCACACGAGCTTCTGTCCCGGCTCCACGGCGCCGAACAGCGCCGTGCCGATGGCGTGCGTTCCGTTTACGAACTGCATGCGCACCAGCGCGTCCTCGGTGCCGAAGACCTCGGCGTAGATGCGTTCGAGATCGTCGCGTCCCTTGTCGTCGTAGCCGTAGCCGGTGGTCCCGGCGAAATGTCCCTCCCCTACGCGGTGGGAAGCGAAGGCGGAGAGCACCTTTTCCGTATTGTAAAATGCCGTCTCGTCGATCTCGGCAAAGCGGCGCGAAAGCTTATTCTCCGCTTCGGCGGCAAGACGCAGAAGTTTTTCACTGAACATAGATCTTTTTCCTTACTTCAAGATTCCGCTTTCGTCGATGAGCTGCGCGGCGCGGCGCATCTCCTCCCGCGTGCGCACCAGCGCGATGCGCACATGTCCCTCGCCCGAGGGACCGAAGGACGCGCCCGGCGTGACCAGCACGCCCGCGCGGGAAAGAAGCTCCATGCAGAACGCCTCCGAGCTTGTAAAGCCCGCGGGAAGCTGCGCCCAGGCAAACATCGTGGCGCGGCTTTTCGGGATGTTCCAGCCGATCGCAGAGAAGCTCTCGCACAGCGCGTCGCGCCGCGCCTGATACGCTTCGCGCGTGGCGGTCACAAGGCTCTGGTCGCCGGAGATCGCTGCCGCGGCGGCAAGCTGAAAGGGTATGAACATGCCGTAATCGCCGGATTTGATCTTTTTGATGCGCGAGATGAGCTCGCGGTTGCCGAGACAGAAGCCGATGCGCGCCCCGGCGAGGCCGTAGGTCTTGGACAGGGAGTTGAGCTCGATGCCGACCTCCCGCGCGCCTTCGTACTCGAGGAAGCTCCCGCCGTAGACACCGTCGAAGACGAGGTCGGAATAGGCGTTGTCGGCCAGTACGCAGATATCGTACTTTTTGGCGAAGGCGATGACCTTCCGGTAGAATTCCGGCGGCGCGACCGCCGTCGTCGGATTGTTCGGGTAGTTGACGATCATCAAAGACGCCTTTTCGGCGATCTCGGGCGGGATCGCATCGAGGTCGATGATATAGCCGTTTTCCGGCGTCATGGGCATGAAATAAATCTGCGCCCCGGCGAGCTTCGGCCCGTCCACGAAAGCGGGATAGCAGGGATCGGGCACAAGCACGATGTCGCCCGGATCGACGACCGCCATCGGGATATCGGTAAAGCCCTCCTGCGAGCCGGCGAGCGAGACGACCTCGGTCCCGGGATTGAGCGTCACGCCGTAGCGGCGCGCATACCAGGCGCACACGCTTTCGAGAAGCTGCGGATGATCCTGGATCGCGTAGACATAGTTGTCCTTTTTCGCCGCCTCGGCGAGCAGCACGTCGAGGATCTGCTGCGCGGGCGGGATATTCGGCGCGCCGATCGAGAAGTCGATGACCTCCAGACCCTTCTTCATGCGCTCGGCCTTGATATCGGCGAGCTGGACAAAAATGCCCGTATCGAAACGATCCATTCTTTTTGCGAATTTCACGCGGTTTTCCTCCAAATAATCGGCCGAAGCCTTCAAGTCATACACAGTAAGTATAAACTTGTTTTTCTCTTTTGTAAAGATGAGAAAAAACGCCCGGCTCCCTTGATTGACACAGGCTCCGCCGTATGCTAGAATTGTTGCAAATTTCGGGATCATTATAAAAAAGGAGGCGGCTGCGGTGCGGCATCTCGGCACACAGACCCTGGAAACCGAACGTCTCGTGCTCCGTGCGTTCCGGCTCTGCGACGCGAAAGCCATGTATGAAAACTGGACGAGCCGCGAGGCCGTGACGCGCACGACGCAGTGGGCAAGGCACGAATCCGTTTTCGAGACCGAAGGGATACTCACCGCCTGGTGCGCGCTGTACGCCGACGCGCGCGTGTACAACTGGGCCATCGTCTTAAAGCAGACCGGCGAACCGATCGGCAACATCGCGTGCATGGATTTCTCCGAGCGCGACAGCCGCTGTACGGTCGGCTACTGCCTGTCGGACGATTACTGGAACCGGGGCCTGACGACCGAGGCGCTGGGCGCGGTGCTGCGCTTTCTGTTTGACGAAGTCGGCGTACACAAGGTCGAATCCTATCACGCCGCGGACAATCCCGCGTCCGGACGCGTGATGGAGAAAAACGGGATGCTGCGCGAGGGCCTGCTGCGCGCGCATCTGCTCGGCAAGGACGGACTATACCACGACACCGTGGTCTATGGCCTTATAAACAGCCGCGAATAAGCGTATTTTCTTGTCATGCAGGATTTTTTGTGCTATACTGCTTCCAGTATATAAAGGAGCTTTTCATTCATGGATACGCATACCGAAAGGCGCTTCGATTCGGCGGACTTCCGGCTGATCCTGCCGACGGCGGGGATTGCGCTGCTGGCGATCCTGCTGTTTGTGCCGTTCGAGCTTGGCATCAATGTGCCTTTGTTCATCATCGCGCTGTACTGCGTCGTGTTCACCTATCAGGGACAGGCGCGCAGCGAATCGGACCGCGGCTCGATCTATCTTCTGCTCATCGCGCTGATCGCCGTCCTCCCCTTCCTGCTGTACGATACCTCGCCTTTCCGCATCGCGCAGTTCATCCTGCTCGTCTTCTGCGTGCTGTTCCAGATCTTCACGATGTACGGCTGCCGCTATTACAAGCACCTGTTTTCGGAAAACTGGCTCTTTGACGCGGTCAACGCGATCTTCATCATGCCTTTTGCGAATCTCGGCATGCTGCCGCGCGCCGTGCGCGCGCTGGACGGCGGAAGAAAAACACTGACGGCGGCGCTTCTCGGCATATTCGGCCTGCTTTTCGCCCCGGCGCTCACGATCTGGCTGACGAAAGCGTATCAGGCGGGCGCCTGGGGATGGATCGCCGCGTATTTCGGCGGCGCGGTCTTCTTTTTCCTCTTTGCCGCCTATCTTTACGGCTTCCTGTGCGGGTGCCGCTATGCGGAGAACACCTGCATCCTGAAAAAGCCCGAAGCCTCCGCCCTGCGCCGCGTGCCCGCGTGGGTATCGCTTCTTCTGCTTCTCGTACCGTGTATCGTAAGCGCGGTCTACCTCGTGCGTTCCTATACCTATCTCCTCCCGGCGCTGACCGGCCGCCTGTCGGACGCCGATCTCGCCGAATACGCGCGCCGCGGCTTTTTGGAGCTGTGCGCGATGGTGCTTCTGAACCTCGGCTGCATCAGCTTCGCCGCCGTCTTCACCCGCGCGCCGCAGCGCGCGCCCGACGTTCTGCGCCGAAAGCTGCGCAGCGCGTCCCCTGCCGTACTTCTGATGATCATCCTGCTGAGCGTGCTTTCGATCCTGCTGATCGTGACCGCGCTTGTCAAGATGGTCCTGTATATGCGCTCCTACGGCCTGACGACCAACCGCATGATCACGTCCTGGTTCATGCTCGGGCTGATCCTTGTGTGCGTCATCATTCTCTGCCGCGCCTTCTCTGCGCGTGTGCTTCTCGTGCGCGCGGTCTCCATCGCGGCGGTGACGATGTTCCTTGTGCTTTGCTATGCCGACTGCGATTATCTTGCGCTTTCGTATAACCGCAGCGCCTATATGAGCGGCCGCCTGCCCGGCTTCGACATCGAAATGCTCTACGCAAGCGGCGATTCCATCGTACCGGTCATGATCGATGTCTGCGACCACTCCTCAGGGCAGGTCAAAACCGACGCGAAAGCCTTCCTCGACCACTATATCATGCATTATGAGGATACGCTCGGCAAGGTGCGCTCCTTCAATATCGCAAGCTATGTCGCCCACAATAAATACATGGAGTGGGCGCAGGGCGGAAAAACGCCGTAGAAACATAAAAAAGCCATCGGCGCAGTCCGGAGAACGGACCGCGCCGGTTTTTTTATCGTGCCGCCGCCTTCGGCTTCCTGCCCTGCAGCGCATCGACGGAAATGCGAATACAAAAAGCAGCCGCGTAGGGCCGATAGATCGCGCGAGCAACGCGCCTGCTCTGCCAACTGATCGGCCTCTGCGTACTACGAATAACTGCACATTACCGGTTTTGCAAATCTGCATCGTTATGCGAAACGGCCGCTCAAATGAGTGGCCCTACGCCCATGCCCGGCCTTTCCGGAGCTGCGTCGCATGAGCGATTGCTCCCGCCGAATCTCCGATACAGCACAATTGTGCTGTGCGGAAAGGCACAGCGGGAGCAAGTCCCCGCCCTACGATGCATCACCGAAAGTGCCGATCTGCGCGAAAACTCCCCCGGTCAGCCGAAAACGGCTGACAGCCCCCTCGGAGAGGAGGCCTGCGGACAAGCCTTTCCAACGGGAACAGTCGTCAAATTTCTGCCGATCATATAAAAACGGCGCTTCCGAGGTTTTCTCCCGGAAGCGCCGTTTCTGTTTTTTACAATTCTATATTTTTTTCAAAATCCTTTTTATCGACAAGGAAGCGGTAACCGTCGCGCAGGACGCCCGCAGTGCCGGGGTCGAGCGGGAGGGCAAGCCACGAAGGCTTTACGAAGCCGAATTCTACCTCCGGGCCGTCCTCGTAAAACACGCGCACGGACTGGCACGCGCCCCAGTCCTCGTTCTCCGCGCTTTTGACCTTTCCGAACCGCGCGGCGAAACCGTGACCTTGTACATAGTCCATCTGCTTTTCGGTCAGGATCACCAGATCGATATCGGAATTCGGACGGTTCTGTCCCCGCGCCCAGGAGCCGACGAGCACGAGCGCCTCGATATCCGCGCTTTCCTGAGCCCAGCGCGCGGCGGCGTCGAGAAACGCCGCGCTCATGCGTCTCCGCCCACGCGCACGGCCGCAAGCTGCGCCTTCACGCAAAGCTCCGCCGCCTTGAAGGCGTGCGCCTGTGTCATGGCATTCTCGGTGCGGTTGATGCAGTCGAGGATCAGCTGCCCGAAGAACGGATAACCGACCTTGCCCGCGCACTCGATATGCTGCTCGGTCCTGCCGTTTGCCAGGAACAGATGATCGCCTCCCGGCTGCGCGCCGATATTGATATACTTGCGAAGTTCGATGAAGCCCTCGGTGCCGAGGATGGTCGTGCGGCCGTCGCCCCAGGTGCCGAGGCCGTCCGGCGTGAACCAGTCGACGCGGAAATAGTTCGTCGTGCCGTTGTCGCCGACGAGCATCGCCTCGCCGAAATCCTCAAGCTCCGGATATTCAGGATGCGCGAAGTTGGCGATATTCGAGCGCACGACCGCCGCGTCCTGCGCGCCGGAATAGAACAGATACTGCTCGATCTGGTGGGAGCCGATGTCGCACAGTATGCCGCCGTACTTTTCTTTTTCAAAGAACCAGCCGGGTCTCGACGGCGCGGACAGGCGGTGCGGTCCGAGGCCGATGACCTGCATGACCTTGCCGATCGCGCCCTGCTCGATCAGGTACCCCGCGTACACCGCGCACTCGACATGCAGGCGCTCGGAGTAGTAGACCATGTATTTTTTGCCCGTGCGCGCCACCGCGTCCTTCGCGGCGGCAAGCTGCTCAAGGCTCGTCAGCGGCGCTTTATCGGTGAAATAGTCCTTGCCTGCATCCATGCACCTGATGCCGAGCGGGCAGCGGTCGCTCGTGATCGCTGCGCCGGCGCACAGCTGCACCTCGGGATCGCACAGGATCTCGTCGAGGCTGCGTGCGATCTTGACTTCAGGATTGGCTTTGCAATACGCCTGCACCTTCGCGGGGTCCGGATCGTAGACCCATTTGAGCGTGCCGCCGGCTTCCTTGAGGCCGTTGGTCATGCCGTTGATGTGTCCGTGGTCGAGCGCGACCGCCGCGAACACGAATTCGCCGGGCTTTACCACCGGGGCGGGTTTGCCGACCGGTGCGTAATTGAGACCTTCCGCTCTGGACATAGTACTTTCCTCCCAGTTCTCTTTTTATCACTTTGCGAAGCTGTTCTGCATGCCTTCGTCGGTGAAGTTCTCGACGCTCGCGCCTTTTTCGTAGAAATGGCGCACGTTTTTCAGCATTCCCTCGACCGTATAGAACGGATCGTCCTTTTTGAGCGGGAGATCGACCGCGCGTCCGGTGAAGCCGGACTCGTAGACCGCGGTGATGAACTCGACCGTCGCGCGGCCGTCCGCGGACGTGATGAAGGGCGCTCTCCCCTCCTCGATCGCGGAGAGCGCGTCGTCGATCTGCGCGGTGTGCAGCGTATAGGGAAGCGGCGCGAAGCTTTCGTGCATCTCGTCGAGCTTCTTTTCAAGCTCCTCGTTTTCGATCGGGAACCCGTTTGGCAGCGGGAGCGACGCATAGCGGCGCCACGGGACGGCCGCCATGGCCTTTTCGCCCTGCATCACAACGGTCTGGAACTGGCCGTGCGCGATGACCGAGCTCGTCAGCTGCGCAAGCGCGCCGCCCGGGTATTCGGCGATGGCGACGGAGACGTCCTCGACCTCGGAATTGTCATGCGAGGCGTTGGACAGCACCGCCGTGATGCGCTTCGGCATGCCCATCATCCAAAGAAGCAGGTCGATATGGTGCACGGCGTGGTTGAGCGTGCAGCCTCCGCCCTCCTTCTCCCAGGTACCGCGCCACCAAAGGTCGTAATAGCTGTGGCCGCGCCACCAGTTGGACTCGACGTTGGCGTGCACGATGCGTCCGAGCACCCCGGAATCGAGGATCTTTTTCAGACCCATATGGTCGTCGCGGAAGCGGTTCTGCGCGACGCAGCAGATCACCTTTCCCGTGCGCTTTTCCGCCTCGATCATGCGGTCGCACTCGGCGAGCGACGCCGCCATCGGCTTTTCGCACACGACGTTCGCCCCGGCCTCCATCGCGGCGACCGCGATCTCGGCGTGCACGTAGGGCGGCAGGCAGATCGAAACAAGATCGGGCTTTTCCTTTGCGAGCATTTCCTTATAATCGGCGTAGACGCGGGCGTCGAGCGAGAACTCGTCGATGCGCGCCTGCGCCTTTTCCGGATAGATGTCGCACAGCGCGATTATTCTGCAGCGCTCCGGAAAAGTCAGATATCCCTTGATATGGCTCGGGCAGATATTGCCGGTCCCGATGATTGCAGCTTTGATCATGCGTTATTTCTCCTTTTCGGATCCTGTCCGTGTTTTTCTTTATAGTATCATTTCCCGGCGCAAAAAACAAGACGCTTCGATCGCGGGAAACAAAAAATCCCTTGCTTTCATCGAAAAACCTGCTATACTGAAATCAAGAATTTCTGTATATCGGGAAAGGGGATCAGCATGAAAGTTTATCAGGGCGTTGATTATTTGAAGTATGTCGTGGAATGCGCCAAAACTGCGCCGAAATCGGACAACCGCATGGGCGTTTTCCGCAATGTGAACGTGGAGCTTGCCAAGATGGAGCTCGCCATGCGCGGCATTTCGAACGAGCCGATCGACTATTCGGCGATGGACGGCGCGCTCGATTATCTCGACGCGCGCAACGACTGCGGCGACTTCATCATCCCGGCGCTTGCCCGCATGCTCAAGGAGCACCGCGGCACGAGGCTTGACGAAGCCTATGCGCAGAAGATCGAAAAGAGTCTGCTGGGCTTCAAATACTGGCTCGACGAGCCGGGCGAGGTCCATGCCTGCTTCTTCACCGAAAACCATCAGATCCTGTTCCACTCGGACGAGTACCTCGTCGGCCAGCTTTTCCCGGACAAGATCTTTGACAACGGCCAGACCGGCGAATGGCACCGCCAGCACGCGATCCCGTTCATCCGCCGCTGGGAGGACTGGCGCATCCGCTTCGGCTTCTCCGAGTGGCTCTGCCAGGGCTATTACGCCGAGGATATGCTCGGCCTGATGGCGCTCGCGTTCTACGCGACGGAGGACGATATCCGCACGAATGCCCGCCTGATCATCGACCAGCTCCTGTTCGATATCGCCGTCAACAACTTCGAAGGCCATCTGCCGACGACGCACGGCCGCGTCTACGCCTCCGTCGTCAACCCGGATTCCGAGAGCGTCTCCTCCATCATGCACGCCATGTTCGGCATCGGTACGCTTTCGCCGGCCTCCGATATCGCGATCCTGCTCGCCGCCTACGACTACAAGTGCCCGGAGGCGATCAAAAAAGCCGCGCTCGACCGTCCGGACGTGATGATCAACCGCGAACGCATGTCCATCGACGTCGCCGAAGGCAAATACTACGGCGCCGATCCGGCAGACTTCGACAACATCATGCTCTACTGGGGCATCCAGGCCTACTCCGACCGTCTGACCGTCGAAAATTCCACCAAGGTCTTCCCCTATTACAACTGGATGAACAACCGCATCTTCGCCTACCGCGAGCAGTACAAGCTCTGTGACGAGGCGGGCGTCCCGGCCCCGGAGGGCACGCCGGACTTCACCGCCATGACGAAGGTCAACATCTATACCTACAAGACCCCGGACTACATCCTCTCCTGCGCACAGTCCTTCCGTCCCGGCCGCATGGGCTACCAGCAGCATCCGTGGACGGCCTGCCTCGGCGGCAGAGCGATGGTCTACACCAACAACCCGGCCAGCGAGAACTTCTATTCCCGTCCGAACAAGCTCGCCGGCAACCTGATCCTGCCGCGCGCCGCCGCGCACAACAACGTCGTGCTTTCGATCTTCCGCATCAACGCCGACTTTGTCGATTACCTCTACTCCCAGTGCTATTTCCCGCAGGGTGAGTTCGACGAGGTCGTCGAGGAAGGCAAGTGGCTCTTCGGCCGCAAGAACGACGCCTATGTCGCCGTCTATTCCCTCAACGACGCGCGCTGGGAGGATCCGAACCCCGACTTTGCCCGCTTCCTGCCCGGCACGGATCCGAAGGCGCTCAAGCCGTATATCTACATGACCCCGGGCCATGCCAACGTCTGGGCGGTCGAGCTCGGCTCCAAAGCGCAGAACGGCAGCTTTGAAGCCTTCCGCGCCGCGTTCAAGGACGCGAAGATCGAGGGCGACACCCATAACTTCGTCTACACTTCCCCGTCGCAGGGCGAGATGAAGTTCGGCTGGACCGCGCCGCTGGTCGTTAACGGCGAGGAGATCGCGCTGGGCGATTATCCGCGCTATGACAACCCCTACTGCCAGGCCGAGTTCAACACCAAGGTGCTCGACATCACGGCAGGCGGCAGCCATACCGTCCTCGACGCCGAAAACGGCGTGCTGATCGACGAGTAAAAACCCATTTATAAATAGCTTTGGGGCGTGCCTTCCGCACGCCCCATTTCTTTTGTCAAATCACTTGATTTTTTGAAATTTGATTGTATACTATTTATATGGATACTTTATCTGCTACAATTCGATTGTTTGACATGGACAGCCATCTGTCCCGCTTTGAAGCGCAGGTCGTCTCCTGCGAGCGCACGGAGAGCGGCTACGCCGTCGTTCTCGACCGCACGGCGTTTTTCCCGCTCGGCGGCGGACAGCAGCCGGACACCGGCACCCTCGCCTACGCGCATGTGTACGACGTGCGCGAATCGAACCGCGTCATCACGCACTATATCGACAAGCCCCTCTATCCCGGCGCGCATGTCCGCGGCGAGATCGACTGGCCGCAGCGCTTCCGGCGCATGCAGAACCATTCGGGCGAGCACATCGTCTCCGGCCTTGTCCATGCGAAATACGGCTACGACAACGTAGGCTTCCACATGGGCTCGGAGGACGTCACGATCGACTTCTCCGGGGAGCTGACGCGGGAGCAGCTCGATGGGATCGAGACGCTGGCCAACGAGGTCGTCTGGCGCAATGTGCCCGTCACGGCGCGCTATCCTTCCCCGGATGAGCTTGCGCAGATGGAATACCGCGCCAAGCTCGAGCTTACCGAGAACGTGCGCATCGTCACGATCGAGGGCGTGGATGCCTGCGCCTGCTGCGCGCCGCATGTTTCCCTCACCGGCGAGATCGGCGCGATCCGGCTTCTCGACTTCATCCGCTATAAAGGCGGCGTGCGCGTACATATGCTGTGCGGCGCGGACGCCATGGAGGAAGATCGGAGAAAAGCCGCGGCGGTGCGGCATATCTCGAATCTGCTCTCCGTCAAACAGGCGGACACGGCGAAGGCGGTCGATTCCCTTGCTTCCCAGCTGGAGGAAACGCGCCGCAGCTTCTCCGCGCTGGAAAAGCAGACCGCGCATCTTCTGGCCGACGCCGCCGTACCCGAAAACGGCGTGATCGCGCTGTTTACGGACAGCCTCTCCCTCGACGCGCTGCGGGAATTTGCAAACCGCGCCGCGCCCGGATGTACGCTTGCGGCGGGCTTTTACGGCTCGGACGCAGGCGGCTGGAATTACGTTCTCGAAAGCGAAACGCTCGACCTGAAGGCGCTCGGGCCGCAGATCAACGCCGGTCTGTCCGGCCGCGGCGGCGGCAGCGCGCGCATGATCCAGGGCCGCGCCTCGAATTCACAGGAAAAGATCCGCGCATTTCTGGAAAATGCCGATTTTTTACAATAATAACAACATTCAGGAGGAAAACACATGCGTTACGAATACAAAACGAAGGGCACCTGCTCCCAGCTTATCCGCTTTGACATCGACGGAGACGTGATCTCCAACATCTCCTTTGTCGGCGGCTGCAACGGCAATCTCAAAGCCATCTCCAAGCTCTGCGACGGCATGACCGTGGATTATATCGAGGGAAAGCTCCTCGGAAACACCTGCGGTCCGCGCCCCACGTCCTGCGCCGACCAGTTTGCCAAAGCCGTGCGCGCCGCGTACAACGCCCAGAACGCATAAGCTATGGATACGGGCAGATATGACGCGCTGAAAATCGAGAATCAGCTCTGTTTCCCGCTCTATGCCTGTTCCCGTCTGGTCATCAAGCAGTATAAGCCCTTTCTGGACAAACTCGATCTGACCTATACGCAGTATATCGCGCTGATGGTTTTGTGGGAGGAGCACAGCGTCACCGTCAAGACGCTCGGCGACCGGCTTTTCCTCGATTCCGGCACACTGACGCCGCTTCTGAAAAAGCTCGAGCACAAGGGGCTCGTCACGCGCACGCGCTCATCCGCCGACGAGCGCAACCTCATCGTCGCCGTCACGCCGCAGGGTATGGCCCTTCGAGAGAAGGCGCTTCGCATACCCGGAGAGCTTTCCAAATGCCTGTGCCTTACGGGCGACGAGGCGAGGATCCTTTACGGACTTTTGTATAAGCTTCTGGAAAACGACTGAATACGGAAAACGAAAAACGAGGCTGATGCGAAAAACGCATCAGCCTCGTTTTCTAACCGTTTCCGTACAAAGCACGTATTTCGTGCGGGTGTTTACAGCGCAAACGCCACGCGCAGGCCCGGGACGGCCATCCTCGTCACGATCGCCGCGACCTCGCAGCGGCGGATCGCGGTATCCGGGTGATAGCTTCCGTCCACATCGCCGCGCAGTACGCCCGCGCGGTAGAGCATATAGATCTCGGCGCCCTGCGCGACGTCCGGGATACGCCCGTCGGGGATATCGTTGATCTTCTCCAGCGCCTGCTGCGGCAGCGCGCGGGAGAGGATCACGGCGAATTCTCCGCGCAGGATCGGGGTATTGTAGTTTTT
>JAEEGL013604560.1_pt1 | contig 17932 bp, 14 predicted proteins | sample 9134231 | NCBI WGS metagenome assembly JAEEGL01 (sample SAMN16246548, study PRJNA631951) | gut metagenome | biome: gut microbiome; feature: rumen; material: fiber-attached | host: Bos | place: Iran: Karaj | collected 2018-10 | reverse complement strand
TTTGGTGAATTTCGCGATGCTGTATATTGTGCCTGCCGCCGCAAGAATATCTATTATACATTTGATTAGCGCCATAATATGGTTATCTTCCCAGATCTCCGATATAATATGATTAAGCATGAGCCAAAGGCCCTCGGCGTAAAATGCGCCGCCTAAAAAGCCTGTGGGAAAGGCACGGCGTGTTTCGGGCTTCAATAGTACAAATCCTGCGGCAAAGCAAGCAAGAACACTTATTATTACCAGTATAAATTCCATGGTTATCCTCCCTGACCGTTAACTTATCATAGCTATAATAAAGAAAAAAACAAAAATAGTCAAGAAAAACAGCAATATTTATTGTATATTATTTTCAAGTGCCGATTAAAATTCAATAAAAACACTCTTTACGAAAAACTGTGGGACAATAATATTAAAATAGATTACTTTGTGTAAAAGGAGGCTGTCAGCGTAGCTAACTGATGAGATGGAAAACTGATGGTTTAGTTTAACCCAGAGTTTTGCCCTAATGCCGGGCAGGCACCTACTTTCCCATGTGAGAAAGTAGGCAAAGGACACCAAAGGGGGAACCCCGTCGGATGTTTCCCCCTTTGGAAACCCCTTTCGCGACCACCCGGGGGGCTGCCGCCCCCCACTGGGTGGACGAGATCCCCCTGCTTCGTTCTCGATGGGGTGAATCTATCATTTTTTGGCTTTGTAGGGCGAATTTTTTGTAGAGATAAACACTGTTCGCCCGTAACAAACAGACTCCCTTATGTAAAAAGGGGGGCTTTTTCTTTAGTTGTCTGCAATCCCTTCGGAGGGTAAGCCAATGTGGAGCATACAGTTCTCCACCGCTAATACAGGCTTCCAATCAAAGCGCCTTGAATTGGCATCCCACAGTTTTTCGTGGAGAACCAATGAAAATATTTGTCATTTTATTTTGTAAACAGAATATTATGTAACAGACATATTTTTTTGTCAGAATAAAAAACATAGCGTTAATGTATTGCAATTTTTAACAAAATGTATTATAATCAACGAAATGATTTTGTTAACAAACACAAAGAATCAAGAAATGGTTGACAAAACCGGAACATGCTGTTATAATCATCACATCATCGATTCACCGCTTTAAAGTGTTTTGTGGCTAAAGCGAGTGAAACAAGGAGGTCTTTGTTATGAACATATTTAAAAAGGTACTTTGCGCGGCAATCTCGCTCACACTTACCGCAACCATTGGAGCTACCGCTTTCGCGGACTCTGCAGCGCGCACCTCGGGTGTTGTTTCACAGTACGGTGAAATTAACATTGACGTGCCTTTTAAAAGCTACGCTGAACTTGGTCAGTCGAGCTTTATGACAAAGGCTATGGGACGCAGAGGCGAAGCTTTTCCCGAAAAGTACAGCTCTGTGAGCGAAGGATATATCACTTCTGTAAAGGACCAGGGCGAATACGGAACCTGTTGGGCTCACGCCACAGCAGCCGCGACCGAGGCGTCTTTAATTAAGAATTTGGGATACGATATATCTACAAATATGTCGGAATTGCATTTGGCGTATTTCCATTACAGCCCGTCTTATGACAAGCTTAATATGCTCAGCGGTGACAGCAACAAGATTTCACGTTCATACGCTTATTATTACAGCTTCCTTGATATGGGCGGCTCTCCGTTTTTAACGCCTTTTACACTTGCACGATGGACGAGTGCGGTAGACGAAGAAGTTAACCTGCAATACGCATATTCAAATGCTAAGCCTTCGTTTGGTGTAGACGATAAATCTGAATCATACAGCCTGTCACCTGTTCATCTGGAGAATATGTATTGGGTTTCTCCCGCAGACAGAGATGATATGAAATATATGATAACAAAATTCGGCGCAGGTACCTTCTCTTACTACCACGACGACTCTTACTACAACGACGCGACCGCCGCGTTCTGCAACCTTATGAAAAGCTCCACCAACCATCAGGTAACTGTAGTTGGTTGGGACGACAACTACAGCAGAGATAACTTCAGCAGACGCTGCCAGCCTAAAGAAGACGGTGCATGGCTCATCAAAAACAGTTGGGATACCACATGGGGCGACAACGGATATTTCTGGGTATCTTATGAAGATACGTCTGCTCTTTCAAGCTGGTCTCAGTTCTATGATTACGGTGCTGCGGATAATTTTGACCGCAACTATCAATATGACGGCACATCTAATTTTGCCACAGAAGACTTACAGGGTTCTGCCACAATGGCAAATGTATTCACATCTTTGTCCGATGAAGAGTTAAAGGCAGTGTCTTTCTGGACAGCTCAGAACGATGTTGACTATTCAATAAACATTTACACCGGTCTCACTGACAAAAACGACCCCGCAAGCGGAAAGATCGCTTTAACGGCTCCTATTGAAGGCACCGAGGATTATTGCGGATACCACACAATTAAGCTTGATAACGCAATATCACTTAAAGAAGGCGAAAGCTTCTCTGTTGTTGTTACACTTACTGCAAACGCAGACGATGAGCTCAGCTTGCTTGTTGACAAGACAGAATCCTGGTCCTGGATAGACTTTACAAACAAAACAAACCCCGGCGAGAGCTTCTTCTTAGCTTCCAACAGCGATACTTGGGTAGACAAGAGCGCTTCGGGAACAAATTACAGAATAAAAGCGTTTACCGATGCTGTTGATAACACAAAGGTAGTTTCGGACGATCCTGACTACTTAGATGATGACGACGCAGCATTCTATATGAATAATATATACAGCGGCATGTGGGATATCGAAGATCAAAGCGAGCTTATCGGCTCTCACACACTTGTCAAGCGCTTTATGCTCGGCGATGCCGACGGTGACAACACAACCTCTATGACCGACGTTGTTATTATGCAAAAGGCCATTGCAAAGCTTGATACTTTAAGCGGTGCACACTTCAATGCGGCAGATATAGACGCAGACGGAGATCTTACAATGACTGATGTTGTGCTTTTGCAAAAGCATATTGCAGATCTTATTTAATTAAATAATTATATTCCTGAGAAAAATATTAAGCGGCAGTCAATCGTTATCGGTTGACTGCCGCTTTTGGCACTGATGTTTTAAACCTTCCAATATTTATTATCAAGACTGCGGTAACGGATAGCTTCCGTTATGTGCTGCGGCTGAATTATCTCGCTGCAGTCCATATCAGCAATGGTGCGCGCAACTTTAAGTATTTTATCGTAAGCTCTTGCGGAAAGCCCCATATTATCAAACGCGTTTTTCATTATGGTTACGGCTCTGCTGTCTAATTTACAGTATTTTTCCATCATTCCCGGTGTCAGCTTGGCGTTGCAGGTAATGCCGCATTCTTTGTAGCGCTCTTGCTGTAATTTGCGGGTTTCGTTTACACGTTTGCGTATTTCCGAAGATCTTTCGCTCGGCAGGTCGTTGCTTATATCTTCAAACTTAACCGCAGGCACTTCAATATGGATATCGAATCTGTCAAGAAGCGGTCCCGAAATACGAGATAAATACTTTGCAACGGCTGACGGCGAGCATACGCACTTACGCACGCTGTTGCCGAAATAGCCGCACGGGCAGGGATTCATAGCTCCTATAAGAATTATTGAACAAGGATAAGACAGAGAGGCGGTAACTCTTGATATGGTAACGACGCCGTCCTCAAGAGGCTGCCTTAATGCCTCCATCGTACTGCGAGGAAATTCGGGAAGCTCATCAAGAAATAATACGCCATTGTGCGCAAGGCTTATTTCCCCGGGGTGAGGAATTGTTCCTCCGCCTGTGAGCCCTGCCGGGGATATTGTGTGGTGAGGCGACCTGAATGGTCTTTCTGTAACAAGCGAATGACCGCTTGAGATATTCCCTGCAACGGAGTGAATCTTTGTGGTTTCAATAGTTTCATCAAATGTCATTTCGGGAAGGATAGAGGGTACTCTTTTTGCAAGCATACTTTTGCCCGAACCCGGAGGTCCTATAAGCAGTATATTGTGACCGCCTGCCGCCGCTATCTCTAAAGCGCGCTTTGCCTCAAACTGACCCTTTACCTGGCAAAAATCGGGATATATTGTATGGTTTGGTTCTGCGGGAGGAGTATATTTTGCAGGTGAAAGCTCTTTGCCTCCCGTAAGGTGGGAACACAATTCATATACATTTTTGACACCGTAAACGTTTATTCCTTCAATCGCGGCGGCTTCGCTGCAATTATCATACGGCACAAATATATTTTTAAAGCCTGCGTTTTTTGCCTCTATTGTCATGGGCAAAACTCCGTTAATGCTTCTTACATCGCCCGAAAGAGACAGCTCGCCTATAAATGCGCTGTCGTCATAGTCACCGCTTAGCTGGCCTGTTGCCGAAAGCAGGGAGATTAGTATCGGCAGGTCGTATATAGGTCCCTCTTTGCGTATATCGGCTGGCGCTAAATTCACAATTATACGAGCCACCGGAAATGTAAAGCCGCAGTTTGTTATAGCAGCGCGAACACGGTCGCGAGATTCTTTTACCGCTGCGTCTGGTAAGCCTACAACTCCGAAATAAGGCAGACCCCGTTCGATATTTGCTTCTACCTGTACTTTGAACGCATCTAGCCCGAATATCCCCATACTGTTGCTCGAGTAAACCATCAATATCACCTCAACCCGCAGAATATTATATTACTTTTGACATAATATTACAATAATTTTCAAGCAAAAATCCGCCGGGCAAATAAAACCGGCGGATAATATTGATTTTGATTTTTCATTTCTTTGCGGCAAGCGCTCCTATGTCTATATGATATACGTTATTGCTTACTTTTTCGTTTAAGAACAGACCTGCGAGCATAGAAAAGCCCTCGGTTGTGTCGCTTACATAAAACTCTGCTGTTCCCGCGCTTTCTTTATTGTTAAGCATATTGTTGTCAGATAAATACCCCGCACAGTATTCAGCGGTGGCGGAACCCGAGTCTATAAGTGTCACGTTATCCCCCATATAATCTCTTATTATATGTTTTATAATGGGGTAATGAGTACAGCCCAGTATCAGTGTGTCGGCGCCGGATAGCTTGATGTTTTTCAGATAATGCTCTACCGTAAGACGTGTTATCTGATTATTATTGTCAACGAAACCGTTTTCTACAAGCGGGACAAACAGCGGACAGTCTTGTGTGATGATGTTTATTTCTGGGTGAATACTCATTATTTCACGCTCATAGCTTCCGCTTTTTATTGTGGCGGTCGTGCCTATTACGGCAATTTTACCGTTTTTTGTGGCTTTTACCGCGGCTTTGGCGGTCGGCTTAAGCACGCCCGTGTAAAAAACATTGAGTGAATCGCCGAGTGAAGTTGCTACGGAACTGACCGTTCCACAGGCCGCTATTATAGCTTTTACGTTTTTTGATATCAAAAAATCTGCGTCCTGACGGGCATATTTATTGATGGTTTGGTTACTGCGGTTGCCGTAAGGCACTCTGCCCGTATCACCGAAATAGATTATATCTTCATTAGGCAAAAGCTTTCTAAGCTCTTTTACACAGGTGAGTCCGCCCACGCCCGAGTCAAACACGCCTATGGGTTTATTTTGCATATGCAAATCTTCCTTTACAGGTAGCATTATCTTATGTTGCCCACTGTGCGGGGGAACAGTATAACGTCTCTTATATTGCTTATTCCCGTAACATACATTATCATGCGCTCAAGTCCCAATCCAAATCCGCTGTGCGGAACAGAGCCGAATTTTCTCAGATCAACATAGTCGTTGTATTCGTCCATAGTCATACCGCGCTTTTGCATAGCGTCAAGCAGTTTGTCAAGGTCGGCTTCTCTTTCGCTGCAGCCGATTATCTCACCGACGCCGGGCACGAGCAGATCTGTCGCGGCAACCGTTTTGCCGTCGGGGTTTTGCTTCATATAGAAAGATTTTATATCCTTGGGATAATTGATAACGAACACGGGCTTTTTAAACACTTCGTCTGTTATATATTTTTCGTGTTCCGTTTGCAAATCGCAGCCCCACTCAACGGGGTATACAAAGTCTGCGTCAGCATTTTGCAAAATTTCTATCGCTTTAGTATATTCAAGAATCTCAAAATTGCTATTCATAACGTGAGTAAGCTTGTCGCGCAATCCCTGTTCAAAATGCTTTTCAAAGAAATCTATTTCGCTTGAACAGCGATTAAGAACCTCTTTTATGATATGCTTTATCATATCCTCGGCTATCTCGATGATATCGGGAAGCTCTGCAAATGCAACTTCGGGCTCAACGTGCCAAAATTCGGCAACATGACGCGGTGTGTTGCTGTTTTCGGCTCGGAAGGACGGACCGAATGTGTAAATCTTGCCAAACGCCATTGCAGCCATTTCGCCTTCCAACTGTCCCGAAACGGAAAGACCTGCTTTTTTTCCGAAAAAGTCGTTTTCGTAGTATTCTTGCTCGTTCTTATATTTGTCGGAATAGCCTATTGTTGTTACCTTGAACATTTCGCCTGCGCCCTCACAGTCACTGCCTGTAAGTATCGGAGTGTGAACATATACAAAATGCCTTGACTGGAAGAAGTTGTGTATAGCGTCTGACACCACGCTTCTTACTCTGAAAACGGCGTTAAATGTATTGGTCCTTACTCTGAGGTGAGGCATTGTTCTCAAAAACTCAAGTGTATGGCGCTTCTTTTGAAGAGGATAATCAAGCGGACATTCGCCCAATACGGTTATCTCGGAAGCGTTTATTTCAACACTGTCGCCTTTAAACGCCTTAACGACCGTGCCTGTTATCTTAAGACTTGTTCCCAGACGCATAAAGTCCGATGTGTCGCTTATTATGTTTTTGTCGATTACTACCTGCATATGCGAGAGGGATGTTCCGTCGTTTATCTCCAAAAAAGCCATATTTTTGGAATCTCTGGAGGTTCTTACCCAACCGCATATGGTAACGGTTTTTTCTATATAATCCGCGTTGCTTATTATCTCGATTATGTCTGTATGTTTCATAATAAATCTCCGTTTCCTACAATATCATTACTATTATAGCCATTTGTAAAAAAAAGTAAAGTGTTTTGGTAAAATAGTTTACTTATTACGTATTGTTCATAATTAATGCTTTGGCACATAGTTTTTGCAGTTGCTCCAGTGTTTCTGCCCTGCCTGCTTCGTCTCTCAGTGCGGCGGCGCCGTCAAAGCCTTTAAAATACCATGCGGCGTGTTTGCGCATTTCTCTTATCGCTATGCGTTCGCCTTTATATTTTACGGCAAGCTCTGCCTGTTTAAGCAAAGCCGAAACTTTTTCGGTAACAGATGCTTTCGGCAATTGCCTGAGATCATTAAACCAGGCGTTTATTTCGGCAAATATCATTGGGTTGCCCAGAGCTCCGCGCCCTATCATAACAAGGTCGCAGCCGGTTTTATCTATCATTCTTTCGGCGTCTTCGGCGCAGGTGATATCTCCGTTTCCTATAACGGGTATATTAAGATTTTGCTTTAACAGTTTGATTATATCCCAATCTGCATAGGGTTTATACATATCCTCCCGTGTTCTGCCGTGTATGGTTACGGCTTTTGCGCCGTTTTGCTGACAAATCTGCGCAACTTTAAGCGCATTGACGCTTTCGCTGTTCCAGCCTTTTCTTATCTTTACCGTAACGGGAACATCAACTGAATTTGATACGGCGTTTACTATTTCTCCGCACAATTGGGGATCTTTCATAAGTGCGCTTCCGCAGCCGTTGTTTACGATTTTCGGCGCAGGACACCCCATATTTATGTCTACTATATCTGCGCCTGATTTAACGGCTTCTTTTGCGCTTTGCGCCATAACCTCTGGCTCACTGCCGAATATCTGCACGGCGCAGGGATGTTCTTTTTGCGATATCTGCATTAGCGACTGCGTTTTTTTGTTTGAATATTCAATTCCTTTTGAGCTTACCATTTCGCTCACAACGTAAGATGCGCCGAAGTCTTTGCAAAGCTCTCTAAATGCGCGGTCCGCAACGCCTGCCATAGGCGCAAGCGCCGTGTACCCCTTTATTTCAACACTGCCAATTTTCATAACAATAACCTCATGCGGGACTGTTTTCGGGCAGAATTATAGCACATCCTGCTAAGTTTATCAACAAAAAACTTATTGTTTTGCACGATAAAACTTCCTACACAGTAAATATCTAACAAAAAAATAAATAAATGACAAAAAACTCTTGATTTTTATAAAAAATGGGTTAAAATATTAATTGGCACTCGAGCGGTTCGAGTGCCAAATGAACACATTCAAACGGGAGGAATATATAATGAATATCAAACCATTGCTCGACAGAGTTGTACTTAAAGCAGAAGAAGCAGAAGAGAAAACCTCGGGAGGTATTTTTCTTTCATCGGGCTCACAGGAGAAGCCTCAGTTTTCCGTTGTTGTAGCGGTAGGCCCCGGCGGAATTGTAGACGGAAAAGAAGTTAAAATGTATGTTAAAGAGGGCGACAAAGTTATCACCGGAAAATTCAGCGGAACAGAAGTAAAGCTTGACGGTGAAGAATATACAATAGTTCGCCAGTCAGATATATTGGCAGTAGTTGAATAATCTAATTTAAGGAAGAAGGTTTTTATTATGGCAAAACAAATCATTTACGGTGAAGATGCGAGAAAGGCGCTGCTTTGCGGCATAGATCAACTTGCAGATACAGTTAAGATAACACTTGGACCGAAAGGCAGAAACGTTGTTCTCGATAAAAAATTCGGCGCTCCGCTTATCACAAACGACGGCGTTACAATAGCAAAAGAAATAGAGCTTGACGATCCTTTTGAGAATATGGGCGCACAGCTTGTAAAAGAAGTTTCAACAAAGACAAACGATGTTGCAGGCGACGGCACAACAACAGCTACTTTGCTTGCGCAGGCAATTATCCGTGAGGGTATGAAAAACGTAACTGCGGGCGCAAACCCAATGATACTTAAAAAGGGTATTCAAAAGGCTGTGGATATAACTGTTGAGGAGCTTAAAAAGCACTCTAAAGAGATAAACGGACTTGACGACGTTGCGAGAGTAGGCACTATATCATCTGCCGATGAGGCAATAGGCAAATATATTTCAGACGCTATGTCTGAGGTAGGCAAAGACGGTATCATAACCGTAGAAGATTCAAAAACTGCCGAAACAAAGTGTGAAGTTGTTAAGGGTATGATGTTCGACCGCGGATATATTACTCCCTATATGGCGACAGACACAGACAAAATGGTTGCCGTTATAGACGACGCGTATATCCTTATCACAGACAAAAAGATATCAAACACACAAGAAATACTCCCGCTTTTGGAGCAAATAGTGCAGTCGGGCAAAAAGCTTGTTATAATCGCAGAAGATGTAGAGGGTGAAGCGCTCACTACTATCATATTGAACAAGCTTCGTCAGACATTCACCTGCGCTGCCGTTAAGGCACCGGGATTCGGCGACAGAAGAAAAGAAATGCTTCAGGATATCGCAATACTCACAGGCGGTACCGTTATAAGCTCAGAAGTTGGTCTTGAATTAAAGGATACAGATATATCTATGCTCGGCAGAGCAAGGCAGGTCAAGATAGACAAAGAGAGCACACTTATAGTAGACGGAGCAGGCGCACCCGAAGAGAGAGAAGCAAGAATAAATCAGATACGCAAGCAGATAGAAGTTACAACATCCGATTTTGACAGAGAGAAGTTGCAGGAGAGACTGGCAAAGCTTGTCGGCGGAGTAGCAGTTATTAAAGTAGGCGCAGCTACCGAAGTAGAGATGAAAGAGAAAAAGCTTCGTATAGAAGACGCTTTGGCGGCAACAAAAGCGGCTATTGAAGAAGGCATAGTAGCAGGCGGCGGAATTGCGCTTATAAACGCAGCTCCCGAGCTTGAAAAAGCTGTTTCGGCAGCTGAGGGCGACGAAAAGACCGGTATGGCTATAATCCTTAAGGCATTGGAAGAGCCGCTCCGTCAAATTGCCGCAAACGCAGGGCTTGAGGGCAGCGTTATAGTATCTAACGTAAAATCTTCAAATAAGCTTGGATACGGCTTTAACGCCCTCACGGAACAATACGGCGATATGATGGAAGCAGGAATAATAGATCCTACAAAGGTAACGAGAAGCGCACTTCAAAATGCTGCTTCCGTAGCGGCTATGGTATTAACAACAGAGTCGCTTGTTACAGACATTAAAGAGCCTGCACCTCAAATGCCTGCCGCACCCGATATGGGCGGAATGTATTAATTCTTGTAAAATAATAAATCACCGTGTACCGAAGTCTTCGGCATACGGTGATTTTTCTTTTTGATTTTATTGACTAAACATAAAGAGCGCTTTGTTTAATACTTCGGTTTATATTTGCCTTCGGTAATCTTTTCGTCGCACAGCAGATCGAGCAAATCTATTTGTCCGTCTTTGTTTACATCTGCGGCAAAAGACTGCGCAGAAGAAAATGTGCGATTTCCCACAAGAGCGTCACAAAAGTTGTTTATGTCTTTGGAATTTATATTCCCCTCTCCTGTTACATCGCCTGTAAGAACAACGCTGTATTTATCTCCGGAGGTATTGTTTGTAATTATTGCTCCCGTGCCTAATTTTCCCGATGTTATGGAAACTCCGTTGTAGTTTTCAAACACAACGTCGTCTTTGTCAAAAATATCCGATTTAAGAAGCTTTGCAACGGTCGTGCCCCGGGTTATATAAATAACGGAGCGGTCCGTGTCCTGGGCGTTACCCGTTATATAAGATGACGTGTCGGTTTTTGTGTTTGTAGCGCTTTTGTCTGAGTCTTTGGCTTTTGGGGAGTCTGTATTCTCGTGAGCCGCGGGAGAAGGATTATTGTTTTCGCTTTTGTCGGAAAGAGGAAAAATACACAGCTTTCCGCCTGAGTCGGCAAGCACTGCCGCAGTATTGTTACACACGGCGCAATCAAGCGCAGTGCCGTTTACGGGGTATTCTTTTATGGGGTTGAGCGACAAATCGTATTTAACTACCGTGTCTCCGACTGTAATATAAAAATAATTATTGCAATAACAGCCCTGAGATTCATATGAACAATTACCGAGAGAACCCAAATATCCTCCGTATACGTCTACTATGTGCCGACCGTTGCACAAAATATAATTATCGGACAGAAAATACAGCCGTGTTATGTTTTCACCGAAAGTTGCGGCAAGAGAAAACTCGGAAGCATCAGCGGATTTCACATATACTTTGTTTTGGCTTGCCAATGCAACAAAGCTCAGAGAATCGTTATTTATAATGCAGTCAATATTTTTTGTGCCTATATGATAAATCGAAACTTTTTCCGTTGTTGCAGATACAGATTTAATATCGCCTCCGTATCCGAAATCCACTGTGTATATATTTAGGTGAGAGTCAGCTGAGGCACCGTTTAACGAAAAAGATGAAGAATGTTTTGTGTATTGCAGATACATGGATGACATACTGTCGCCTTTAAATATCATAAAGTCTTTCGTGTTCGGAGTATCGTAAGATATGCCGTGACAAACCGCATAAAACTCTCCGCTTAACTGAAAGCAGGTAAGAATTTGTGAATCGTATGTTACAAAATCGGAAGATTGTATATTATTCAAATTCTCGTTGTAAATGGTGCCTACGGCGCTGTTTGCGCCGTAGTGTAATGAATAAAAGCTGTTGCCCTTGCAAAACAGTTTGTGATAGGTATAGTCTCCTGAGTAGTAGCCTATATCTGCACCGGTTGCGGATGACATTGTCGTTGCGATCAGAATTAATGATATAATTAGCATCAATGACGCTTTTGTTTTGCGCGACAAAACCAATCATCTCCAATAAATAATCCGCCATATTTTAGCATAAACACTCAATATTTGTGATTATTTTTCTAAATGAGAAAAATAATCACAAATATTGAAAAAACCTAAAATAAGTTCAAAAAAATTCATAATAAAAAGTGACAAATACATTGAAAATGCGTCTGAATGTTGATATACTATAAAATGTGCATATATGAGTATGTAAAGAAATAATGAAAGGGCATAAAAATGCTTAAGCTGTGTATTTTTGATTTAGACGGAACAACCGCAGATACAATAGAAGATTTATCTCACGCAGCCGACTATGCATTAAAGAGACAAGGCTTGCCCACGCACACGTTAGATGAATATAAATATTTTGTCGGCAACGGCATACCGAAGCTTATAAGCCGTGCCGCAAATACCGAAGACAAGGCAGTTTTGCAAGAACTGCTGCGTGACTTCAAAGATTATTACGCAAATCATCTTACCGATAAAACCAAGGCATATACGGGAATAAACGAAATGCTTAAAGCACTTTTAAATAAAGGTATACAGTTAGCCGTTTATTCAAACAAAGCAGATGAATACGTTGGCATAATACTTAAAGAGCTTTTTCCCGATGTAAGCTTTTTATGGTATGCAGGCAACAGAGACGGTTACAGCCCAAAGCCCGATGCTGAGCTTATGATGTGCTTTCTTAAGAGGGATAACATAAAACCCGAAGAATGTTTGTTTATCGGCGACAGCAACGTTGATATACAAACGGCTAAAAACGCAAAAATGAGATCCTGCGGTGTGCTGTGGGGCTTCAGAACAAGGGAAGAGCTCGAAAACGAGGGCGCGGACTTTATCGCCGCAGAGCCCGTAGATATTGTTAATATCGCGGACAAGCTGTAAGACATAATAAGCGTTAGGGGGCGGCAAATATGACAAATAACAAAGTAAAGGTAATTGCCGTTGCAGGCCCTACCGCTTCGGGAAAAACAGCGTTGGCGGTTCAGCTTGCAAAAAGATTTAACGGAGAAATAGTCTCTGCCGATTCAATGCAGATCTACAAAGAAATGAACATAGCGAGCGCGAAGCCCACAAAGGATGAAATGCAGGGTATACCCCATTATATGATAGATTATCTGCCGCCCGAGCAGCAGAGCAGTGTTTCGGATTATGTGCAGAAGGCTCATAAGATAATAAAAATGATAAGCGACAATAAAAAACTGCCCGTTGTGGCAGGAGGAACAGGGCTGTATATAGACTCTTTACTTAATAATTTAAGCTTTGCAAAAGAAGAGGGCAATCAAAAAATACGCGAACAACTAAACGAAAGACTTAATAACGAGGGAATACAGCCTCTTTATGATGAGCTGAAAAGAATTGACCCCGAAGCCGCCGGTAACATACATATAAACAATACAAAGCGTGTGCTTAGAGCGCTTGAAATATATTATTCAACAGGCAAAACAATGACGGAGCAAAAGATAAATTCACGCGCTGTGCCGTCGCCTTACGATGCGGTTTATATAGGGCTTAAGTGCGCTGACAGGGAAAACCTGTATAACAGAATAAATATGCGTGTTGATAATATGCTGGAGCAGGGGCTTTTAGATGAAGCGAAAAAAATGCTCGGTAAAAATATGAGTTCTACTGCAAGTGCGGCAATCGGTTATAAAGAGCTTAAGCCTTATTTTGACGGTGTAATCTCTTTAAATGAGGCTGTAGACAACCTGAAAAGAGAAACAAGACGTTATGCAAAAAGACAGCTTACGTGGTTTTTGCGCAACGATAGAATAAATTGGATAGACATAGACCTGTTTGACTTTGATATTTCAAAAATACTGTGCAGGGCTGTGGAAATATGTGAAAGGGGCGGTATATACGGTAACTAAGATATTAAAAAGACTCGGAATAGCATTGCTTTTTATGCTTATTATTTTCTATATTGTGTATGCTATGCTGTCGGCTCATTTCTCAATGATAGTTACTGAAAAAGTGTACTCGTCGCGCGTGGCTGAGTCAATAGACGCGTCTTGCCTTGTTTTAAGGCAGGAGCAGCCTATAACTTCATCTGACAGCGGTTTTGTATCGTATACGGTAAATGACGGGGAAAAAGTAAACAGCGCCTCGGTTGTGGCAAAGGTGTTTTCTTCTCAAACGGCAACCACCACGGGGCTTGAGAGCGAGCGTGAAAAAAATGAGCTTGCAAGCCTTAAAAAGCTGAACGACGGACTGAAAAGAATATCCGTGGGAATAAATGTTGTTGAAAATCAGATAACAACGTCTTTATGCAATTATAATACTGCTGTTATTAACGGTGATTATTCGGAGCTTTTTGATTTGAGAAATAACATTATGTACTATATCAACGAGCGAAAATATCTGACCGGAGAAGTAAAAAATTTTGACGACAGAGTTAATTATTTGAAAGACAGGCTCTCCTCATATTCATCGGGCGCCGCAGGCGATTATGCGGAGATACCGGTGGGTAAATCGGGCATTTTTTCGTCTTATTGTGATGGCTACGAGGACTGCTTTGAATATAAAAACATAGAGAAAATGACAATAGACGATTATCAAACAATAAGCAAAAAAACAGTGGCAAAAAACACCGTAGGCAAGGTAATAACAGAATTTGAGTGGTATGTGGTATGCCCTGTAACATCGCAGGAGGCTTTAAAACTTAATTCTTCAAGCGGAAAGGTCTATATAACATTTACATCTTCTTCGTTTGATAAAGTGCCTGCGCAGCTTGTAAAGATAAACCAGAAAAACAAAAACACAAACGGCTTGGCTGTATTCAAATGCAGCGAGATAAATTCTCACCTTGTGAATTTGAGAAACGAAGACATAAGAATAGATATAAATTATTACGAAGGGTTGAGAATACCCAAAAAGGCGATTCGCACCGCAGAGGTCGAGGTAAAAACAACAGACTCCGACGGCAACGAATACAAGAAGATGCAAAAAGTACAGGGCGTGTATATAAAATACGCAAAAGAGCTTATGTTCAGAGAAATATCCATTATATATTCATCGTCAAACTATGTTATCTGCGACTCAGACCCCGAGCAAATCTTGACAGAATATGGTACAATAAGATTGTATGACGATGTTGTAACACAGGGGGCAGATTTGTATGACGGTAAGATCGTTAACTGAGTTTAATTTAAAGGATATAGAATATAACTATAAGCTCATTAACGAAAGAATAAGTAACGCCTGCCAAAAGGTCGGAAAATCACGTGAAGAAGTAATATTTTTATCGGCTGTTAAAACGGTTCCGTGCGAGATAATCAATCACGCGATCTCATTGGGGCTTAAATATATAGGCGAAAACAAGGTTCAGGAGCTTTTGCAGAAATATGACGAATATGACCTGAAAAACGCGGAACTTCAGTTTATAGGCCATTTGCAAACGAACAAAGTAAAGCAGATTATAGATAAAGTTACCCTGATACAGTCTGTTGACAGTATCAAGCTTGCAGGTGAGATATCTAAGCGGGCAGAGGAGCTTAACAAATGTATAGATGTGCTCATAGAGGTAAACGCAGCAGGTGAGCAAAGTAAATGGGGAGTAGATACCGAAAGGCTTTATGAGTTCATTGATGAAGCAAGACAGTTTAAGGGGATAAGCATAAAAGGTCTTATGACAATTCCGCCCATTTGTGAGAATCAGGACGAAAACAGAAAATATTTTTCAAAGATTTATAAGATGTTTATTGACATTCAGTCCAAAAAAATGGATAATGTAAATATACATATACTGTCGATGGGTATGTCTGACGATTATGCCGCGGCAATAGAGGAAGGCGCCACTATGGTTAGAATAGGTTCGGCGCTTTTCGGAAAAAGAGTATATTATTGATTACGGAGGGTATATATAATGGCAAATTTTGTAAACAAGATCAAGAGAATGGGATTTTTCCCCCAAGCAGACGAAAACGCCGATTACAACGATTTTGATACCGATTTCGAGGACGAATCTTATGACCAGGATTATTCTGCTTTTACGGAAAGCAGAACTGCATCTTCGCGTTCATCAAGGGTTTCTTCAATAAGCGGTCAGGAGATAAGCGCAACTGCCAAGCTCAAGGTTATTCTATTCAAGCCAATCAATTTCGGAGACGAAACAAAAACAATAGCAACAGAGCTTAATCATAAAAACACGGTTGTTTTGAACCTTGAAAACGCAAACGGAGAGGTTGCGCGCAGAACACTTGACTTTTTGGGCGGCGTAGCATTTGCGAATAACGGAAATATCAAAAGAATAGCCACAAAGACTTTTATAATTCTCCCGCAGAATATAAACCTGACAGGCGACGACCTTCTCGATGAGCTTGAGAGAAACGATATCTATTGCTGATATTATATAAAACAAATTAATATTAAAGGGGAAAGGAACGATATAAATTTTCGCAGATTTATACCGTGTTTGTTGTTATGCTTAATATTAATGATATAAAAAACGCCGGGCTTACAAAAACAATGATGGGCGGCTACAAAATAGACGAAGTTGACGCTTTGCTTAATGAAGTATGCGCCACATTTGAAGCGTATGAAAAGCAGCGTGCGGAGCTTACGAAAAAGCTGAAAATTTTGGGCGACAGAGTAGAGCAATACAGAAACGACGAGCAGAATATAAAAGATGCCATAGATAACGCACAGAAAAGAAAGTCGGAAATAGAGGCAGAGGCGGAATACAACGCCAAGAGAATTATGGAGACCGCCGACAGAAAAACGGAAGAAGTAAAGGTGCGTTTGCAAAAGGAAGTTCAAAACGCACTTGACGACGCGCGCCAAACGAGAGCCGACGCATCGGAAGACGCAGCTAAAATAATCAGCGACGCCCAGAGCCGCGCAGACGCAATAATAAGAGACGCAAGGATACAGCAGGACAGCGTAAACGCGGAAATAGAAAAAGCAAAGCAGGATTATATAGACCTGCAGGAAAAGATCGTACTTTTCCGTAATGAGCTTATAGAGAAATATAAATCTCATTTACAGGTTATCGTGGGATTGCCTTCAAGCGATTCAGTGCAGGACACTGCCCGTCAGCTCGACGAAATGTATCCCACCCGCGAAAAATCCAAAACACATCTGCAAAGCTATCAGGAGCGCTTTGAAGCCGTGGAAAACGATTTTGACGAAATAATACAGCGTACTCTTGAATTTGATACACAAAAGGTTAAAGAAGAAGCAGAACGCCTTTCTGCGGAAAAAGCAAAAGAAAATGCCCCCGATGACAGCCGTCAGGAACAATTTACAACAGGTGAGTTTTCCACGCAGAAGCAAAAGGTCAAAGTTTCTTTGCCCGACAGGCACAGCAGGATAAACTATACGTCAAGAACGATAGACACAGCTCATATTGATGCAGACGATGATGCATCGGAAGACGATGATGTTAAGATAGTAGACGTAAACAAAAAAGATATGCGTGATAACAACAAATCGAGCAGATTTTTTTGATAACAGTATTTATAAATCAAGAACAGGAGAGAACACATAAAAGATGTCACAAGATTATAACGCAACACTTAATTTGCCAAGCACCGAGTTTCCGATGAGAGGCGGCTTGCCTCAGTCTGAGCCCGTAATGCTTAAAAAATGGAATGAAAGCAAGATATATGAAAAATTAATGGAGAAAAACGAAGGCAAGCCTTTGTTCATACTTCACGACGGACCGCCTTATGCAAACGGAAATATACATTTGGGAACTGCGCTTAACAAAGTCCTCAAAGATTTTATAATAAGATATAAAAATATGTCGGGCTTTAAGGCACCTTATGTTCCCGGCTGGGACACCCACGGTTTGCCCACAGAGCTTAAAGCGAGAGCAAAAGCGGGAATAAGAAATTCAACGGAAATAGACGACGTTGAATTAAGAAAAATTTGCCGCGAGTTTGCTATGGGGTATATAGACGACCAGCGCAACCAGTTTAAGCGTTTGGGAAATATAGGCGAATGGGATAACCCGTATATTACCTTAAAGCACGAGTTTGAGGCAAAGCAAATTGAAGTTTTTGCCGAAATGGCTTGCAAGGGCTACATTTATAAAGGACTTAAGCCTGTTTATTGGTGCCCCGATTGTAAAACAGCATTAGCCGAAGCAGAGATTGAGTATTCGGAAGATCCCTGCCATTCCAAATATGTAAAATTCAAAGGTACAGACGACAAGGGCAAATGCTCCGCAATGGGAATTGACCCAGAGAAAGTTAAATTAGTTATGTGGACTACGACAACAAGGA
>JAEEGL013425816.1_pt1 | contig 17932 bp, 13 predicted proteins | sample 9134231 | NCBI WGS metagenome assembly JAEEGL01 (sample SAMN16246548, study PRJNA631951) | gut metagenome | biome: gut microbiome; feature: rumen; material: fiber-attached | host: Bos | place: Iran: Karaj | collected 2018-10 | reverse complement strand
GCATACGGCTGCCAGTCACATGACCTTACGGACATGAGCTTCAACGATTTCAAGAACGCCATGACCGAGATACAGAACGCACTGCAGATGCCCATGTACAGCACCGAGTATGACATTGGCACCACCGATGACGCCAAGCAGTTGCAGCAGTACAAAGACCAGATTCCCTATATGTGGCAGTCAGACTACTGTGCCGGCATAACCCTGTGGGGATACATCTACGGCACCACCTGGACAACCGACGGTAACTCAGGCATCATCCGCGACGGCAGTGACCGTCCCGCAATGGAGTGGTTGCGCACCTACATGAAATCGGAGGCTGCCAGGACTGCCAAAAGTCCGTTCCCGGGAATGAAGAAGGAGGCATCGGTCTATGTCAAGCCGGCATCCATAACCGTAACCAAGGGTGAACTGGTGCCTATCACAGTAAGGGCAAGCATGAGGACCAAGTCAATAGACTATATTGAGCTGTATGTCAACGATGACCTGATAGCCACATTGACCGAATCACCCTATGTGACGGAATACGTACCTGTAACAACCGGCAAGTACAACCTGAGGGCTGTGGTTTATGCCGATGACGGTACCACATACGAACGTCTGTCCGGTTTTACGGCCTATAATCCGCGTATGCCCCATAAGACGATAGAGCTGCCGGGTACCATACAGGCCGAAGATTTTGACGAGGGCCCCGAGGGCATAGCATATCATGATTCTGATGCCAACGCCGACGGTGACGGCAACAGTTACCGTTCTGACGGTACAGGAGTAGATATTGTGACAGGCAATGGCGGTCACGCCATTGGCTATACCTCAAACGGCGAATGGCTTGAATATACGGTGAATGTTAAGGAGGCCGGCGTTTATACTTACACGGCATACGCATCATCGGGCACCACAGGTTCATCATTCAGTCTTTCACTGAATGATAATGATAACCTTACGGATCTGACAGGAACCATATCGGTGCCTCAGACCGGAAGCAGCGACTGGAGTACATATACCACTATCACCGGCCGTTTCAAGGCAGCTCTCAATGAGGGCAGGAACATAATACGTCTGAGCATAACCGGCAGCAACTGCAACATAGACAAGATAGTGCTGGACAGGATTGATTACAATGAGAACATAAAGCTGAACATGAGTTCCGCTCCTGTAGTAGTTAACGGAAGCACCACTATAAAAGTGGATGTCAATGACGATGAGGTCGCTATTGCCAACGTAAAGCTGTACCAGGGTACCACACTGATCAAGACTTTCACTCAGGCTCCTTATGAATATGTTTTCAGGCCTACCAAGAGAGGAAACTATACCTTCCAGGCTGTAGCCACAGACGCTGAAGGCGGACAATCGGACATAGTTACATACAGCCTTAAGGTGAGTGAGCCGTTCAGAGGCACTCCGATAGAGATTCCCGGAACAATCCAGATAGAGGATTTTGACAAGGGTGGTGAAGGAGTGGCATTCCACGATTCGGACTCTGATGATGAGGGTGACGCCAACTATCGTACAGACAACGCAGGCGTTGACCTTAAGGCCCGCAACGGCGGAATAGTGATTGGCAATACCGCCGATGGCGAGTGGCTTGAATATACCGTCAATGTACTTTCTGCAGGTAATTACAAGTATTCTGTGGTAGCAAGTTCGGGCGTATCGAACAGCGGATTCCAGATTGGCATAGTGAACAACGGCGTAAACAATATTTGCAAGGTCAATATTCCGCAGACAGGCGATAACAGCTGGAGCAACTATCAGTCTGTAACAGGTGACCTGGGTTATCTTGATGCAGGGCTCCAGATACTTCGCGTTACCATAGACGGTGCGTACTGCAATATAGACAGGATTGAACTTACCCTTGACCCGAATGCGGTAAGTTACATCACTCCCGATGACAGGAACGCCAATGGTACCCGCTACAATCTGGGCGGTTCCATAGTAGGCGATGACTATAAAGGCATCGTCATAATAAACGGCAAGAAGATACTGAATAACCAATTAAAGTAAAGAGAATATGACTATCAAAGACTTACAGCCCAAAATCGTATGGGATAACTTTTACGGGATTACCCGTCAGCCGCGTCCGTCCAAGCATGAGGAGAAGATCCGTGCATGGCTTCTGGACTGGGCAAAACAGCGTAACATAGAGGCTTTTGCCGACGAGACCGGCAATGTGATCATGCGTAAGCCCGCCACTCCGGGTATGGAGAACCTTAAGGGCGTTATCATGCAGGGACACATGGATATGGTTCCGCAGAAGAACGCCGATGTGAAGCATGACTTTGAAAATGATCCCATTGAGACCTGGGTTGATGGTGAGTGGCTCAAGGCTAAAGGTACCACTCTTGGTGCCGATAACGGTCTGGGCGTAGCTCTGGCTCTGTCAGTGCTGGAATCAAAGGATATCAAGCACGGTCCGCTGGAGCTGCTGGTTACATACGATGAGGAGACTGGTATGACCGGTGCAAATCTCCTTAAGCCGGGTGTTCTCAAGGGCGATATCCTGCTCAATCTTGACTCAGAGACCGAGGGTGAGCTCTATATCGGTTGTGCAGGTGGCCTGGATGTATCAATTCTGGGCAAGTATGACCGTAAGCCTGAGCCCAAGGGCTGGCTTTGCTACAGTCTGGCTGTTAAGGGATTCCAGGGCGGTCACTCAGGTATGGATATCATCCTGTGCCGTGCCAACGCCAACAAGGTGGGTGCACGCGTTATGTACGCCCTGCTTACCAAGGCCGATGTCAAGCTGATAGACATGGAGGGCGGCACCCTGCGCAACGCAATCCCGCGTGAGTGCTTTGCAACCGTGTATGTTGATCCCGCCAAGCTGGAGATTGCCAAGAAGGTCGTAGCCGATGTATTTGCCGAGGTTAAGGCAGAGTATGCCGCCACTGATCCGGGCTGCAACTACGTATTTGAGCCATATAAGTGCGCTCCGGGTGAGACCTGTGATCCCGATGAGTGCCTCTATGTGGAGGAGAAAGCAGCATTGCGCTATATAGAGACCATCCTGGCTTGCCCCGATGGCGTGGAGCGCATGAGCGACCAGATGCCTGGCTTGGTGGAGACATCGAACAACATGGCTATGGTCAAAATATACAAAGGTGAGTTCTTTATCGTGAACCTGCTGCGCAGTTCAGTTGATACAGCCAAGGAGCTGTTGGCACTGCGTATGCAAAGCCTGGGCCATCTGGCCGGTTGCAAGGTTGAACTTGCCGGAGGTTATTCGGGCTGGGCACCAAACGCCGCATCGCCCATCCTGCACGTAATGAAGACAGAGTACAAGAAGATGTTCGGCGCCGAGCCCAAGGTTATGGCCATACACGCCGGCCTGGAGTGCGGTATCCTGAGCGGAGCCTATCCCCACTGGGATATGGTATCGTTCGGCCCCACACTCATGAGTCCCCATTCACCCGACGAGCGCTGCTACATCCCGTCCGTGCAGAAGGTATGGGACTACCTTAAGGCTGTGCTTGCTGCAATACCTAAGAAATGATTTAGGATAGAGCGAAAAATAAGGGGGGATTGATGCCAATCCTCCCTTAATTTGTTTATGAATAAAACATCAGCTCCGTATCAGACCTGTGCGGTAAGCCTGCAGCAGGGCGCGCAGGTCTTCAACCTTAGCCATAAGGCGCTTGCCTTTGTCTGTGTCGCGTACCAGGAACTGCTTCTCGGAGTATTCCACAACCTGGGTGGAGGCAATCACGTCCATACCGTCGGCCACTGCCTGCTGGATTGACTCGAACGGATGATGGCGTACCAGACGCATTCCGTGCGAGTTGTAGATAAGCGTGTAGCCGGCTATTCCGGTGGTCTGGTGATAGACCTTGGAGAATCCTCCGTCTATTACCAGCAGGCGGCCATCGGCCTTTATGGGGCTTTCGCCGCTGGATGCCTTTACGGGTATGTGACCGTTAATGATGTGGGCATGCTCCATATCGGTTATGCCAAATTCGCGCAGAATCATCTCGCATATTTCACGGCGGTTCTTGAGATGGTAATAGTTACCTTTCTTTTCCTCATGCGTCTCCTTATCGGCTATGAAATAACGCTCAAAGGTGGCCATGCGCTGCTTGTCAAACGGAGGCGAGACAGGCCCGCACCACAGATACCATATCAGGTCACGGCCATAATCCTTTATGGGGTCATCATCCGATGCGTAATATGCAGTACGGACTAACTTGTCTATTGTGTCAAACAACTCCTTGCCTTTGTAATCAACACCCTGGATGTTCATTGAAGCCAGTGAGCCGTCCTCATTCAATGGCACGCTGCCGTGATAGAGCAGGTTGTTATTGTGAACCAGATAGAGCGATCCGTGAGTGAACAGGCACTCCATGTGGCGGGCCAGCGCCTGGCTGTTGGTGAAACTGTGTACCAGACGGTCTATCACGTTCTGCTCGGCAGGAGTAAGACGGTAGGGGTCAGCTGGGTCAACAGTGGGGAAGTTGGTATCCAGAAGCTTGTACTCATGACCGTCTATGGTTATTATGCCGCGCTTAAGGTCCATCTTGTCCAGCAGGTTGCGGCCCTCCATCCCGAACTCCGGATGGCGTGCTATTACGGCGGCCTCAAGCTTGAACTGGATTACTGCTATGGCCTTGTGCATCTGCGACATGATTCGCGTGGGCGGCATATCGGCAGGAGTGTCATCGGACTTTACGGGGCCGAACAGGGAGCACGGGTCATCAGCATAGGTCTCCATTGCGAACGTGGCCAGCGGCAGCAGGTTTATGCCGTAGCCATCCTCCAGCGTACTCATATCGGCATACTTCAGACTGTTGCGCAACACGTTGGCTACGCAGGCGGCACTTCCGGCTGCGGCTCCCATCCACACTACATCGTGGTTACCCCATTGTATGTCAAAGTCGCGGTAGTTGCAGAGCATATCCATAATACGGTGTGCGCCGGGACCGCGGTCATAGATATCTCCGATTATATGAAGCTGGTCTATCACCAGGTCACGGGTCACATTGGCTATGGCTATCACATATTGTTTGGCGCGTCCGGTCGATACAATGGTGTCAACAATAGCTTTAATGTAATTGTGCTTGGAGCGGAACGTACCCAGGGTTTCATGTATAAGTTCCTCTATTATATAGGCATAATCTTTAGGCAAGGCCTTGCGTACCTTGGAGCGTGTGTAGCGTGACGATACGCGAGTAAGCACCGCAATAAGTTGCATTAGAGTCACTTTGTACCACTCGTCCATATCGGGCATCTGGGCCTTTAGCACACGCAGCTTTGCTTCCGGATAACTGATCAGGGCGCTCAGGCTGCGTTTCTCGTCCACACTCAGTTCATCGCCGAATACAGTCTCTATCTTTTGCTGTATCACGCCCGATGCGGATCGCAACACGTAGTCAAACGCATCGTACTCACCGTGGATATCGGTCACAAAATGCTCAGTCCCCTTGGGCAGGTTGAGGATTGCCTCCAGGTTTATGATTTCGGTCGATGCCGCCGCAATGCTTGGGAAGCTCTTGGCCAGCAGCTGCAGATATTCTATGCCTCTCTCCATAGTCCTGATATGTTATTACGCAAAATTAATAAAAAATGTACAATTAGGGACTGACCCCTTTTGTGCGTTTTTGTACTTTTGTCCCGTCAAAACATCTTTTGGGAGCATTTTCGTGATTAGGAACAGGCGTAAAAGGTTATCAGCCATAGTGTTGCTGGCGGTATTTGTGCAGGCGTTGCTGCTTGCATCGTTCCACCGTCACCAGCCTGTTCAGCAGAATGCCGTCTGTGAGATTAGCGAGGGACAGAGTTCCCATTATATCTTTATAAATCATGGCGGACTTGATGACTGCCGGATATGCCGATTCATTTCGACTGTCCAGCTGGAAATCACTCCCACGGTTCAGTCTGTCATTTCCGTAGTTCAGGACATTGACTGCCCTGTCGTTCCGGTTAGCCTGCAGGCAGGTTGGCAGGAACGATCCAAATCACGTGCTCCTCCTGTGGTATCTTGTTGATAATTAAAGAGAATGGACTGTCCGCATGAATAGTCCTCATATTCCATTATTAATCAAGATACTATAATCCACAATGAAAAGAAATAATATCATTGCGGCTGTGCTGTGCATAGCAGCGCATACTGCCGCATATTCCCAAGACAGTACCGATATATTCTATAAACACCTTAAACTCGATGAAATCACGGTTACGGGACTGACCGGAACCAGCCGTCTGAGCCAGACCCCATCGGCCATAAGCGTGGCCGATGCACAGACGCTCAAGAGCAGGGCATCGACCAATATCATTGATGTGATAGCAACCATACCCGGCGTGAGTCAGGTAACCACTGGTAGCGGCATCTCAAAGCCTGTCATTCGCGGCATGGGATATAATAGGGTCATCCTTTTGGCCGACGGAATAAGGCAGGAGGGCCAGCAGTGGGGTGATGAACACGGAATCGAGGTGGATGCCGAGACAGTGGGCAGTGCCGAAATCCTGAAAGGTCCGGCCAGTCTGATGTACGGGTCCGATGCGTTGGCAGGCGTAATCATTCTCAACCCCAATCCGTTTCCTGAGGATGGAACGCTCTCTGCCGGAGTGAGCAGCGAGTATCAGACCAACAGCGGCCTGGCAGCCTATTCCGTACACCAGAGCGGCAACCGTGGTGGAACGGTCTGGGACGTTCGTTTTACCGATAAGTACGCACATGCATTCCGCAACGCCGCCGACGGGCTTGTGCCGGGTACCCAGCTGCGGGAGCGCGCGGCCAGCGGCAAGGTGGGTCTGAACCGTGACTGGGGATTCTCACGTCTTACGTTGGGCTATTATCACCTTACTCCGGGCATGACCGAAGGTTACGAGGACGGGGATTTGGAGGGCCCTACAGGTTATGCCGTAGAGTTGCCGTTCCAGCAGGTGCACCATTACAAGGCGGTGCTGGACAACTCTTTTGTGATGGGTCCCGGCAGCTTGAAACTGCTTATCGGCCTACAACAGAACCGCCGTCAGGAGTTTGAGGAAGAGTCCGATGAGGCTGAGCTTGATTTCAAACTCTCAACCATGAATTATGACTTGCGCTACACCACCGATGAGTTTGCCGACGGCTGGCGTCTGGCGGCTGGTGTGGGCGGAATGTACCAGGAGAGTGACAATCTTGGTGAGGAGGTACTCATCCCTGCATACCGACTGTTTGATGCCGGACTGTTTGTGACAACTACAAAGAACTGGGACCGCTTTACGCTGGCTGGAGGTGTCAGGGCCGATATGCGCCATCTGAGCAGCCTTTATCTGGAGGATAAGTTCGATGCTTTTGAACGTGACTTTACGGGACTGACCGGTAGCATCGGCCTGGCTTATTCGCCAGCCAGAAACCTTAATCTGAGGGCAAACGTGGCACGAGGGTTCCGTGCCCCCAACCTTAGCGAGCTGGCATCGAACGGCGTACATGAGGGAACCGTACGTTATGAGAAGGGTAACAACCGGCTTGATCCGGAATTCAGCCTGCAGGGTGATCTAGGGGCTGATTTACAGTTGCAGCACGTGTCTCTGACCGCTGCCCTGTTCTGCAACCGCATTGACAACTATATCTACGCCTTGCGGACAGGCAATGTTATTGAGAGCTATGACGAGTACCGTTATGATGCAACTGATGCACTGCTGTACGGGGCGGAATTCGCTGCCGATTGCCATCCGTTTCACGCCCTGCATCTGGGGGCTGATTTCTCATACGTGCGCGGCAAGTTCCAGTCAAGTGACATGCCGCTTATCCCTGCACCCAAGGTGGGAGCCGAGGTGAAATGGGAGATAACCCATTCGGGCAAGATTCTGAACAACAGCTATCTCTCTGTACGTGCCGACCACCATTTCAGGCAGGATCATTATCTGCATGGAACCGAGACTGCGACCGATGCATACACTCTGGTGGGGGCATCGGCCCATACGGACATAATGTGTAAGGGCAAATGTGTGGCGCAATTAAGTCTCATTGCAGATAATCTGACAGATGAGGTCTATGTGGATCACCTGAGCCGCCTCAAGTATGTTGGCATCCGCAACCCCGGTCGCAACATAACTCTCAAGCTCAATATTCCGCTTTGATTTAAAAAACGCCGCAAAGGGGTTGTTTCCCTTTGCGGCGTTTTTTGTATTTTTGCGTAAAACCAACTAACCAAGATATGAAAGCATTGTTTATTGGCGGAACGGGGACTATCAGTTCCGCAATCACACGGCAGCTGGCCGCTCAAGGCTGTGAACTTTATCTGCTTAACCGAGGCAACCGCAGTGACCGTGTGCCTGAAAACGTAAAGGTATTGAAGGCCGATATCAACAACGATGAGGCGGGCGTGGCTGCGCTCATCAAGGATATGACCTTTGACGTGGTGTGTGATTTTATAGGATTCGTGCCCGAGCAGGTGGAGCGCGACTATCGTCTGTTCTGCGGTAAGACCAAGCAGTTCATGTATATCAGTTCGGCATCGGCCTACAACAAGATGCCGGCCAATTATGTGATTACCGAGGGCACGTCGCTGGCCAATCCCTATTGGGACTACTCGCGCAACAAGATTGCATGCGAGGATTTTTTGATGCGCATGTACCGCGAGAACGGATTCCCGGTAACCATAATCCGCCCCAGCCATACCTACGATGAGCGTGCGGTTCCGCTGGCAGTTCACGGCAGCAAGGGCAGCTGGCAGGTGGTAAAGCGTATCATGGAGGGCAAACCGGTAATCATCCACGGCGACGGCTCATCGCTCTGGACCATCACCTGTAACGAGGATTTTGCGCGCGGTTTCATCGGCCTGATGGGAAATGAACGTGCCATTGGCGAGGCGTTCCAGATTACGACCGATGTCTCTATCAGCTGGACACAGATTTATCAGATTATTGCCAAGCACCTAGGTGTGGAGCTGCATCCGTATTACGTTTCATCGCAGTACCTTATTGATGTGGCACCATATAATTATACCGGCGAGCTTATGGGTGATAAGACCCACACCGTGCTATTTGACAACAGCAAGCTTAAGCGCGCCGTGCCAGGTTTCTGCGCCACCATTACTCCGGAACAGGGTATTGCCCTCACTCTTGACTACGTCCTTGAGCACAAGGAGTGCCAGATAGAAGATCCCGAATTCGATGCATGGTGCGACCGCGTAATCGCCGCATTGGAACAATCAAAACAGTCACTTCGCAGCTAGCAAATAGTACAAAAGGGGTCAGACCCCAATTGTACTATTTTTCAAAAATGATACAATTGGGGTCTGACCCCTTTTGTACTATTTTACAGCAGACCCTTGGAGGAGGGGAGGGTGTAGTTGCTGATGTCGCGGCGGACTGCGGCCTTCATGGCGCGGGCAAAGGCCTTGAAGATGGCCTCTATCTTGTGGTGCTCGTTGTCGCCCTGTGCCTGGATGTTCAGGTTCATTGCGGCGGCGTCGCTCAGGGACTTGAAGAAGTGCAGGAACATCTCGGTGGGCATCTCGCCAATCTTTTCACGCTTGAATTCAGCGTTCCAGACCAGCCAGCTGCGGCCTCCAAAATCCAGAACCACCTGAGCCATGCAGTCGTCCATGGGTAGGGCGTAGCCGTAGCGCTCTATACCGCGCTTGTCGCCCAGAGCCTTGCGTATGCATTCGCCCAGCACGATTCCGGTATCCTCGATAGTGTGGTGTTCGTCAACGTTCAGGTCACCCTTAACCTTGATTGTCAGGTCCATACCTCCGTGACGGCCAATCTGTTCCAGCATGTGGTCAAAGAATCCAAGGCCGGTGCTGATGTCGCACTTGCCTGTTCCGTCAACATTGAGTTCAACAAGTATATCTGTCTCTTTTGTTGCGCGGTGGGCCGATGCACGGCGCTCGCCTGCAAATACGAATTCTGCAACCTTCCACCAGTCGCGGCTTGCGAAAGCGCAAACGGTTTTCAAATCAGCGGGCAGAGAGTCGGCACTGTCCTGAAGCAGGATGGCGCGGCAACCCAGATTGCGGGCCAGCTCAACATCGGTGGCACGGTCGCCAATCACGTAGCTGGCGCTGAGGTCATAATCATCGGACAGATACTTTCCGAACATTCCGGTGCCAGGCTTGCGGGTGGGGGCATTGTCCTGGGGGAAGTGGCGGTCAATGAGGATGTCGTCAAAAGTGACGCCCTCACCTTTAAGAGTGTTCAGTATGAAGTTGTGGGTGGGCCAGAAGTCTGCCTCGGGGTATGACGGAGTGCCTAATCCGTCCTGGTTGCTGGCCATCACGAACTCAAAGTCGGTGTGACTACGCAGGAAAGATAGCGCGCGGAATACTCCCGGTACAAACTCCAGCTTGTCAAAGCTGTCAAGCTGCTCGTCGGACGGCTCAACTATGATTGTTCCGTCACGGTCTATGAATAATACCCTTTTCTTCATACTGCAAATGTAATTAATATTTGGACAAAGCCTCAAGCAATGCGTTGTTCTCAGCTACGGTGCCGATGGTAACGCGCAGGCTGTTACCGCACAGGGCAATCTTGCTGCGGTTGCGCACAATTATTCCCTGGTCAACCAGGTAGTTGTAGGTGGCGGCGGCATCCTTTACACGGGCCAGGAAGAAGTTGGCATCGGACGGATAGACCTTGATGCAGCGATCCAGCTTGGCAAACTCATTCATCAGGCGGGTGCGCTCTTTCAGGATTGACTCAACCCATCCCTGAACGCGGTCATACTGCATCACCTCTTCCATAGCACGTTTCTGCGTGAGCAGGTTAATATTGTAAGGATATTTGACTTTGTTCATTATGCCGATAATCTCAGGCTGGGCAAAAGCCATTCCCAGACGGATTCCTGCCATTCCCCATGCCTTGGAGAAGGTTTGGAGCACAATCAGGTTGGGTCTCTTGGTCAGCTGCTTCAAATATGAAGGTACTGCTGCAAAGTCAATATAAGCCTCGTCAACAATCACGATTCCGTCAAAACTGTCAAGAACTTTATCAATAACAGCATGGTCGATGTTATTGCCGCTGGGGTTATTGGGTGTGCAGAAGAACACCAGTTTGGTGTTGGTGTCTATTGCTGCCAGTATTTTGTCGGCGCTGGGTTGGAAGTTCTCATCCATGAGCACGCGGCGGTACTCCACGTCGTTGATATCGGCACAGACGCCGTACATGCCGTATGTGGGCTCGATAGCCACGGTGTTGTCCTTGCCAGGTGTGCAGAATATGCGGTACATCAGGTCAATGGCCTCATCGCTGCCGTTGCCAAAGAAAATGCTGTCTGCAGGAACGCCCTTGATTACCGATATGCGCTGCTTGAGCTCGCGCTGCAACGGGTCAGGGTAACGGTTCACCGGGTCGTTGTAGGGGTTCTCATTGGCATCCAGGAACACCTTGGCATCCTTGCCCTGATATTCGTCACGGGCCGATGTGTACGGACTCAACGACCATATATTGGATCTAACCAGCTCTTCAAGCTTTTTCATATCTCAATTATGTCACTTCGTTCCATGATTCTTGTCGCGACTCGGGATAGAAAGTAAAATTTCTCTCCTCTCGCTGCTCCAAGAATTCTCAATTTTCAATTCTCAATTTCCACAAGGCGGATGGTTACTGCGTTCTTGTGCGCATCCAGATACTCGCCGGCGGCCATGGTCTCTATTACCGGACCGAGTGAAAGGAGGCCTTCACGAGTCAGTTGCTGGAAGGTTATCTTGCGCATAAAACTGTCTATGTTCACACCTGAGTAGGCCTTAGCGTAGCCGCTGGTGGGCAGGGTGTGGTTGGTGCCCGATGCATAATCGCCCGCGCTCTCGGGTGACCATGGGCCGATGAACACGCTGCCGGCGTTGACCACGCGTTCAGCCATGGCCGATGCGTTTGCGGTCTGTATGATCAGATGCTCGGGGGCGTACTCATTGGTCATCTCAATTATTTCATTGTCATTGTTTAGCAATATCATGCGGCTGTTCTGCAGGGCAGCCTCTGCAATCTCGTTGCGGGGAAGCAGGGCAACCTGACGGTCAACCTCGGCCTGAACCTTGTTAATGAGGTCTGCAGATGTGGTAACCAGCAGCACCTGGCTGTCGCGTCCGTGCTCGGCCTGTGAAAGCAAATCGGCTGCCACGAAAGCGGGATTGGCCTGTGCATCGGCTATAACCTCAACTTCCGACGGGCCGGCGGGCATATCGATTGCCACATCCTTGAGTGAAACTATCTGCTTGGCAGCGGTAACGTATGGGTTTCCGGGGCCGAATATCTTGGATACCTTGGGTACACTCTCGGTGCCGTATGCCAAGGCGGCAATTGCCTGTGATCCGCCCAGTTTGAAAAAGCGGTTTACGCCAGCCACTTGTGCGGCGTAGAGTATGGCGGGGTTGACCTTTCCGTCACGTCCGGGAGGAGTGCATAGAACAATCTCCGTGCAACCTGCGGTACGGGCGGGGATGGCAAGCATCAGGACGGTCGAGAATAGAGGAGCTGTGCCGCCGGGGATGTAAAGACCTATCTTTGTGATGGGTACTGCTTTCTGCCAGCAGGTTACGCCCGGAGTGGTCTCAACCTTGCTCAGTGATGGTAGCTGTGCGGTGTGGAACTTGCGGATGTTCACGGCGGCGCGGTCAATTGCATCACGCAATTCCAACGGTACAAGTGCTGCGGCTTCATCAAGCTCGGCCTGACTTACTGCCAGTGAGTGAAGCTGTACCTTGTCAAATTGCAGCTCATAATCCTTTAGTGCTTGGTCACCGCCTTTGCGCACAGTGTCAAGCACGGTCTGGACACGCTCGTAGAGACCCTCCACGCTCAGCGCGGGACGGCTCAACAACTGCTTCCACTCAGCCTTTTGTGGGTATTTAACTACATTCATTTCAATTCTCAATTTTCAATTCTCAATTATTAGAGAATCATCTTTTCAATGGGAAGAACTAATATGCCTTCAGCACCGGCGGCCTTGAGCTTGCCTATGATTTCCCAGAAACGTTTCTCGTCCAGTACAGTGTGAACCGAGCTCCAGCCCTTGGTTGCCAGTGGCATTACTGTGGGGCTCTTTATGCCCGGAAGCTCGGCCAGGACCTCGCTCATTCGGTCATCAGGGACGTTCATCATTATGTATTTCTTGCCCTGGGCGGCCTTGACTGCATCAAAGCGGAACAGCAGCTCCTCAAGTATGGCTTTCTTTTCCGAATCCAGTTTGGGGTTGCCAATAAGAAGTGCTTCGGATTGCATCACAACCTCAACTTCGCGAAGGTTGTTGCTTACCAGCGTGGAGCCTGAACTTACAATGTCAAATATCGCATCGGCCAGACCTATGCCGGGAGCAATTTCTACGGAACCTGTAATTACGTGAGTCTCAGCCTTTATGCCTTTCTCATAGAGGAATGACTTAAGTATTCCGGGGTAGGAGGTGGCAATCTTTTTGCCGTTGAACCACTCAACGCCGGGATATTCAACAGCCTTTGGAATGGCAAGTGAGAGGCGGCAGCGGCTGAATCCCAGACGCTTGATTACATCGGCCTTCTCGGCACGCTCCACAAACTCGTTTTCACCTACGATGCCTACATCGGCCACACCGCCGGCCACAGATTGGGGTATGTCATCGTCGCGCAGGAACAGGACCTCGACGGGGAAGTTTCCGGCCTGGACCAGAAGTGTACGTTTTGATACTCCAAGGCTTATGCCTGATTCCTGGAGCAGCGCCATTGTCTCGTCGTAGAGGCGCCCTTTGGATTGTACAGCTATTCTCAACATTTTATTTTGTTTTTAATCATTTCAACAAAAAGAGGCTCACCGTGTATCGGCAAGCCTCTTGTATAAATATACGCCATTCATAGCCTACCGATTAGGATCTGCAGGTATGGTGATGGTGATATGTTGCTGTTCTCTTCATTTCGACTGCAAAAATACTCTCTTTGTTTTGTATATGCAACAATCGGGCGTGTTTTTTTGAATTTTATTAATTTTATAAATAGGTGAAAATAAACTAATTGCAGTTTGTATTTTGGAAGATTGATAATAATGCAGTAAATTTGCAGCCCGAAAGAACACTATTTTGTCGCCCGATGACGCGACGTTTGCAATGGGAGAAACTAAATACAACGGGCCAGAAATGAATGCAAGGAAACTTACGGTCCTGCTTCTTGCCGCGGCCTTGATATTGATACTTTTCCTTTCCAGGACAAGATGTGGCAATCATCAGCCTGAAGAACCGGTTGAGGAGGCTCCGTTCCAGGAGCAGTTCCTTTTCATTTCCCCTTATGATTCCCTTTTCCGTCTCTATGCAGACAGTGTATGTGACTGGAAAATGCTGGCTGCCATTGCCTACGTGGAGTCCAAGTTTGACACTGCGGCTCATTCATACCGGGGGGCGCAGGGGCTTATGCAGATAATGCCGGCCACATACCGACACACCCTGGCCAAGATGGGTGTTCCCGACACAATGGCACAGAACGTTGAACTGGATGTGATGGTGGCGGTTAATTATATCGGCCAGTTGAACAGCCTGTTCACTTTCATTAATGAGAAAGAGAGGATAAACTATATCCTGGGCAGTTACAACGGCGGTTCAAACCATATATTTGACGCAATGAGGGTAGCACGCAAACAAGGTGTGAACCGTTACAGCTGGAGCAGTCTTACACCTGTTCTGGTTTCGTTGTCCGACCCGGATGTCTATACCGACAGCATTTGCCGGTATGGTTTTTTCGATGCAACCGAGACGTTGAACTATGTCAGATGTGTTACCCGAAAATACAATGAATACAAGAGTCAGGACCTTCTGTTCCGGGCTTTTGAGAAATTAGCAGATAACAATAAGAATAAATGAGGTATATCATAACTATAGACCAGCGCACTTCATCATCAAAGGCGCTGTTGTTTGACGACAAGCTTAATCTGATCGATCACAGGATAATTCCCCATAAGGTTAACCATCCCAAGGAAGACTGGGCTGAAGCTGATGCAGAGGAGATATATGACAATACCGTAGCTGCAATAAAGCAGCTGGACCTGCCTAAGGACGCTGACGCAACATTCTCCATTTCGCTGGTAAACCAGCGTGAGACGGTTGTGGTATGGGACAGGAATACAGGTAAGCCTGTCTATCCGGCCGTTTTGTGGCAGTGTCGCCGTGGCGCAGCATTCTGCCAGGAACTGATAGACAAGGGTTACGAGGCTACAATTAAGGAGCGTACCGGACTTCTCCCGGACACCTATTTTTCTGCCAGCGGTGTGAAATGGATATTGGACAACATACCAAGCGTAAGGGAGCGTGCCGAGAATGGCGATATCCTGCTTGGCACTATTGATACATGGCTCATATGGAAACTTACCGGTGGCAAGGAGCATGTAACTGACTATTCCAACGCTTCACGTACATTGTTGTTCAATATCAATACTATGGAGTGGGATCCTGATATACTGAGGGTGTTTACCATTCCTGCAAGTATGCTGCCAGAGACAAAGCCATCGGACAGCGTGTTTGGTGAGACTGATGTGGAGGGCCTGTTGCCTCATCCTGTTCAGATAGCCGGTGTGTTGGGAAATTCGCACGGTGCTTTGGTAGGACAACTCTGTTTTGAGCCTGGTGAGGGTAAGACTACCTATGGTACCGGCTCATCGGTAATGTTCAATATTGGCGAGAGTCCCGTTCCTGCACCAAATGGTATGGTCTGTTCTGTGGGATTCTCTCTGTTTGACCATAACTATTACGTTCTTGAAGGACATGTGCATTCATCGGGGGCAGTCCTTGACTGGATTACCGATAACCTTCGTCTGGTAGATTCGAACGAAGACACTCAGACCCTTGCGCAGAGCGTTCCCAATAACGGCGGTGTCTATTTTGTGCCGGCATTCAATGGATTAGGCTCTCCCTGGTGGGTACCTGATGCCAAGGCAATGATAACCGGGTTGACTATGCAGACCACCCGTGCCCATGTGGTAAGGGCCGCTCTTGAGTCCATAGCATATCAGGTGGCCGATGTGGTGGAACTTGCCATGCGTGACCTCTCTACACCGCTTCGTGAACTCTGCATAGACGGCGAGTCGGCCAAAAATGATTTCCTGATGCAGTTCCAGGCTGATATACTGGGATTCCCGGTCAAGAGGCTTGGTCTGGAGGAGGCTTCCGGCTTAGGTTCCGCAATACTGAACTGCTGTGCTTGCGGTATCTACACATCCGTACAGGAAATAAAGGAGCTACGCAAGATAAGTGAGATCTGTCTGCCGGAGATGAAGCCGGAGGAACGTATCCGCAATCGCCAGGGGTGGCTGCAGGCTGTCCATGCTGTTATGCTTTCAGCAAAACATAATTGAGTATTCTCAATTCAAAAAGGCTTTTGCGATAGCCTTCTTGTCCTCATTCTCCTTAATGGATTGCCGTTTGTCATACTGGTGCTTACCTTTGGCAAGAGCTATTACCAGTTTGGCCAGGCCGGTGTCGTTTATAAAGAGTCGGGTGGGAATGATGGTAAAGCCGGGATTCTTGCTTTCTGCGGCAAGTTTCCGCAATTCTTTTCTTGTGAGCAGCAGTTTGCGGTCACGCTTGGCCTCATGATTGTTGTATGAGCCGTAGAAATATTGTGCCACATGCATCCCCTTTACCCACAACTCTCCGTTTATGAAGGTGCAGTATGTATCGGCCAGACTGGCCTTGGAATCACGTATTGATTTGATTTCCGTACCGGTGAGCACAATTCCGGCAGTCCATGTTTCAATCAGTTCATAGTCAAACGTGGCACGTTTGTTCTTTATGTTGACGCTTTTTGAAGCGGTGCGCTTGGCCATCGGGAATCAGAAATCAAACGGGATGGAGACTGAAACGGCAGCCCTTGGTATGGGGAAATATTTTCTTTCTTTGATTCCGCTTGAGGTGTTCCATATCTGACGCAGTGTATCGGCAGCAAGAATCTGGACCGTGATGGAATCTTTTCCGGCGTTAGCCAGAATTGTCAGCAAATTGTCGCGATATGCGTTTTCTGCAGGATCGGATACCGAATCTCTCATTGTTGATATGTCGTAGCACAGAAGTTTCTGCTCATAGAGAATATTCTGTGAAGACACTGTATCGGGAATGTCGGCGAACAGTTTCATGGTCAGGGTGTCATTGCTGGCTCCCAAGGGATAAAGGTGGAATTGGACACTCTTGTCTTGTGAAGACACCTCATAAGTGGGGGCCAGATTGACAAGATGACCTTGTGACCATATCTTGGGATATTGTATATTTATGATGTTGAGTACGTCAAACTGAAATTTGTAATTTAGCGTGTCTGACGGACGCGACTGGGCAACGGCATTCTTTGCGAACTTTGACACCGCATCAAGGGTAAGTATGTTATTGGTAATATTGCCTACGGCCGAAAGAGTCATTCCCGCTATCACGCGGTCGCCGTCCTTTAGATTGAATCTGTTCATGTCGGCCTGGGTGGAGAAATTGCTGAAATAGTATGTCTCTCCCGTGTAGTCAATAAGGAGCGATGCCTTACCGTCCTTGTAACGGACGGAAGCAATACGGTAAAAACTTTCAGTATATGTTGATGGCTCAAGCGGCTCGCAGGAAGAGAATATCATTCCTGCATACAGTAATGCTACCAATGAAGAGAAAAAGGTCTTGCTTTTCATAATTCAAGTCTTTTGTTTGTTTTGGCAAAGATAATGCAAGCCGAGAGGAGAAAAAAGAAACTTGTTTATTTTTTATCCCGAGGCGCAGCTTATCTTGGACCGAAGGTCAAAGATATAGCCGAGAGGAGAAAAAAGAAACTTGTTTATTTTTTATCCCGAGGCGCAGCTTATCTTGGACCGAAGGTCAAAGATTCTGTTTTATTTTTGACCAAATATAATAATGTGGTCTGTTTTTTGAGTAAATTCGCGGCTGATAAGAAAATCATCATAAAAAACCATATTCCATTTATGATTTACTCAAAAGAAGTTGAAAACATGTGCGTGGTCCAGAAAGGTCCCAAGCACGGTCCCGCTCCCATTCCGGAAGAGGGTAAGTGGATCAAGGCCAAGGAGATCAAGG
>JAEEGL010376582.1_pt1 | contig 17932 bp, 28 predicted proteins | sample 9134231 | NCBI WGS metagenome assembly JAEEGL01 (sample SAMN16246548, study PRJNA631951) | gut metagenome | biome: gut microbiome; feature: rumen; material: fiber-attached | host: Bos | place: Iran: Karaj | collected 2018-10 | reverse complement strand
CTTCATCGGTCTTAGGCTGAACTCTGTTTTTGTATTTTGCATTTTTCTCAAAAAAGCTGCTCAGATTGTCATGCGAAATGTTGAACATATCACCAGACATCGAAGCACGGAGCTGTCCGCTGCGAATCCACCGTCTGACTGTTTCGGGGTTTACCGAAAGCATCGCAGCTACTTCATATACCGTCATTCCTGTTCTCCTTCCTCATAAAGCTGACTGCCGAGATTCTTCAGAATCATCACACATTCTTCGTTCAGAAAATCGGGCATGGTGGATTTCAGACACTCCCATGTTCCGATTCGGAACTCAGCCTTGTAGTCCTTGTTATAAATCATTCGGACGAACACGGTATCATGCTTTTTCCTGAATGAAAATTTACCGAAATTCATTACGATTCTCCTTTCACTTCATGCTTGACTGTATCAAGCCTTGCTTCTGCTTCATTCTCCGATACACCGCAGAGGCATTCGGACAGCCACTTAATGACGAGCCTGCGTTCCTCGCTGTTGCGCTTGCCGACCCAGAACCGATGCCAGTGCGCCCTGCGAAGATGCGGTTTGTTCTTTCTGCCTGTTTCAGTATGCTCAGAAGATTGACCGAGCTGACCTTTCGTCCATTTGCGGAACGCTGCGCCGAATCGCTCTCCGACCTTGAATTCGCGGTTCGGAAGGTCATTACGCTTCTTCTTGTTTTGCTTCGCTTTTCGATGCTGGGCTTTGGAAACAACCGTTTCGTGGATGTCAGGTTCGTAAGAACAGAGATAGATAAGACATTGCAGAACAAGCAGCTCTTGCAGTTCGGGATGACACCCTACGGGAACATCTGCGTTACAGGAGATGTAAAGCCCAAGAGATGTTGTGGGTTTGATGAAGTCCTTTACCGAAATATCAGAACTTCCTTCCTCATTCGGGAGAACAACTGCTTTCATCATGTTTGTATCATTGCTGTTGTAGAACGATACAAGAATCACATGGTATTCCTCACCGTTTTCGCGCAGTCTTACGGGATTTACCTGAACAACACACCGCTCTGCCCCGATAAGTCTTGTAATCTGCTTATTTGCGCTGAAATCAAGGCAAAGAGAATCACACGGAAGATGATTGAAAATGTTGTGCGGGAGCGTGATGTTTTCGATGTCTGTTCTTATCAGCTCATTCAGAATTTCAGCATCAAAGGAATAGATTTGCTTGCGCTTATACCACCTTTTCATCTGGACATAGTTCTGATAATAGCAGATGCCCGTCTGCATCGCTTCTTCGATGTCGCTGTGCGTTCCGTCATGAACGGCTTTCTTTGCCACTCGGTAAACAAATCGCATCATATCATTTACTTCTGCCGTTCCAGTATCGACCTGTGCGATTTCTTCGGGCGAATACTCAAAGAATTTTGCCATGTAGAAATTCGTAACGCTCTTTTCAAGAACAATAAAATCGAGCTTGTCATACTCGTCCTTGTTCACATGGTATTTCGGCTTAAAATCCATGATGCGCTCCTTTCTGATTACTTCTTTCCTGCCGTGATATGGATTTCACGGATTTCGTCATGAACTTCAATGCTTGATACGGAATACTGTCTGATGCTGATGTGCTGGTACTCAATGAGCGTTCCGTCCATATAGACCTCATAGCCGTTCTCAGCGCATTCCACAACACGGTCATAGAAATCACGCTTATTTGCTTTTCCAAGCCTACCGATACCGCAGGCGCAGGCGGTAAACGCTGTAAGGCTCACAACAGCAACAGTTATGTATATGGGTTTGCATTTGCGTGAAGCATTTTCAGTTTTGTATAAGGCAATGATAAATACAACACTTGTAACAACAGCAAAGCCAAACAATATATTTCCCATAATTTCTCTCCCTTCTGTTCTACTCTGTAATCGAATTTGTCAGCGCAGCGCAGTCAATCTGCATATCCCTTGCGATGTTCAGAATGTTGAACTTGCGGTCAGGATATTTGTTAATCGGAAATTCCTCGCAGAAAGTCTCATAAAGCTGCTCGCAGCAAGCCTTGACCTGTGCCATATCAGAGACAATGAATCTGCTCGTATGTCCGCCCTCAAAGATACCGCCGACATTTGTATAGCAGTATTCAATCGCAACGGTCACGCCGTAATGAAAATCGCTGTCATTTGTGCTTTTAATTTCAGTATCAACAACAAAGTATTCTTCAAGCGTTCCGAAATCAGCACAGTTTCGGAAGAAATTCTCGACTGCATTTTCAACAGTATCTTCTGCACATTCTCCGTCAGTTGTGTAGATGTACGGATAACCGCCGCCGTAATAGTCGAAAATGACCTTTTCGCTGTCAGCGTAACAGAGCTTTGCGATGCTCCACCACCCCGTACACTCATAGTCAACGATTTTGCCGTTTTCATCTGCAATCGGCACTGCTTCAGCAGCGATGCCGATATAGGAATTATCAGGCATCTGCTTGATGAATTCTGCGATTTCCCGTGCATTCATGCGCTTCATTGTTTCAGTCATTTCCGCACTCCTTTATACAAGCTCGTCAAACTGCTCAGATTCTCTGCACATCTGCTTGAACCAGTCAATCAGTCTGGTATTGATTTTCTCGCGCTCTGCACCATCGGTGCAAATCCAGATGACATCCGCGAGCCTTACAACGGCATACTGCGCGGCAGCGGTAATGATTCCTGTGCCTTTCTGACTGATGTATTCATTTACAAGCTGATGCGCAAGGTCAAACATCTTCTCGTACTGCTCGTTTGTTCCTGCGTTGAACCAGTCATTCATAACGCAAATCTCTCTCAGCGATTCAAAGACTCTGTGTTTCGTAATCATGGTAATTTCTCCTTTCAGGCATTCTCAGCGAGCTTTGCGCTGATGACAGTGACCGTTCCTCTGCCGTAATGTTCTTTGACGGTCTGGATTGCTTTGCTTCGGTTCTCGGCATACACTCTGTTATGCTCGTGGAACGGAAGTCCTTTCTTCGTGAAAATTACGATATACTCTTTCATAGCCGTGTTCCTTTTCCTTAACTTTCTGATATTATTATACCATAATTCTACACTTTTATCAAGATGTATTTCTGCCAATCATTCGTTATTTTGTAGTATCTGATTTGTGTATAATGCTACATTCATACTACATTTCAGAAAGTGCATACTACATTATTCAGCACAAACAAAAACCGCCTGAATCAGCGTTCAAGCGGTTTTTTTGGATTATGCTTCTGCTTCGGATGTCTCGGAAAGCTCCTTATTGATGTCAGCAACAAGCGAGTCGATACTCAGCATATAGCTGTCAACGGAAAGCGTAGAGCCTGTGGATTTCTTCACGCTGTCATAGAGGTTGTCAAAAGCAGAAAGCGTTGTCTGAAGAATCTGGACGAGCTGTGCCGTATCGTCCTCGCTCATGGTTGTATTGGATTTGCAGTACAGAACAACATTTTCAAGCAGGGAATGCACCTTATCTGCTCTGTCATTCGTATCATCGTTCGCCTTGCGGATAACGGTCATGTTGCCCGAAATCTTCTTCATGTCCTCTGTCATCTTATCGGACAGCTCCTTGCAGCGTTCCGCGATTTCAGAGAGCCTGCCGTGCTTGACGGACAACTCGGAATGCTCCTGCTTTGCAAGGATTTTGGCATGAATGGCACAGTTTTCAGGGATGTCAAGACCTCTGAAAATAGCGATTGCCATGCCTCTGCAAGAACCGCGACCGCAGGCGTTGCAGTCCAGCTTTCGCTCATTTTCCGTATGCTTACCCATAAGCTCAAAGATAGGTTCAAGCTCTGTTTCATTCGGAACTCTGGTCGGAGTCTGGGGCTTGTACTGTCTGAAGAAGTCGCTCAGTTCCAGTTCTTCATCGAATCGCTTGAACAGCTTGTCCTCTGCCCCTCTGAAAAAGCCACCGCTTGTTTTGCGCCTGCTCTTTGCTTCGCTCTCGACCTTGCGCATGGTCTTTCCGATTTCAAAGACATTTTCCTTTGAAATACCCGTTCCTGCACCGATGTTGCAGCCAAGTTCACAGGACAGAACATCGAAAATCTGCGGTTTCAGGGCTTCACTCAGCTCTGCCATAAGGTCAAGTTCGGGATAGACCTTGTGAACGCCTTCGGAATTGGTGATGTCAAGTTCGGGGTCATGCAGCCAGAGGTTATCTCTCAGACCGCCGCCTCTCGGATAGATGCCGCCGACCTGTCCTTGCTCGCCGTCAAAATCGTACTGGAAATCATCGGAAGAATCATTGTGACGAATCGCAATGTCATTGCGGTCAAACCATTCCATGAGCTTCTTGAAGGTCACATTGTACTCCACAAGATTTGTCTCACGGAATTCGTTTTTCTTTGCGATGCAGGGTGACAGCGCAAGAATCGGATAATTCATCCGCATATATTTCTTGATATATGTCACTCCGCAGAGCATCGGGGAATGAATCGGCGAAAGATTTGTCAGGAGCTTCGGCTGATAGGTTTCGATGTACTTTGCGATTGCAGCGCAGGGCTGTGTGATAAGGTTGCCAACTTCTCCGTTCTGAATCGCTCTCAGATGCGCCCAAGTGCAAATGTCCGCGCCGAACGCCACATCATAGATAAGGCATCCGTGTTCTCTGAACCAGTTCAGAATCGACTTCCAGCGATTCGGGAACACGCTCTTGATAGCAGGCGCAGCAATGACAATCATCCGCATCCGCTTGTTGACCTTATCCATTGCCTCTGCCGTGTCATCAACATAATCTCTTGCGCCGTGTGCGCAGTTCCTCACGCACTCGCCGCAGGCAATACATTTTGCAGGGTCAACGGTTGTGACAAACCGTCCGTCAGAGAGCTTTGTGGTCTTATTCGCTTCAGGTGCAGGACAGTTTCGCACACAGGCGTTGCATCCTACGCAGTTTTCGGGCTTCACAATAATGAGTTCATTCATATTCCTCTCTCCTTACTTACCTTTTGTTTGTATTCAAAAAAGAGGCGTAAATACTGCTGTACGCCCCTTTTCTGCCTGTTGCCATTTCACATTTTGGGATGTTACTCTGAAGGCTTTTTCTCACCAGTCACCATGAACTTTCGGCTGTCATAGTATTCCTTTTCAGGATGTGAAGCCTTGCCTTCTTCACGGAGCTTCTGGTAATCATCATCGTCATAGTCATCGAGCATAGAGGTAATCATTTCATTGCGCTCTTTCTCGTGCCAGTTCCAGATAACGGCAGCCAGAATTTCTGTGTTGTCCTGAAGAATCTCGTACAAGTCCTCACGGCTTGCAAAGGCTTCATCATCGCCCTTTTCTTCGCCTTCGGGAAGTGTCTCGGTCAGTTCATCCTTGTAGACATCGAGATTGCCGAGAAACAGGTTCTTAATCTGTTCAAGTGCATAATCCATGCCCTGAATGAATGCCTTATCGCTCTTGTTGAGGAAATCTTCATTGTATGTGTCATCGTGACGGCAATCAGGAATCAAACTCATAGGCTTTTTCTCCTTTCTTCCGAGCCAAGAAAGCTCAGAGCATTTATAATCATCCGAAAGCATTACTTACGGCTGATTCTCTTGCGTATGGCTGCCTGATACTCAAATTCAGCATTCTGAATCTCTCTTTTTCTTGCCCGTTCAGCATATTCTCTGCGCTTTGCAGCTTCATAGACCTTTGATTTGATACAGGTCAGTCTGCATTCAGCAGAACGCTTCGGGCAATCCTGTGTGCAGGGGCTTACAAGTCCAGCCATGTCACTTACCCCTCTTTGGCGATAATCAGGTCAAAGCAGACAGTGCCGTCATCGCGGTCTACCATTGTTTCAGTTCGGATAACTTCGCAATCTGCATACTTGTTCATTGCATCTTCATTTACGCTGCGATTGTTCAAGCCGTTGTAATCGTACACGAGTCCGAGAAAGGCGTTTTCGCCGTTATCGTACTTCAAATCGACTTCAATCACTTTATCGTTCAGCGCAAAGAAATCACACGCTTCTCTTACAGTCATGCAATCACCCCTTTGGGAACAGGAGCTTCGGATAATACTCCGTATTGGAAACAGCGATAAAGCAATCCTTATAGAAAGTCCTGCTTTCAAGGAAAGCGATGAAATCCTCGTAAATCTGGAAATACTTCGCGTTTTCCTTGTCAATTCTTCGCATAAAGCTCAGGTCTGTCCTGTCCGCTTCTTCCAACAGGAAGTAAATCGTGTCCTGATATTTTCCCGTTCTTTTGAATACCGTTACCTCAAAGATAACAGCATTCAGGTCTGTTCTTTCATCTTCTTCGGCAAGACGGATGAATCCGCCGTGCGCAAGCTCTGTTCTTTTCATTTTTCTTTCTCCTATTCTTTCCCACCTTTCGTTACATGAATCTGAATTTTCGGGAAAGGCTGATGCTCGCAGATATAACAAATCATCGTTCCTTCAGGAACATAGTTCCCGCAGATGACACAGGTATCTGAATCGTCCATAACTTTCTCCTTTTCGCTTCATGTTTTCCGTTTGTTTATTCTGTATCTGATATGCTTATTATACCATATTTCTACACGGTAGTCAATAGCATATTGTATTTTCTTCTGTCGAATTATGGTTATTTACTGCCGTACAGGTTTGTGCAGTTTTGACGAAATATCGTCAAACGCACCAGCTCCCGCTTTTGATGATGATAGGATTGTCCTCATAATCTTTGAGCATGACTTCGATATACGGCTCAAAGTAAATCTCGTCATCTTTATCGCAAGAGCAGACAATGACCGTGAATGTACCTTCGATGCCTGTGCTTTCCTTATCATAATAGATTCTGTCATCAGAATCGTAGGAATCAACTTCCTTGATAATGGAAAAGCAACCCCCGACCTCAAAGCCTTTTCCGTCACGCCATTTGACCTCACGCCCAAGCGGAGAATTTTCGTCATAGACGATTTTCTCGGCAAAATCCTTCTTTCTCTTTGCGTAGTCTTTCTTCTCGACTTCACTGAGGGCAATGATTCCGTTCTTCAGTTTGGCAGCAAGCGTGTTCAGCAACGCAATCGACATGAGGATTTCATTTGTATTGATATACATGATTTATCCGACCTTTCCCCATACTGCAAGCTCACGCTGATACTGTGCAGGGTTGTTCAAGCATTCGCAGATGCCGTTCACAAGCTCGTCAAGGTTATGCGCCCAATTATTGTGACAGCCCGTAGAATCCTTTTCGTCCTTTGCGTAACGGAAGTACATAGGCGTGCAACATCCGAACTCCGTGTCGATGTAGACTGTGATGCCGTTTTCGGGATTCTTAATGTACCCATAGCATCCGCGCTTGTCGCCGTTGATGATAGTATTGCGGAGCTTGAACTCGATGCCGTCACCGAGCTTCTTTTTGACAGCATTTTTCACCTTCGTCATGAGAATCGGATTAGTTGTGCGAATCATCCTTCATACTCCTTTCAGGGCTGGTGCGGAATCCACATCCGCATCATCATTGCAAACGGTGATATTTTCGGGAGAAACCTCGATAACTTCGATAACTTCCGCTCCGCGCCGCGCTCTTTCAAGAGCCTTGTCTGCCAAGTCCTCATAGATAAGAGTTTCTTTCTTCATGAAGTCTTTGACAACTGTAACAGCATTCGGTCGGCGGAACTTTCCGTCTTCCGAATTGCAGCGTTCTCCGTATTCATAGCAAAGATGCGAGAGAATTTCCTGAATGATAAAGTCCAGAGAACCGTATTTCTTCAAGGCTTCTGCATTCGTCATGATGCGCTCCTTTCACTCTGCGTTACTCTGTTCGACATACAACAGGTACTCATAATAGGCATCTTCATTGTTTTCCCGCCCCGTGCTTTCAAGCCATTCTTCGTATGTGAACATTTTCATCCTTCCTTTCACTCAGCGGTCTTGCCAGTGATTTCGATTTTCTTCAGAAAAGCCTGAAGATGCAGGAACATCATTTCAGCTTCGGAACGAACCTTGCCGTCAACAATGTACTCGCCTGATTTGCCATTGTAATAGCAGCCGTCCATTCGCGGATACGGAAAGTCACCGCTTTGCTTTTGGGATACTTCTCCGTTTTTCTTCAACGGATAGAACGCGATTCTCGTGCAAAGAGCGCACGAAATTGAATATCCTCTGTCAATGTGCTGGCTGATATACAGTACGCCTTCTTTGCCGCTTTCCTTAACACGGATAACGGTTTTGCCCGTTTCGATGCCGTTCATGTTCAGGAACTCCTTAACAGCGTTATACTCATTGCTTCTTGCGCTGTTAGCCAGTTCTCTTGCCTGTGCGCTTTCTTCTTTCGCCTTGCTCGCAAGGGCAATCAGATTTTCGTACATTTTATTCAACTCCCTTTCAAAAGCCTTTGTTTTCCTTGACTTTCTGTATTCATTATACCATATTTCTACACATAAGTCAAGATGTTATACTGCCAAACATTCGTTATAATGTAGTATCGTATTTGTATATAACGCTACATCTGTACTACATTTTACATTTCCGTGCGCTACAAAAAAGCTCCCCGACTTTGTTTGTCAGGGAGCTTCGCTTTGCTTATGAAAGGATAACGGTCATTCCTGTTCGTCACCGCTGTCCTGCGGATGATTCTTGAAATACTCCGCAAGAGCAAGTTCGGTGATGCTCTGGACATACTCTTTGTCTGCACTCTTGGGGAAGTATCTGTCAAAGATTTCCTTGTGGATTTTGAGCGGTTTCATCTTCGGAGCGTTCTGCTCCTTGACTGCCGTATCAGACAGCACCGATTCCACATCAGAAAGCTCGCCCTTTGTGGCAAGAGCCTTCAACGCCTCGCACTTTTTCAGGGAAAGGTCATAGCTTTCTGCGTACTCTGCGACTTCCTTCTGATTTTCTTCGGACAGGAAGGAAAGATTCAGTGCGCCGATGAACGGAATCTTATCAGCATCCAGCAATGCTTTCAGTTCAGGAATAAGATGACGGTGGATTCTCACAAGCCTTGCAATGCGCTTTGAGTTCATGCCGTATTCCTCACCGACTGCAACATCCGTTCTGCCTGTGGTATCGTCAATCGACTGAATCTCCTGCATGATTGCATTATGCTTTTCCTCGCGGAAAGACTCTGTACGCTCTGCGATGACCGCTGCCTGCTCCGACAGCTTCAGATTGTCGAAACCGCGCTGAAATACATTGGTTTCGACAACATACATATAGGCTTCTTCTTCGGAAAGGTCGGTCTTGATGATTGCAGGAATCGTCTTCTTGCCTGCGATAACGCTTGCGTTCCAGCGGTTGTGTCCTGCCAGAATCTCATACTTGCCGTTCTCGGCAGGCTGCACGATGATAGGTGTCAGAACGCCGTTTTCCGTGATGCTCTCCACCATATCGTCAAGGCGTTCTCCCTCATAAAGAGCGAACGGATGACTGCGGTACGGAATCAGGCTGTCAACGGAAAGCTCCGTTACAACAGGCTTTTCCACTTTCACGGCGGTAAAGGTTTCAACAATATTCTGCTCTCCCGCTCTTACCATTGCCATTACTTATCACCGCCTTCCAAAATGATGTCGGCGATAGCCATGTATGCTTCGCCCAGAACGCCAGACACAGCAACGCCTTCATCAGATGCGTTCGCAGCAGCGATGCGTTTCTTGATTTCAGGCAACACCATACCCTGATACTGTTTGCTCAGTTCTGCCATCGTCTTATTGGAAATCTTGGTGTTTTCCGTCATGGTCGGAATGATGCCGACAATCTCAATCGGCGGCACTTTGTACTCCTGAACGCTCTGAATGGTCTTGAAAAGCTGATTCAAGCCTTCCTTCGCAAACTTCTGTGTCTGCACGGGAACAATGACCTTATCCGATGCGAACAGGGCATTCGTGAACAGCAGACCGAGACTCGGCAGGCAGTCGATGATGCAGTAGTCATACGGCTTTATGACCTTTTTCAGAATCTTAGAAAGCACATACTCTCTGCCGAGCATGGTATTCATAAGCTGAACTTCCGCCTGCGAAAGCGTAATCGTAGCAGGAATAAAGTCAATCCCGACTTTTTCATAAGTCTGAATCGTTCCTGCGATGTCCTCAGATGTGAGGTCATTGTCTTTGTCGGTTTCCGTCATGATAAGGTCAGCGACCGTAAACGCCTGTTCATTGTCGCTGTCAAACTGACAATAGCTTGAAAGATTGCCCTGCGGGTCAAGGTCAACAAGCAGGACGCGCTTGCCCTTCTTTGCAAGACAAGCTCCGAGATTAAAGGCGGTAGTTGTCTTGCCGACCCCGCCTTTCTGGTTACATACCGTAATGATTTCCATTTGATTCTGATTCTCCTTCTTCTCTCTTTATGCGTGGCTGGACGGACGGTGCAGATAGATACGCTTACCGCCGTTAAACCGACAGCCCGCAAGATACGGGAAGTCGCCGTTCTTTGTATGGTCTGTCTGAAGCACGCCGAAATCGTTTGTGCTGTCAATACGGTAAAAGTGCTTTGTTCCCGTCATGTCTTTGGCGATTTCAAATCCTTCGGGAATCACATACTCCTTCTTGCCGATGACTTCCGTGAAATAATCAAGGCAGACATCATCCAAAGAAAAGAACACTTTCCCGTTACTGCACTTTTCGTACAAAGTGACCGTTTTCATCTATCTCACCTTCCGTCCGCAACAAATAGATACGGTTCATCTTCGGCACGGCACTCAAATCCGTTACAGGATTAGCCTCGTATTCGATAATATACGGAAGACGCTTTGTTTCATCCGTATGAATGGATTTCAGCTTTCCGTTCTTAAAGATTGCGATTGCGCCGTTGCCGAACATTCCTTCCCGTACATCGTATTCGTCAGGGAGCAGGAACAAGCCTTTCCCCGTTACCTTTTCCTTCGGATTACCAACACCTTCGGGAAGTGCCGAAAAACAGCACTTCCCGTCAGGCTTGGTGCGCTCGTAAAGCGTGATAACCATTACTTTGCGAGCAGCTTGCAGTAGCGTGTCATGTCGCCGAGAACCGCAATGTTGAGCGGAGCTTCGGTAGTGGTCGGGAAAATCTCGTACTCGCCCGCTTCATCGACAAAAGCAACAAGGTTTGCGCCTTCTGCCTTTGCGGTGATTTCGTAGTAGTCCTTTTCGTTGCCGTCCGCATCCGCTTTCTTCGTGCCGCCGACATTGAACTTCTGCGCCAGCTCTGCGAGCATGAGCTTTTCCTTCAGTGTCATCTTCCCGTTAGTCTGATTTGCTGCGTTTGCCATAGTGATTTCTCCTTTTCAGTTTATAGATTTTTGCGGTTATTCCGCATGGTTAGGGATGTGGGATTTGAACCCACGCAGTAACAGAGTCAAAGTCTGTCGCCTTACCGCTTGGCGAATCCCTATCATATCTATAATCAAAGGTACAAATTTGTCCTTCCTGATTACAAATACATTATACCATATTTCTACACGCTTGTCAAGGCTTTTTCTGTCGAACTTTCGTTATTTGAATGCGCCGTATTTGTCTATTCTGCCGATATTTTCAAGCGATTCGGCTTACTGAAAGCAGGCAGGGATATAGTTCTCGACCAGTTCTTTGATGACATTTGCGGGATTTTTCCAGATGATAGGATTTGCAGAGATTGCGGGATATGAAGTCATGGCATAATCAGCCTTATACATGACACGGATAAGCGGAACACCTGAATCGTCCATTGTGCAGTCGATGCGGAATCTGCCTGTTACTGTCGGATTGTCCTTGTGGCAGACCTCATTGTTCAGATGATATTCTTTCAAAGCATCCATGTAAAACTGATGATACATATATTGCATCTTTGATACTTCGGCTTCGACTTCTGCCCTTTTTTCAGCGATTAGCTGTGATTTGGCAGACAACTCCGCAGACACACCGCCCTTTACTCTTTTAGCTTCTTCAAGACCGACTGTATTATTCAGAACTGCTGTTATACTCATTGTATTCACGCTCCTTTTCATTGCATTTCGTATTATTATCATACCACATTTATACATAAAATGTCAATCTTTCTTCTGCCAATTATTCGTTATCTCTGATTCAGATTTTTTGTAAAATCGCCGTAAAGAAGAATCAAATAAATAAAAAAGCCCCTTGAACGAAAGTCCAAAGAGCTTAAAAGTTAAGTTAAATTATGCTATTGCATAAAGTCGGCGGGCAGATTGTCCTTGTCAATCCATATAAACTGTATATGGATGCTGTCGCTGTCCTGTTCTTTCCAGATGCGGATTCCGTTCAAGCCGACTTCATACAGTCTTTTTGCAGTCAGCGGTTCATAGGGAGCAAGCTGAAAGACCTTCCGCAGCACCCATTCTCCGAGTATCGACTGCTTTTCACAGGATTCGATTGCTTTTCCGCCGTCCTGCGTGATAAAGGCTTCACAGGAATCACCAGAAGGCTCAAAGACGAGCGTGAACCGCCCTTTGTTGACGAGCTTGCTGAAACCGCCCCGCTTTTCCAAAACGCCCAGACCTTTTCCAAAGAAATCTGGATGTGCATTGTGAAACTGCACGGAATTCGGGAGCGGGATATACATTTCCGACTGCGGGCGAAATACCAGTTTGGAAACATCGTCAAGAAATTCGGAATCATTTGCCGTTTTGGAAACTTGCACGATGCGCTTGCGCAGACTTACTCTGTCATCCTTTGACATCGCTGAATCCAGAAGATATGTTTTCAGCATGGGGATAAGTTCGTCCAGAACAGAATCAGGCACAATGCCTTCGTATTTCTCCTTGATGCCGTTTATCCTCTGCTGCCTTGTGTCCTTGCCGAGCTTTGAGCCTGTGCCGTAGAATCCATTGAAGCCTGAGAACTGTTCCACTTCTCCGTTTTTGTTCTCAATTAGCCATGAATAGGATTCTATCTGCTTTCTCTGACCGAAGATGCGGTTTCCGATTTCGGAGAAAATTTCATAGGCATCCTCTGCATACAGTACGCTCCATTGTTCGATAGCCGTGTTCTTGTTATCAAAATCCATGAGAAGCTGACTGTCCGCAGCGGTAAAGCGGTACTTGTGATTCCCGTCCGTAAAATCGAAGTTTGCTGGATTCTTTGCAGAGGTACATCCGAGAATCTGGATGCTCTCTATCCGAATGCGGTCATAGCTTGTTTCCCCGACATAGATAAGAGGCTGTTCGCCCTTTGGTGAGGGCATCAAGAAGTGATATACCGCCTCTATGTCATCACGCTGTACGGTCACAGAAAAGCCCTGCAAGCCTGCCTCTGATGAATCTATGCGCATATTCCGAAGCGTTGCGATACGCTTTGCAAGTTCTGCATACAAGGCGTGATTGATGCTGTCAATTTCATCCTTTGACCGTTTCCTGCCCTGCTCGTCCAGAGCATTTGAAGTCATTTCTCCGATAAGGTCAGACCATTCCAAGAGGTTTGCCTTGAACTGCGCCACCTTCTGCTCTCCTGAAGCATAGCCGAAGGTCTTGATTCCGACCAGATACTTGATTGTCTTGCCGTCAGGACTGGTCTTTACAAGTGAAGCATCATAGGAAGTGTTGCCGATGTCCTCTGCGACCGCATGAAAAACCTTCTGGAACACGGTTTCCTGATACTTTGAATTGATGATAGGGCTGAGAATCGTATCATCATCAGCCTTCTGTGCAAACATTTCCGTCAGGCTCGCAAAGCTCAGTATCATGCGCTTGTATTCTTCTTTTTCATCAGTCGGAAGATTCGTCCACATCATAGTCACTTCCTTTCTAAAAAACGCCCCTGTGAAAAGACAGAGGCGTTTATATTACTTATTTATCCAGAGCCTTTTTGATTTGCGCTGCGATGCGGTCAATAACGGACACGCACACGGAATTTCCTGCCTGTTTATACAGTCTGGATTCCGCCATGTCATCAGGGAGCTTGAAGTCCTCTGGGAATCCCTGTGCATTGAAGCATTCATGCGGTGTCAGTTTCCGAACACCGAAGTCGGAACGGATAAGCGGAACATTATGACCGCCTGTTCCCATGTTCGCCGTCAGAGTCGGCACAACGCCTGATTTGTTTTCACGCACATACTGCCTGCGCCACTGATATACGGTGTCCTGCGAAGTCACTTCCGCAAGGATTTTCTGCATCATTTCAGGCTTGTATTTGTCTGCTGTGTAGCTGTATTTATCATCCTGCTTGTGTGTAAAGTCGATGATGTCAGAGAGCTTCTTTGTCAGCGGAATCGGTTCGGGGAACGAGAACTTCTTGCTTGCCTTCTCGCTCTTGAAACCTACGATGTAAATACGCTCCCTGTTCTGCGGAACATTGCCGTACTCCATAGCGTTCAGGACGGCATAGTGCGTATGATAGCCTTCCTTGTGGAGCGCATCAAGGATAGTCTCAAAGGTATCACCGCCATTGTGTGTTACGAGGTTCTTGACATTTTCAAGGAACACAACTTCAGGATGCTTTACACGGATAATCTTGATAAGCTCGAAGAACAGCGTTCCTCTGCCTTTTTCATCATCGAATCCCTGTCTGTACCCTGCGATTGAGAATGCCTGACACGGAAAGCCTGCCAGCATAATGTCAAAATCAGGGAGCAGCTTTGCTTCTTCCGCAACCTCTCTGACATCTCTGCAATCAACCTTCAGCCCGTGATTCATCTCAAAGGTTTTTACAGGGAACTCGTCTATTTCGTTTGCGTATATCGTTTCAAACCCGTTCCTCTTGAAACCGATGTCAATACCGCCGACACCAGCGAAGAACGAAGCACATTTATACCGCTTCATTTTCGATTCCTTTCGTTAAGGTCTTCCAAAATATCAATATAACATATTTCTCTCAAAAAGTCCATTGGTTTACATAAATTTTCTCCCGATGCTCTGTCAGGACATATTCGGTTATTCAGCCTTTTTATTCAGCTCGTCATAGGCTTTTGCCTTCTGTCGCATCGGGCTGTTTTCGATTTCGCGCATCAAAAAGCCCCAAGTAACAGCGAATACCACAAGCCCAGCGAAGATGTGCAGAGCATCCCATTCATTACAGATAAAGATGACTCCGCCTGCAAAGAGCAGGAGCATCAGCACGCCCATGAATCCCGTATAAAGGAAATTCAGGACAGCAAAGAACTTCTCAGATTTCTTCATAAAAAATCACACCTTTCAAAATATCAAGGGAATTGTCCAGACAGAGCATCAAAGGCGAACGCCAGAATCCAGAACGGATTCAGATATATAAATTATACCACATTTATACATCTGCATCAATTCGCAGAATATACAAATTTATTCAAGAATCGTATAATCTTCTTCAGGGCAAATTCGGAATCGGTATATATCCTGCATTGTCATTTGATTCTGCTGCACTTTGCTTTTTAGAATTTTCCAGTTTTTCCCAATTATACTTGTCTGTAAGCTGCCGTATTTCTTCAAAAAGAGACAGAAGTTTTTGATATTTTTGTTCATCTATTTCAATAACGATATTGTTGCAATATCCTTTTTTATCTTTGCACATTAAATTATATGGTTTATATTCTGTAATCATGATACCGTCTGGATTGCTGTGATAAGGCTCGTAAATATTCTCGTCAAGTAAAGAGACACCTTCATTTACATTCAATATTTTTAATGCTCGTAAATAATATTCAGCAACTTTTTCTTTATCCAAAGTAATATTATAGCTGTCTTGAAATTGCGTGTGTCCGCCGTAATCGGTTTCTGATTCATGGTAATTATTCCTATAAGAAAAATATCCATCTGTGTTTAATGTGTATACGCTTTTCCCAGATTTGTATTCAAGCATATTTTTATCGTTTTCAGTTCCAGAAGGAAAAATCTGAAATCCGTTTATAAGTGAATAATCTTTGTGTTCTGAGCTTACAAAAACACTATCTTCACCCAGCATTCCACCGCCAACATTTTCTATCGGATAATCAAAAGAGCTTTGAATATGTCCTGCATATACAAATTGCAATTCCCAGCTATCATTAGCAACTGGAATCACATTGTTCGATATTGTTTCATTAACAGCCGAAGCGTCTGTAACTGTCTCAGAACCTATTTGTTGCGATACAGATGAAACATTCACATTCGTATTTGAACAGCCACAGAGCAAGCATACAGATAAAATGCAAACTATTGTGATTGATTTACGCATCATATTTGCTTTCCTCTTTTCAAAAATACAATAAGAAATCTCTTTCTTGATTTACATTATACCGTATTTCTACATTTTTCTCTATTCGCATAAAATTGAAACTTCTCAACAAATTCGATTGTTATTTATTGTTTTAGACCAAAGCAAAAGCGACCAGATATAAAATCCAGTCGCTTAATCTTTACATTCGGCAAATACTTCCGTACCGCTCATAACCAGTTTGTACTTGCTTTTGACACATTCGGATGCGGGTTCGGCACTGCCGATTTGAATGCGGGAATCTTTCGTATACATCGACCAGCACCATGTTCCTTCCGAACGCATCAGATAGCCTGCGTAGATTCTTGCAAAGGTGTTCGGGTCACAAGCAATGCCCGTATCTCGTTTAATCTTCTTTGCAAGCCGTTCCGCCAGAGCCGAGCGATGCGGGAATGACAGGCGGTTCTTCGGGTCTTTCCATTTTCGCAGAGCCATTTGCTCACTCCTTCCCTTTCGGAGACAAGTCCTCAATGCTTTGTGTGACGGGCGACTTGACACCTTTGAAATTCTCGCCTTGCAGGATTTTACCTATGCGCTCACGCTCGGCTTCAGAAGCAAGCGGGCGTTCGTCAGCAAAGTGAAGGCGTTCAAGAAATTCCTTGTCTTCGGGGAGAATTTCTGTGCTATCGAGAATCTTGCTTATTTCGTCACCACGCTTTTCAAAAAGCTCCCGAAAAGATTCCTGCGCTTCAGGCTGTGAATAAAACCGCTTTATCTTTTCAGGTAGATTCTTTTCAGGGAGATTTTGCATGATGATATGTTCAGCCATTTTACTTTCTCCTTTCCTTATTCCATTACCGAATAATAGAACACAAGGTCATCATTGATGAACCACGCTGTCTCGCCATCCTCAATGACAATCATATTTGCAGGGATATAACTTTTGTATGTTACACCGTGATACTGTTTCTTGTAAATTGTGCAGGCATCGCCAGCAGAGAGTCCTGCAATCGGTTCGTCATCGCTTTGTGTTGCATATCCTGAAAATGTCACGGTATCACCGCTTTCGGTCAGGATTGTGACATACGGCGTGTACTTGCCATAAGAGTTATGCGGTTTAGCGACAAATTGCGTTGAAACAACCGTTGCCTTCTGTTCGGAAAGCACAGTCCAATTATTTTGAAAGTTTCGCGCATCGTTCTCTGCGCCAATCGCAATCACTGGATATAAAAGAACGCTGAAAATGGCGAGTCCTACCGCATCGCCGATAACCCTTTTCTTTTCCCGTGCTTTCTGCTCCGCTCTCTTTTCTTCGCTTACGCTGGAAAGAGGTTCAGTCTGCTCTGCATCCTTTTCTTTGTATTCAGGAAGGTAGAAATCGGAAATTGATTTACAAATACTTTCGATAAAGCCCTTCATAATTTGACACTCCTTTTGTCTCGGTCAGATAGCTGTTTTCTATGATTATTATACCATATTTCTACACACTAAATCAATTCGCATAATAGCCAAATGTGTGCGTGAATCAATGTCGAATTTTGAACACAACAAAAGCGACCAGATGATATATCCAGTCGCTTTGATAAGTATGCTCTTTCTGGGCTAAAATTTGGTGCTGCAATTAGTGCTGCAATTTTGGAAACCGTATAAGAATTTATAAGGATTTATAAGGTTTGCCAAAATCGCAAAAACCGTTGAAAATAAGCGTGTTTAAGCACTTTTAAGGTGTAAGGGGAAGATACATGAAACAGGGATGCAAATTACGATTCCTAATTTCATTTATGGTTCTTCTCCTTTCAAAATCCTTTATTTACAAGGCTTTGCGCCCTGTCTGAAACTTTAGGTGCTGCAATTAGTGCTGCATCTTTTATCAGGTTACAAGAGTTTATAAGGAGATATATATAAATCATAACCCGCTACTGCATAAAAGCAACGCTTCTGCTACACGCTCAATTTCTTTCTGTTTTTCGTCTTCCGTTGTTG
>JAEEGL014973581.1_pt1 | contig 17933 bp, 7 predicted proteins | sample 9134231 | NCBI WGS metagenome assembly JAEEGL01 (sample SAMN16246548, study PRJNA631951) | gut metagenome | biome: gut microbiome; feature: rumen; material: fiber-attached | host: Bos | place: Iran: Karaj | collected 2018-10 | reverse complement strand
TTGTTCTTGGCCAGGGTGCTTACATATCCGGTCTTATCCACATAAATTACATTTTCTTCTCTGATTTTTGATATGTTTGTATATCCGCACGGCAGTCTCAGCATTGCTGATTCGTCTAAAATCGGTTTGCCCATAGTTTTATTACCTCCTGTAGTCCTTTCTCACTCCATGACTCTGTACGCAGTGAGACTTCTCTTTGCGGTACATATTATCATCGCTGCTCTTATCAGTTTTATGTTTTCTGTAGTTTCGCCGTAAAGATGTGTACGCATCTGGCTGACTGCATCCTTTATGGCTGTCTCCTCCGCTCTCCTGGATTCTTTTGAATTCTATCACCAGTCTGGTCTTCCTGGTTTTCAGTTCCAAATCAGAATATCCCTGCGAATTTATCACTTCCTTTGCTTTATTAATTTCTTCCTGCGGGATCTGGGAATATATAATATCCCTTATCGTGTTCTCATCATTGAATGTTTTTGAACTGGAACTGACACCCTCACCAGGCAAGTTTGTTCAACAGTTTGAATAATGAATCTATATCTTCTGCATTTCGTTTTTACGGTAAGGATCCTTTTCTATGGCAAGTCCCTTAAAATCCTGCAGTCCTTCAGTAAAAAGCAATTAAACACAGATACCGTCACAGATTTCCCAAACCGGCGCGGTCTAAAAACGACCGGTCTGTTTTGTTTCTGACCTGTGATTATATATGCAGTTTTATCCACATTGATTGCCTCGTTTCCTCTGATTTATGACAAACTGTTTTATGCGCATGAGAATCTCATCATAGCTGATTCTTCCAAAACCGGATTTCCCATTATTCACCTTTCCTTCACTCTCTTAAGGTTCATTCCATTTCCTTAGAGAGGCTGTTTTTTGACGGGATGATTTTCTTTCTTTAATATCTTTTCCTGAAATTTACGGCTGTTGCAAAACTCCCGGCTACAGGAAGCTGTCGTCTCCAGAACGGCAGGAATGTTCTCGCAGTTTCAATCAGAAGCATCCACAGGATCTTCATCCAGATTTTCGAATTCTGCTTCTGGAAACCAGATTAAACTTTTATCCTTGACTGCAGATTACTGCACCGGGAAATCTGCCGACTGCACTGATTTCTGAAAAAATTAGGTACATAAATCAGAGTAACACTGCTCCTGGCTCTGGTTATACCCGTATAGAGTATTTCTCTGGTTATGAATGAGCTGTCACGACTCGGAGTCAGCAGAAGAACATGGTTCATTTCCGAGCCCTGTGACTTATGAACAGTTATGGCATAGGCACATTCGTAGTCTGAAAGAACAGACGCAGGAAAATATCTGTAGGACACTTCAGAAGAGTCGTCAACAACCGGAAAAAGAACCTTCAGTTCCGGTCTGCCTTCCTGACTGTCGGGATCTATCATGGTGATCCCTATATCGCCGTTGTAAAGATGCAGAGAATAATTATTTTTTGTGATCATAATCGGCAGTCCCGGATACCACTCAAATCCGTCTGTTCCTTTTATGATTGCATAGCGGTCGAAATAAGAAGATTTACGGTAAATACCGTGATAAATACTGTTGACTGAATTAACACCGAAAACAGTTTCCCTGTTTGTACAGAGAACTCTGAAATTGTTGAATTTCCCGAAAAGATTATCAGCTCTCTCTCTGTCTCTTGTCAGATCAATATGACTGACGCAGCAGTCTTTCACAGTTTTCCAGAAAAGATCATAACCTTTTAACTCGGACAGTTTCGCTTCCAGCCATTTCTCTGCTTCCTTATTCGAAATTCCGACGTTTCCATTCTCGGGCAAATTAAAATATTTCTGAAACGAGTCTGTCAGATTAATGGCATAAACACCTCTTTTAGTAAAACCTTTGAAATCTTTTAAAGAACCGGATACTGAGGCTGCAGGAATATCGCTTCCTTCAGGCATACCGCCGCAGTTCACCCAGTCCGACATCTTTTTAATGCTGTTCTCACTTTCTCCATCATCTTTGAATCGGTGATTTTCAGTAAGTCTGACGGCACAGAAGGACGCATTGTTCTTAACCCAGTTTTCGGCTTCTGCTAATTCAGAGCCTTTTAATTCAGCTTCAGCTAAAATGTAATCCTTAAACACTTTAGGCAAATTGAGAATTTTACCATTTTCTCCCCTGTCATCACCTGCACCTTTGTGCTCTTCTTCATTTGTGATCAGTTCAGTTTTGCTGGTTTCAAGAAATGCCCTGCACAGATCTGCAAAAACACTTCCGCCTTCAACGGACGGCAGCTGATTCTGATCTCCGAGCAGAATAATCTGACACTCATCACTGACAGACTGCAGGAGCTTGTAAAACAGGGACAAGTCCATCATTGACGCCTCGTCTACAATAAGGACATTGTACGGCAGCGTATTATTTCTGTTGAAAACAGTATGACCGGAGAAATTTATACCTATAAGCCGGTGTATGGTTCTGGCATCCGAAGGAATTGAACTGATAAGTTCTTTCGGAGACACATGATTACCTTCGCTGCGCTGTGCCAACTCATCAGCAAGTCTGTGCAGCATGGAGTCATTTTGCACATTATTCAGTTCTGCGCTGAATTCCTGACAGGATTTATTAATGGACTCCTTCATTCTGGCAGCGGCCTTGCCGGTGGGAGCGGCCATGCCGATATTCAGATTCTCATTAATCTTAAGACATTTGAGGAGCAGAAGAAGTTTTACTACCGTCGTAGTTTTTCCGGTGCCCGGGCCGCCGGTGATAATAAAAAATTTGCTCAGACAGGAAAGAAAAGCCGCTGTCTTCTGCTGGTAGTTATTTTTATCAAACAGAATATTCAGATATCTGCTGATTTTCCTCATCAGATTTTCATCGGTTTTGCCGCTGTCGCCCCGGCGTGTTCTGATGCACTCTGCAATAACAGTTTCATATGCAAACTGCCTTGAATAATAAAGTGAATATGCCTTCTGTTTTTCATCGCAGTAAACTACATAAGGAACGGCTTTCCTTACGTTACCGTCTTTTTCAGAAGATTTTGCTGCTTTTTCACCGCCATCATCAGAAGAATTTTCTGAACTGTCGCTGCCATTCTCAAATCTGACAAGTCTCAGGAGAAGATCATCTTCCCTGCTGCAGTCCTGAGGATTTGCGGAACTTGCGGATCCGTCTTTTTTTTCGAATCCTTCTGCCAGGTTCCGGATGAAGTTTTCAACGTTTTCAAAATCCGGACCAAGAGTTTCTTTCCAGAACGAGTCAAACTGCTCCCGAGCATTGTTTCTGCAGTCAGGTTCCTCGGGAGGGAAAATTCTTTTATCGCGACATGCAGAAATACTGGTTTCTCTGATCCTGGCTATAAGAGTCTGCAGAGTTCCCCTGTCGAGGTTAAGACACACATTCTGCCCCTGGCATGAGTACTGCAGCAGAACAGTCAAGGCAAGAAACGGAACTATGGTGTCAGGTTCCGAAGAATTTTTTTCCCTGCCAAACTCCTCCAGCGCCTCTGCAAACGCAAGAGGATATTCAACTGCCGGAGTGCTGAGAAAATTCATGTTACAGAGATTCTTTTTGAATTCTTCAAAAGTCATACTGCCTTAACCTCCCTTGTAATTTCATCGAGGATCTCCTCTTCACTGCGTCCGGTGTCTCCGCTGTACAGAAAAATCCTGTCTACAGTATTTATAAACCTGTTGCCCAGCTTCGCAATATCAAAATAATAGGCACCGGTTTCGGATGGTTTATCCCTGCAGTTGTCTGCAAGTCCCCGCACAAAAAGATACAGCACACCGCCGAAATTCTTTTCAAAATCAAATTCTTTTATTCTGGACTTCAGAAAACGCCATGAGGCGAGCGTGTATATAAGAAACTGGAGATCGTAGCGGTTCTGAATAATCACATTCTCCATGTTACCGCGGCTGTAGTCTTCGGCGCTGAAGGATATGAAGTTCGATTTATAGTCCAAAACGTAGTATTTGCCGCCATGCTCGAAAAAAAGATCGATTACGCCGGTAAGAAAGCCCGTTACCAGCTTCGAAGAAGGACTTTCCTCAGGAATTTTCAGCCACTGCTCATTACTGCCATTCTGCTGTGACAGCTGATGCAGATAAAGATTAAGAAGTTTCAGATTAAACGAGCCAAGACTGAAGGTGAAGCTGACCTCAGGAAGTCTTTTTTCACCCGGAATATCGCTGAGCGAAAAAACTTCACCTTCTCCGAATCCCAGAGGCGTCGTCGTGATCTGATAAAACCATTCAGTAATACACTTCAGACCTTCATCATTGTTCCATTTTTCAAAAACAGATGATTTCGCAAAATAGCTTCGTGCAACCTCTGCCCTTATCATGGATCTGATCTTGTCATCCAGAAGTTTATTATCCTTCTGAGGGAAAGGAACAACCTCCAGCAGTCTGTGAATGAAAGTACCCGGAGCCGAACCGCGAGGAAAATGAAACCTGTCCAGATTGAAGATGCAAGTATCAGCTGCGGCATTTGCGCCCTCCTCAGATTCGGATTCGTCGTCCTTAAGAGCCGCGTCAGGAACAGAAATCTTTGCAGCGCCGCTGGCGTGACAGAGACTGCTGTAGGAGGTTACGCGCCAGCTGCGATCAATATGACCACGGAATTCTGCATAACTCAGCTGATTTTTTGGTTCATCCGCATCCGGTACCGGAGCTTCAGAAGCGAATGCAGTATCAGGTGTATCAGTTTCAAGAGGACAGGATTCGAAGGTACTTTTTTTCTCAGCAAGAAATTTCTCCCACATCCGGTAGCTTGATAACTGATCTTCTTCAGTTGTATTTTCTGTACCCGTCGTTTCTATTCCAAACCGGCGCTTCAGAAGCAGTTTCAATGAACCTTCTATATCAGGTACATCCTTACGTTTATCATTCTTTCTAATCAGAATCATGTTTACAAGTCTGGCCCGTGTTAGAGCAACATACATGAGACGGATTTTCTCATCATCAGTTTCATTCTTTCTCTCCTCTGGAGGTTCTTTGTCATAGTGCAGACTCAAGACTAGTTTTTCACTGTTATCTGGATCATGCTCCTTCACCGCCGTCTGCCGGTGGATCATCCGGGGACTCAAGACTAGTTTTTCGCTGTTATCCTGACCCTGATCATGCCATAAATAAGAATTTGTCTTGTGACGACTCTCTGACTGAGTCTCACTAACCGCAAGATACGGATTGATCACAGCAGGATATTCCAGGCCTTTGGACGCAAAAATGGTGACAATGCGGACAACATCATGCTGAGTTTCAAGACGAATTCTTTCATCATCTCTGTCACCCGTGACAGCTTCATCATCATTGCTGTCAAACTCCAGACCGCAGAACCATGAATAGACAGAATATCTGGACGGCATACCTGCTGCCATATCCTGAACGCGTTCGGCAAGATGCATGATATTTGTAAGAATCCGGCCTCCGTCGGAACGCTCCTTAAGGCGATGCATCAGCATAACCTGAGGAGATGAGACAAAATGATAGAAAGCGGCAAGAAAATTCTGTTTTTCCCAGACATCGATGCAGGCGCCAAGCAATGCCACAAAATCAGAATACTCGGTTGAAGACTGAAAAAAGCGATCCATTTCATCAAATGATCTTGACATGACGGGACATGTTAAAAGTCTGCGAACTGCAGTCTGATCGGTAGGATATACCAGTGCATGAAGCAGAGCTTCCATGAAATACACTTCAAGTCTGCAGTCTCTGACAGATGTTCTTTCAGACAGATACACAGACTGAATGCCGTAGCTCTCCAGCCGTTTCTTTACGTCTGCAGCCTGAGTTCCAGTTTTCACCAATATGGCAATGTCGGAAGGAAGAACCTTTTTCAGAGAATACCTGTACAGACTGTCAACGAGAAGAGTTTTTCCATTGCACATTTCGGTGCCGCACTCATCATTTGAATCATGGTTAGCCTTCTTAGGATTTTCTGCTTTCAAGCACTTGTCAAGAAGATACCTGACGCAGTCTGCCGCAAATTCTTCCGGATCTGAGAGATCTTTATAAACAAGTCCGGGAAGTTTCTCACAGTCGTTTTCAGAACTGGACTGATCCGTGCTGTTTTTTGATGAAAGGTGCAGCTGACGTTTGGAATCACATTTTATTTTGTGTATAAGAAATGCTTTCTCCAGTTCATTATCTGATTTCTGCGGCAGGTGAGAAGGAGCAAAAAGAATTCCGTCTTCATGAATGCCCCCGCGATGATCAAAGACACTGCCGTATACACAGCCGGCACCTGTCCTTTCATTTTTATCATCTGATTCTGCCGACAGAACGCTTTCTGCACCGCTGTTTTTACCTGTAGCTTCTGCACAGGCTGAATCAGGAGTTTCGTCCTTATCATTATTTTCAGCAGAAAAAAGTGCATTCACAAATTCAACCACATCAGAATTTGAGCGGTAATTTGTGGTCAGACTGCTGACAGCATCGCTGTTCTTTTGAGAAGTTCCATCCAGAGAAATTATCCTGTCTCTGGCATCCAGATAAGAATAGACGTCGGCAGCCCTGAAAGAGTAAATTGCCTGTTTTGGATCGCCAACTATAACAAGTCTGCAGGATGGCGAATCCGGATTTTTACCACTTTCAAGATAGATGCGTTTGAATATTGTGTACTGATCCGGACTTGTATCCTGAAACTCGTCAAGAATTGCCACAGGATAGGTCCGCCTAATGCTTTCGGCAAGACTTTCCGCCTGGAGATTGATTTTTTCATCAAGTGCAGAAGCAAGTTTTGAAATCAGATCATCATATGTGAGCTTATGTCTTGAATCCAAAAACTCAGAAATTCTTCCTCTGAGTCTGTCGGCATACTTCAACTGCCAGAATACGATGTAATCCATGAATTTTTTGAATTTTTTTAATAAACTGTCATCTTTTGTAATTTCACATTCTTCTGGAAACAGTTTTATTTTAACTTCTTCGTACAATTCCTTATCGTCAAAAAAATCAGAAAATACTTCTGTAAATGAAGTTTTATAATTTTCTGCCCAGTCTTTTAAAAGTGTTCCATTTTTGTCTGATGTTATATAAGTTAGGAATTTCGCTTTAGTTAACCTTCCTGGAAATGATTCTTTGATTTTATTCCGAATATTTGAATATAACTTCATAACACTGTTGTCGGGCATATAAGGAGGATCAGTCGAGATACAATCAATCACTTCTTTTATATTGTGTACAATAACAGTACTGATAATTTTTTCTCCATTAAAGCAAACTCGAAAATCCTCCGGCAAATTGTTGTACACTTCCTGTAATTTTTTTCTCGCTTCTTTTTCACTCTCTTTTTCATTCGGTGTTTCCATAAAAATGTGATTAAAATTCGCCACCCATTTTTTAAGACTTTTTTCATTTTCATATTTAGTTGCAAATAGAAAATTTTTAAAATTTGTGCCGGCGCAGTCTACAGATTCAAGATACCTGTATATACAGCTGTACAAGGAATCATCATTATTTTTTGATTGAGATTGAGACTGGGGTTTATTAAAATATTGCTTACGTACACAACTTGCAATATCACACATATCTTCGACAATCTTTGGCGTGATGATTTTTTCATAACTTACATTAAAAATATTCACCAGTTTCTCATAACTTCTCTGCAGTTTGAAAAAAATCTCCTCAAACTCTTCGCGGGAAATAGATTCCTCGCGTAATGAATTTTTAACAGTTTTTTCATCCTTAAGATCAATCCGTCCGGCAGCATTGACGAGTGCACTGATATTATTCTTATAATCCTTTTGACTCTCGTTCAGAGTTTTATAAAGAAAATAATCAACTATGCTTCTGCTTTTATCGCCATAAAGAAAATTACGCTTTTCTCTCGTCGAAGCATAGTTTCGGGCTTCGTCAGGTTCAGCCATCAGCTCCGTTCTGAACAGTGAACGGGACTCAAAGGCATATCTGTGAAGCATGGACTTGCAGAACTGATGAATTGTCACAACCGAAGCTCTGTCAATGTTTATGACAGCATCAGACAGTCTTTTTTCTCCGTCTTCCAGTGCATTAAGCATTGATTTTATACAGTTGTCATCAAGACTTGTCTCATTGTCCGGTTCGCTGTTACAGTTATGTTTTAGAGCTGCTATCATAAGAGCGGCAGCAAGAGGGAATACATAATTTTCGACAGTCAGGTCTTCGCTCCGCTCTTTCATACTCTCAAGCAGACAGCCAAGTTTTTTATAGGTAGGAGACAGATTATTTAGCAGAAATTCCAGATTTCTGAAACTTTCGCCGCACTTTCTGAGTGATGCGGCAACCCTGAGTTTCATTTCCTCCGTTGCAGCATTTGTGAAGGTTGAAAGAAGAATCTGATCAACAGTCAGAGGATGCACATCACCATTCAGACTCCAGGCTTCAAACATTTCACTGCCTGAACAATCTGAAAGTTCCTTCAGCGGCTCTGTTATTCCAAGGACAAGTCTGACAACAAGACCTGTTATCGTGTATGTTTTTCCGGTACCTGCCGATGCCTCCACAACAGCATGGGAGCGTAAATCAATTTCATTGCAGCTTTTTATTCCATTATTTTTTCTGTCAGAATCTGTCATATCGAACCCTGTCCGTCTTTTTTGATTAAGTTCAGTCCATCTTCAATTCGGGAAATTTCCATATTCACTGCAGAAAACATCTGCCGGCATCGTCTCTCAAATCGAAGTTTCAGCAGTTTTTGAATCACCCTTGTTTTTTTGTTTGACTGTTGTTTTCTTTGGAATCTGGTTTTTCTTTCTTCGGTTTTGCCTTGTCCAGCTGTTTAAGAATGCCATCCGGCCATGCGTCAAGCAGGAAAAATGTCGCGGCAGTTTTTCTAAGCGGAATTTTTTCAGTATTCTCAAAAAGCATTCTCTGCCGGACTGTCAGTCTGGATCCATAATCATAGTCATTGGTCTTAATCGTATCACTCTTATTCAAATTGAAATTTTTTACAGATTCACATAAATCTGTTTTTTGAAATTCCTCTTGAGATTCGTCGGGGTAAATCTCCCTGTCTTTCCCTGCTATGACCGTTAAATCAGCACATGACATGTCTACATTAAAAAGGATCCTGTAATTCCTGTCCTCACTGGAAATTAAACACAACGGCACCAGCGGAACTTTTCCGGCCATAATTGAAGTTTTTATGCTTTCTGCATTTTCAATGCTGGAAATCTGCAAAGCAGGTAAAAAAGGAGGATGTTTTTTATTCTCATTATTTTCTTGCTTTGCTTTTACAAAGAACAGCGGTTCCGTAACCCCTCTCAGATAGCAGACGACAAGCTGCCTGAGATACTCATCTCCGATTTTTTTCAAATTATCATCAAGATTCATGACATTTGCATCTTCGTCAGACTCTGCAAGATCAATAAATCTTGAAACAGTAACTTTCTGCCCAGCAGTCTGATGATTCAGAAGAACGGAATTAAGTAGAAACAGAAATTTCTGCTTTTCCAGATTGTGAATATCTCTGAAATGAAGATATTCCTTCCGGCCGGTTTTATCTTCAGCAGTTCTGGTGTAGATATTGTCAACAGTACCTTCAACCGCAACGGTAAACGCACAGTTGCTGTCTCTGAAAACGGAACAGTACGGTTCCGGCAGTTTCGAACCGTAAAGTTTGAATTCGCAGCGCACCTGAACAGATTCAGACTTCAGACTGTAGCCTTTGCTGTACAGGTAATGCAGCCGTCTTATACCCATCATGAAATATTTCCGGGTATCAAATCCCAGAATTTCGGATGCTTCAAATTCCTTCTTTCTGCCGGTCTCCGGATTTTTGTAGACTGCGTCGCGTCCTGCAGGGATGAGACCGCTGTACTTTAAATCATCTGAAAATCCGGACATGACTTCAGGATGCTTATTCATCAGTCCGGCATAGATAAATACGGGATTGTCACACCAGAATGCCCTGCTCTCTTCCTCATCGTTAAAATGGAGCATGTCTGGAATTCCTCTGCAGTAACTGATAATTTTTTCCCTGAGACTATAGTCAAGATTATTATCCGGAGAATCCAGAGGTTCAGTATCCTCCAGAATCTTTTTATACTTTTCATTCTCATCTCTGCCGATATTAAAACGTCTGGAATACAGAACATCCAGCGGATCGTCCGCCAGTCGGCACAAATCAGATATTTTTAAGGTAAGTCTCCTTCGATCGATCTGAATATTTCCGTCTTTGGACATATCACCGCAGTCAAAAAGTCCGGCATCAGTTACAAGAGTATTCATTTGACTGTCTATACTGTAGCCTTCGGCACTTATCTGATCCACATTCTTTCCGTCCACTTTTTTGCAGAGCATGTAGTTCAGCACAATGTCCGGAAGGTTCTCTGCAACTGCTTTGTACCTGCCCCAGTAACCTGTCTCACAGCTGCCGCTCTCAAAGATCCTTTTCAGTTCTTCAGTTATATAACTCAGCAGATTTTTTTCTTCGTTATTACTGCACTCATTCATCAGCTGCTGAATTCCAACCTTCCTGTAACCTGAATGAACAGCAAAGCATGAACGTTTAATCATATCAAGAAGATACTGTATAATTTTGATCCTTGCTCTTTCTGCCTTTTCTTCTGCATCGCTTTTATCATTTTTATTGTCTGATCTGCTGTCAGAAAGAAAAATTGAAGGTTTGAAATTCTTCTGTCTCAGACATTCGGCAATATAGGTCCTGAAGAAGGAGTGTCCATTTTTCGCTCCGTCCGACGGGCACCATTCACTCTGATATGACAGACATCCTCTTGTACTGTCATAGTTGGAAGGATCCCACTGATGAATTGCATCAGCCACAACAAGAGTATCTGACACTCCCAACTTAAGCAGCTGCTCTGAATTCCTGCGGGCAAAATCTTGCGCTGTTTTTCTTAATTTCCGGTCTTTTTCTCCGTTCTGGTATGAGCTGTTCTGGCAACACTCTTTTTCTGAATTTTCAAAACTTTCGTACAGTTCTTTTTTCACCAGGTTTTCTGAAAGAAAATGCTCAAGTCCGGTAACAACAACGGAAGGGTTCAGCACGGCATTGGTTACAATGGAGCGTCCTATGTAGGAAATGTATACACTGTCCCTTGCAGACATGAGTGTCTGCAGGAACATGAAAAGTTCGTCATCCCTGCTGTTTCGATCTCCCGCTCTTGATGTTTCGCATCCGCCCCGGCGGACAAGATCAAAATCATAAATTTCCTCATGACGAGGAAAATCGCGGCTGTTCATGCCTATCATAAAGATGTGACGGTACGGAATATGACGCATCGGAACAAATGAGCAGAAGCAGATCCTGCCGGAAATCAGATTTTTTCGCCCGCTGTCCAGACCGGCTCCTGCTTCCAGACACTCTTTAAAAACCTCCCGGCTGATGGAAACCCCGGGATCGGCGTATTCAGCACCGGCAGCCAGATCTCTTATAATATTGTTGACAGCATATATCTCAAAAATATTTTCATAATCGTCTGCATAGAATTCATCGATAATCTGTGCATTAACCAGTTTCTTCCACTCTGCAGGCGTCTGGCTGTCTTTTTCTCCCAGCGTGCATCTCAGATCGTTGAGTTTTACAATCATCTGCCTTAGAGATGCAAGAACCTCCATATTATTCTCCGACATTTCATCTGAAATTCTTATGTCATCCAGCCAGCAGGAATCTGAATCATTCATTACAGAACCTGCCATCATGCGGCGAAGAGCTCTGTCCCAGGTGGAATAAACCCGGATCGTTTCCTCAGGTCTGTCAAATTCCGGATCCAGGAGTTCATCCTCGCAGCAGTCACCACGGATACAGACTTTTTTGATCCAGTCATTTATCTTATTAACATCTTCCGGTGTAAAATCGAAACGCTTGCGTATGGCAGAAACAGAAAGAAGCTTAAGAACAAGAGAACCGGTCAGCGGCGTTTCCGGAAGACTGAGAAGATCTACGACACTTGCGAAAAAAGTACTGATTTCTCCGTATTTCTGATCTGCAATACGGTATGGTATGCAGCGTTCATATTCTGCATGCTCTCTTCCGAATACTCCGTTGATATACGGTGCATAGGCATTGATATCAAGTGCATAGACAACTATATCGTTTGGGGAGAGCTTCGGAACCTCTCGGCCATTCGGATCCTTTTGAGCCTTCCGATCCTCATGATCCTTCTCGAACAGTCTCAGGATCCTGTCGTAAACAGCCTCTACCTCTCTCAGTTTTGAGTAGCAGGAATGAATTTCCAGATTATGCTCAAGATCCTCCCATATAAACGGTTCTCTTTTAAACTGTTCTCTTTGAAAATTATCAGTATCAGCTGATTTACGGAACGGATCTTCCTCGCGGGAATTAAGAATGCAACTCTGCAAAAACTGAAGAACGCCTTTCCGCCCAGCCAGAGGATCAGAAAAACATTCAAACTCCACAGTTGAAATGCCGTCAGCCAGGCGTTTTACTGTATCTGTTCCCAGCTTTCCCCAGGATGCAAGAAGACGGTTGAAGCAATGCTTCTGACGCATGAAACCTTCAGATGACGGTCCGCCGTTTCCGGCATGAGCGCCGGAATTTAAGGATGCTGAATCTTTGGAAGACGTTTCATACAGAATATCCGAATCCGCATCAGAAAAACTTTTTTCGTCTATGCGTGTGCGATTTACTGCTGAAGAAACATTTTCAGAATCCGCCTCGAAACCGCAGAAGCGGGACGGATTAAAGTACATGAAGATAATTCTGGTGTACCGGCTGAGGTTTTTCAGGAGTCTGAGATACATCGGCTCAAGTGTTGAAAAGCCGAAAACGAAAAGATTTTCCGGAAGACTTTTAATAAGCTGAGGATCCTGCTGTTCAGATTTCTGAATAATAACGTCAGCGGCAGCACTTACCGGTATACGTTTCAGTCCTTTGGAAGATACTGCCGAATTTAAACGGCTGCAGGCAGCAATTCTTTCCCAGAGAATAACCTGCCACATATTGCCGAGAACCAGCTTCTGCTGAATGGCATCAAGACAGGCGAATTCCTCCAGGGAAATGCCCTGCCACATTCTGTCCAGGACATCACCGGATTTTCTCCCTGCTTCATATTCCCTGCTGTGTTCAGATTCTGATTCGCTTTCAGGATCCTGTCTGCACTTCCTGCATTTCTGCCGGTACAGATGATAATTTTCAGCATAGAAAGCAGCCGGGGATTTTTCGGCACATGAAGCCGAAGATGATGATGCGTTTTCAAGCCAGTCTCCGCGGCTTACGATATAGCGTTCAAAAATGCCTGCCAGAGCTTCACTGAGCTGATAAAGTCTGGTTTCATCAATCCTCTTTGCTTCCTTTGATTCTGGAACATCCGAGTCATCAGTTCTCTTTTCATCAGTCGGATTTTCTTCCTCTGATACCCTGTCGTTTGAACCGGCATAACAGTCCCACTCGAAACCTCCCACCGGAATATCATTATTTTTATTTTTCTCTTCGGAAAGAAGGTGAATCTTTTTCAGGACCGACGGTTTGCCTGGAACCTGTACATAGTCCCTGACGCTTTTGAACGCATTCCTCAAATTCTCACTTAAGGCATCAGATCCGCTGAATCCTGGAGACGCAATTCTGCCAAGTTCCGAATAAATGATCCAGACAAGACTGCTTTTTCTGAGAATTCCGCTCCCGGAACAGTTTCCCGATGCATCAATCTTTGCAAACAGCCTCATGACAAAATCTGCAGGAGAGCTGCAGACATTTCTCATGCTTATACCCAGACTCTCTGCAAGCTTCAGATTTAGCCACAGCTCCATGCCGGGATTGGGGATCAGAAACTCTACGGGATCCAGAGGATTCGAACTTATGCCATTTTTTATCAGCTTTGCTGCCAGAACAGCGAGACGTTCGATCCTGTTGGAATGATAAACCGTAAAGTTGTGTTCTGTTTTCTCAGAGGAAACGCCGCTGATTCCCTGCAGATCCTGTAATGTGCTGCCATCCATAGTAACAGTTCTCCGGTTAATGCTGTAAGCAGATATCTTAATCTGATACTAGCATTCAAAAGAATATCATTCTCAAAACATGATCAAATTTCGGGGAATATGTGACATCTGAATTCGGAAAAACGCAGCAATCATCATTGCCGCGAAACAGGAAAAGCAGAATTACTCAAAAGAAAAGTGTCTGAAGTAGGACGCCACGACATAACCGTGGACTCAGTTCAGAATCTGAAACTCGATAAACATTCAGCAGAAAAAACAAAGTCAGGACTTTATCCAGGACGGGCGTGACGATAACCGCTGTACTTGAACATAAGACTATTACTTCGAACATGCTTAATATTCCTATTTACAGCACACCGCATGTTCGTCAAGTTTCAGAATTCACCGGCTCAGAGTACAACACAGGTAAAAACAGCTCACAACAGCCGCTATGCTGTGCTTCTTTTTCATAGCTTCCTGTTGTGAAGCACTATCTCGCGAAAGACTTTGTTCAGTTCCGAACTGTCCCCGTTTCTGTCATCCACAGCCGCAGAAGAAACTCCACACCAGGTATTAAGTTCATTTTCAATAAATCTGCTGATTACAGGTACTGCAGGAATTTTCTCCTTCTCTCCTGTTTTCAGTTTGATATCAAGAAGTTCCTCTATGGCTGTTCTCAGCTCCACCGGCAGATCCTGCTTCATAAGTTCCGCAAACTCCACCGGAGGCGGTTCGCGGCAATTATCAACATATCTTGCTGCCAGAAGAGGTCTCAGTGCATAGAAGTATTTTTTGCAGCTGACTTTTTCCTGCTGACTGAGGAAGGTCAGAAAAGTATTTTTTGCCAGACCGCAGTAATGACGAAGAGCCGCCCTTACCGAAAAGTAGTTCACGGCAGCGCTGCGAACGGTCTCCCATTCATCAGAATCCCGGTAAACCACAGGAGAATTCAGCCATTCAAAGAAAACCGCATTTCCTTTTGAAATCTGTCTCAGAGCCTTTCCCAGATCCCAGCCGTTTATGTCATAAACATCATCAAGTTGCCACTCTATAAAATCCGGAGCCTCATCAATGCGCAGATACTCTTCAGCAGGACGTACATAAACAAAACGCACATCATAGTCACTGTCGGGAGAGGCAAGTCCCCAGGCTCTGCTCCCCGATTCGACGGCATAAAGGATCCGCACGTTTCGTTCCTTTTCCACCATGGACAGTCTGGTTCTGATTTCGTTTTCCATATCCATATCCATATCCATATTCACAGCCTCCCGGTGACCGCATAAAGATTTACGCGCTCGACAAATCGGCCGACGGCCCGCATGTCAGGCTCAGCCGGAAGTTTCGTATGCTTTACAGCTTCATCCAGTTTATTCTCGTACTCATCAACAACATCATAGAAATCCCGGGAATATGTTCCGTCAGGCAGCATATAGTCCCCGCGTCTGATAGACAGCAGCAGCGGCAGATCATCAGTTCTTCGTGTAATGATCTCTCCTCTCTCAACCACATCTTTTGCCATCATCAGCAGCCTGACCAGATGCATGGCATGCTTGTTCAGATGATTTTCATCCTTCTTTCTGTTGCGTGAGCCAAGTCTGTCGTATTCTCTCAGCACTCCGCGAAACCGGCTGGAAAGATCGGCAAACTTCCTTAAAGGATAGTGATGACATGCGGCATCAACAAAAATCTCCTGATCCAGGTCGGGATTATTCGAGCGGCCAAGAGAGAGCTTTATGTCAGCCTGTTCATCTCCTGAACTCAGGTTTACACAGTTGAAGTTGTCAATAACGCTCTGCACTGAATTCATGATGTGGCGTTCCCTGTCAGCCTGAGGCAGCGAATCACGGGCAAGAGCATTCTGAAGACGCCGGAGCTGATCATTGGCATATCTTCCGAAACTGCGCACAGCCTTCAGTGAAAGAAAAATTCCGGCATTGCTCCTGAGCTCCTGTCCAAGAGGAGTCTTTATGAGATACTGATCATCCTCCAGTCCCAGAATTTCACAGGTGTTGGGATTGCACTCCAGCAGAAGTTTTACCATTTTATTAAAACTGTAAATCACCGTATCTGTTCTTTCATCCACATACTGTTCAAACTCTGTAAGTCCTATCAGATCCGAAGGAAGATTCAGAGTTATTCCGCGAAAATCAACATCACTGCCATCATTACTTGTTCCGTATGCATAACTTCCGCCGAGACCCAGGAGCATTATTCTGTCTCCGAGTCTTTCGTTTGTGCTTATAAAGTCATAGTCATCTGTTTTCAGCAGCTCATTAAAATCCATAAAACACTCATGAAATTTATCAAATAATTCCTGCCATGCCTGCCCAAAAAATCCTGGTACAGTCAGTCAAGCATGCGGGAGTACAGTCTGTCACCCCGACGGCACGTCATCACTGTCGAAACTTCACAGAGCCGGTAAGGATCCGGAATCCCGTACAGTCAGAAGACATTCGTACCATCACTTCAGCAGTTTCATACGGCAGCCGAAGAAGACTGCCGCCTCTTCATCGCAGATGTTTCAGGCAGCAGACACAAACAACTGAACACTGTTCTTTGCCGGAGCATACCATCATATTTCAAATCAAATTGCCGTAAAAAATACTGCCAGTACAGTCTTTTTCACAATGCAGTCCATATCAGAAAATCAATGCACATCATCCGGATTTCTTCCCGTCAAGAAGGAAACGCAGCATTTCCGGCTTGAAATCCGGACAGGTATCATACATGGCGTGACCGTAACCGTCATACTGAATTTTTCTGAAGTCCGGACTGATCTTCATACGCTCAGCCATAGTTTCAAATGCCTCCGCTCCTGTAACTCTGTCATCTGAAGATCCTGCAAGAAGCACGGGACACTTTATCCGGTGAAGTTCTGAAGTGACATCAAAGTCCCTCATTCCTTTGGCAAGAATAATGAATCTTTTCAGATCCTCCGGTTTTGTCATTCCCGCCGCGACTCTGAACGCATCCCTGTTTTTGGAGAAAAATTCCGGCGGATAGATATCCTCACCCATGATCAGAAACAGTTCACGGATTTTATTCTCCTCCGCAAGACGGACCCACTTTTCTACAGTTCTGAAGCCGTTGGCTGTTACCCGGGACGCAGTTGATGCAAGTACAAGCTTTTTCACAAGTTCAGACTCATCAATGCACATCCTCATGGCAATCATTCCGCCCTGAGACACGCCGTAAAGACATATTCCGGAAAGTCCTAGTTTCTGAACAGCCTCACAGGTATCCCCGGCCATGTCTGATACAGTGTATTCCTGCGGCGGATCACTTCGCCTTTCAAAAAGATAAACAGTAAAATCCTTTGAAAAGATCTCATAGGAAGACGCTACCAGTGCAGCCATGGGCATAATATTCAGTACGCTCAGTCCCGGGAGAATAACAAGAGTTTCAGTACCAGAGCCAAAGCGAAAATAATCCATTGAAAACGAGTCACATTCAGCTGTTCCCTTAAAGATCTTCATTGTTTTCCCCTCTTCAGAAAACAGACGTACGGCATCCGGAAAGTTTCGATAAATTGCCGCATTCTGTCTCGGTAAATTTTCGTTTCCAGTTCTGCTTCAATGATTATGCTGAACAGATCAGGGTTCTCATGCCATTCATCCCAGGCTGTGTTTACAATGTCCGAAATTTCTGAACTTTAGTTCCCATAAAGGAACATCCTTTCCAGCATTACATTCTGCTGCAGTCTTTCTGCAGTTTTCAGGCAAAATCAGAAAGTCCGGATCCGGTATAGGTTCAGATTTGAAATTTTGTAAATGGTCGGAAATAAAAAATTCTGACCGTTTTTGAGGATATAACATAGGTTGAAAAAATTGATGAGCGACATCACATTTTAGTAAGTTTTTCAGCAATATCATTTTTTCAAAAAAAAATTTTATATCGCTCAAAAAGGCTGTTTTTAAGCTCATAACAGGGGGTTAATTTTGAGATGACCGTTTTGCTTCCAAACCCTGTTACCGATCTGTATATGCGTGTTATGGACGTTTAACGGCGAGTTTTTTGAGTGACTTAAGCTACTAAAAAAAGGTTAAAAAATCAGTATGTTATAATATACATAGTACCTTGAAGGTGTCTATGAATACTG
>JAEEGL010218437.1_pt1 | contig 17933 bp, 18 predicted proteins | sample 9134231 | NCBI WGS metagenome assembly JAEEGL01 (sample SAMN16246548, study PRJNA631951) | gut metagenome | biome: gut microbiome; feature: rumen; material: fiber-attached | host: Bos | place: Iran: Karaj | collected 2018-10 | reverse complement strand
GTGCACTTGGACCGGACAGCCTCACAGTGCATACGCTGGCGATCAAACGTTCTTCGAAATTCTACCAGGAAGAGGGAGAACAGGATCTTGTGGCGCAGGCACCTCTGATTGGAGAAATGATCGATATTTCCAGAAAAACGGCGGCTTCCATGGGTCTGGAACCATATTACATGTACAGACAGAAAAACATGGCAGGGAATTTCGAGAACGTAGGATACAGTCAGCTAGGGAAAGAATGCTTGTATAACATCGAGATCATGGAAGAGCGCCAGTCCATCGTGGCCTTCGGAGCAGGTGGTGTCAGCAAGATCTATTATCCGACCGAGAACCGCCTGGAACGAGCACCGAACGTCAAAAACGTCAGTGAGTACATCGCGCGTGTGGACGAAATGATCGAGCGTAAGAGAAAGGAATTGCTTCATGGATAAACAATGGGTCCGCCAAAATCTTGCACAGCGGGAAGTCCGTTTCCGGGATATCTTCGTTTGGTCCTTTGAACTTCTGCGCGAGCGGATCGGGCAGTACATCTTCCTTACGATCGTCGTATTCCTTCCCTCGAACCTGCTGGTCAGTCTTCTGCTGCAGAAACTTCCGGATGCTGTCACATTGAATCAATATGTGCAGGTAAGTGCATTGCAGTTGTTGGCCAACCTTTTCGCAATGATCGCATGCAGCGTATGCGTGATCATGGTCGATGATCAGCTCTCGGAAGAAAAAGAGGAGAAGCCTTTTGGATTGTCCTTCTATGAGGGGATCCGGACCTGGCCTATGTTTCTGTTGACCACGGTGATGCTCATGGCCGCGTTGTTCGGTATCGTTCTCGTGATCATGATGCTGTCATCGTTCTTGCCGATCCTCATGCTGCCGGCGATGATCGCTGTCGTCATACTGGCCTTGCTGCTGGTCGTTTTCATGTATGGCGCCAATGTCACCGCGGCCAGACACAGCATCATGCTGCGGCGGAATCTGGAAATGGTCCTGCTGTCCCTGAAGGACCATCTGGGCAAGACTGTTGGTTTATTGCTGCTCGTTACATTGATCGGTTTAGGCTTAAGTGCACCTTTGATGACCTTATTCGATATGTTGATCGGTGATCGTCTGACAGGGATCCCGCTGTTGGTCATCGAGACGGCATTGCAGACCGTACTCAGCATCGTCAATATATATGCAGACATTGCTGTTTGCCTGCGTTTTCTCAATCTGGAACAGATCGGGACGGAGTCCCGTTCCACGACAATTATGTAGAATCTTTTATATATTTCACTTGACGAAAATACCACTTATAAGTTATAATAGATAACTGTGTATGAAGATACTTTTCGTTATGAATTCTCAAGGAGGACAAAATACATGAGCAACAAGTTGGAACAGTTAGAGCACAATATGGTGAAGATCACCATGGAGATCGCGCCGGACGTTTTTGAGAATGCAATCAATACAGTATATAACAAAAACCGCGGCCGCATCCAGCTCCCTGGTTTCCGTAAGGGCAAAGCACCCCGTAAAATGATCGAGCGTATGTACGGCAAGGAAGTCTTCTACGAAGACGCCATCAACGAGTGCCTGCCGGAAGCATACGAAGCAGCGCTGAAAGAGCTGGAAGTCGAGCCGGCGTCCCGTCCGCAGTTCGACGTTGAAAATATCGAAGATGGTAAAGTGACCGTCAACGCACTGGTCGCTGTCCGTCCGGAAGTCACACTGGGTCAGTATAAGGGCCTTGACGTTGCTAAGGATGCCGTCATCGTCACCGAGGACGATGTGGATGAGGATATCCGCAAAACGGCCGAGCGCAATGCTCGTATGGTCACCATTACCGATCGTCCCGCCCAGATGGGTGACACCGTGACCATCGATTTCGAAGGTTTCGTCGATGGCGAAGCGTTCGAGGGCGGCAAGGGTACGGATCACGCGCTGGAACTAGGTTCCCATTCCTTCATCGATACCTTCGAAGACCAGCTGGTCGGCAAGAACGTCGGTGAGCATGTCGAAGTCAACGTGACTTTCCCCGAAAACTATCATGCAGCTGATCTGGCAGGCAAACCGGCACTGTTCCAGGTCGACGTCAAAGAGATCAAGAACAAGGAGATCCCGGCTATTGATGATGAGCTGGCCAAGGATGTTTCCGAGTTCGATACTCTGGAAGAATACAAAGCAAGTGTCCGTACCCGTCTGACCGAGTCCAAGCAGCGTCAGGCCGACAGCAAATATCGTCAGGACGTTTTGGCCAAGGTCGTCGAGAACGCCGAGATGGATATTCCGGATGCCATGATCGAATCCCAGTGCGAGCAGATGGTGCAGAACTTTGCTCAGTCTCTCAGCCAGCAGGGCATGAGCATGGATCAGTACATGAAGATGACAGGCGGCAACATGCAGAACCTGTACAATATGGTCCGTCCGGATGCTGAGAAGCAGATCAAAGAATCTCTGGTACTGGAAGCCATCGCCAAAGCAGAAGGCATCGAAGTGACCGATGAAGACATCGACAACGAAGTTGCTGAAATGGCAAAAATGTATGGCATGGAAGTAGAGCAGGTCAAGAACATCCTCGATGAGAGCGGCAGCATCGCTTCTGTCAAGGAAACCATCCTGAACCGCAAAGCCTACGACGTGCTGGCAAACGCATAATTCAAAGAATCCAATCAGTCCCGTGCTCATCCCAGGGTGAGCATGGGCGTTCTGTTATAAGAAATACGGAGGTACTTATTATGTTTAAGGACGCATTAGTTCCCTACGTGCTCGAACAGACCAGTCATGGTGAGCGCTCCTATGATATCTATTCCCGCCTTCTCAAGGATCGTATCATCTTCCTTTCCGAGGAAGTGAATGATGTTACTGCTTCCCTTGTGGTAGCGCAGCTTTTGTTCCTTGATTCCGAAGACACTGAGAAGGACATCCACTTCTATATCAACAGCCCCGGCGGTTCTGTTTCCGCTGGCCTTGCCATCTACGATACCATGCAGCATGTGCGTGCTGACGTTTCTACCGTTTGTGTCGGTATGGCGGCCAGCATGGGGGCATTCCTGCTGTCCGGCGGTGCCAAGGGCAAACGCTTCATCCTGCCCAATGCCGAAGTCATGATCCATCAGCCGATGGGCGGGGCTCAGGGTCAGGCTACCGATATCAAGATCACGGCCGATCATATCCTGAAGACCCGAGAGCGTCTGAACCGTATCCTCAGCGAGAATACCGGTAAACCACTGGAAGTGATCGAGGCGGATACGGAGCGCGATAATTGGCTCAGTGCTGAAGAAGCAGTCGCCTACGGTCTGGTAGACAAGGTCATCGAAAAACGCTGAAAACTATCATTTAGAGGTGCATAATGGCTGATAACAAGCACTTTACCTGTTCCTTCTGTGGTAAAAGTCAGGACCAGGTCCGCAGGCTTCTTGCGGGCAACGGCGTCTATATCTGCGACGAATGCGTAGAGCTGTGCGCGGATATCATCGAGCGTGAGCTTGCTGAAACCGAAGACCAGGTCTTTGATGAGAAACTGCCGCGTCCGCGCGAGATCAAGGCCTTCCTTGATGAATATGTCATCGGCCAGGATCGTGCCAAGAAAGCACTTTCTGTCGCTGTGTACAATCATTACAAGCGGGTCTATACACATAACCGCATCGACGACGTGGAACTGCAGAAAAGCAATATCATCATGATCGGTCCAACGGGTTCCGGTAAAACATTCCTGGCGCAGACGCTCGCAAAGATCCTGAACGTTCCCTTCGCGATCGCGGATGCTACCAGTCTTACGGAAGCCGGCTATGTTGGTGAAGACGTTGAGAATATTCTTCTCAAACTGATCCAGGCTGCAGATCATGATATCGAACGGGCGGAACATGGCATCATCTATATCGATGAGATCGATAAGATCTCCCGTAAAAGCGAGAATCCGTCCATCACCCGCGACGTCAGCGGTGAAGGTGTACAGCAGGCTCTGCTGAAGATCCTGGAAAGCACAGTGGCCAACGTCCCTCCGACCGGAGGCCGCAAACATCCGCAGCATGAGTTTATTCAGATCGATACCACGAACATCCTCTTTATCTGCGGCGGTGCTTTTGATGGGCTGGAGCGGATCGTCAAGAATCGTACCAATCAGCAGATGATCGGTTTCGATGCCGAGCACGCAGTGAAGAACGAGAAAGATCCGGATGCGTTGAAGGATCTGATGCCGCAGGATCTGATCAAGTATGGTCTGATCCCCGAGTTCGTCGGCCGTCTTCCGGTCGTAGTTACGCTGGAAGGTCTGACCGAAGAGGCTTTGGTCCGCATCCTGAAAGAGCCGCGTAATTCGCTTGTCAAGCAGTACGAGACATTGTTTGCCATGGATGATGTGGACTTGCAGTTCGAGGATGAGGCTTTGCAGGAGATCGCCCATCTGGCGATGGAGCGCAAGACCGGTGCCCGCGGTTTGAAAGCGGTCATCGAGGACGTCATGCAGGATCTCATGTTCGAGATCCCTTCCATGGATCATGTAGACCGTGTTACGATCACGAAAAAAGTGGTGGAGAAGCTTGCCGATCCGGAGATCGTTTTTGGGACGGCAGACAAGGAGAACTCTGCCAGAGACCGCGTTCTGAAAGGTCAGAGCGCCTGATCGATCTAAATAAAAAGAAAAGGCCGGGTATCTTGCCCGGCCCTCATTTATAAAGGAGTCCATATGAAACTGCGTACCGTTGCTTTGGAAGCTGTCTGCGGGCGAAAGGATCAATTCCCGGAACCGCGTCTTCCTGAGATCTGCTTCATCGGCAGGTCCAACGTGGGTAAATCTTCACTGATCAATGCGTTGACCGGCAGAAAGGCTTTGGCGCGCACCAGTCAGTCGCCTGGAAAAACACGCACCATTAATTTCTACAACGTCAACGATACGTTATATCTGGTAGACCTTCCCGGCTATGGATATGCTAAGGTCTCACAAGCGGAGCAGAAACGCTGGGGGCAGATCATCGAATCTTATCTTAAAGAGAGAGAATCCCTGTGTCTTGCCGTTCTGCTGGTCGATATCCGGCATGAGCCCGGAGAAGCGGACCGTATGATGTTCGACTGGATGCGCTATTATGGGATCGAGCCATTGATCGTTCTGACAAAGCTGGATAAGATCAAAAAGAACCAGCTGCAGAAGCAGCTGGCTTTGATCGCACGTGGACTTGGTGTTGAGGATCGAAACAACATCTTAGCCGTATCCTCCGAAACAAAAACAGGGATCGATGCGCTTTGGCAGCGCATGGAAAGCGTGGCTTTTGAAGAAGAAGCTATTGACGAAGCTCCGACATCAGATTCCGAAAGATCGTAAGGCCGCGCTGCTGCCAACGGTTGCGCACAGCGAAGGCTTTTTCCTCATCCGGCGCATGTAGGCTCAACGAGAAGACGACGTGGTCATAATCACGGATGATGCAGTTCAAAGCGTATCCTTGCTCCGTCCGTTCGATCTCACAGTCGGCCTCCAGCATGGAAGAGCGTCGATAGGCTGAAGTCCTTGCATATTCGTTGATCTCATCTCGGATACTATTGGGGATGCGATACCGGAACGTGGTTACCACTTCGTCGCCCATAGGAGTAAGGGTATAGGAACCATCCATATCCAGAATGAGCTCGGCATACAGGAGTTCCTCGATCAGCTCCTGCATGGTGAAATAATCCATATAGCCTTTAAAAACGATAAAGTCCGAAAGTTCGATGGCAGAAACGGTATCTTTCTGCTGAAGAATGTATAGAATGGTCAGTTTGTTTTCTGTAAGCTGTTGATCCGGTGTATTCATGCGTTGTCTGGCTCCTTTATCAAGAAACTGTCCAAAGCTTCCCGGATCGAGGGAACAGCTTTCTCATCATGGATGATCAGATCGAGCGGAGCGCTGATGTCCAGGCTGAAGATCCCCATGATGGATTTGGCATCGATGGTATAACGCCCTGTAGAGAGATCCATTTCGCAGGGGAAGCCGGAAACGATCTGCACGAACTGCTTTACTTTTTCGATCGTGTCGATGAGAACAGGCATCCTTGTCACAGGTCTGACACCTCCTTTTATAGAATTGCAACGATAATATTATCTAACAATTCAAAATATGTGTCAATTGCCAAAATGATAAAAATGAGTTGAAAACAGGCCTGAATTTATATATAATAGAATAAGATTATTCTGGCAGATCAGGGCTTGTACTGCGTTTTCCAGCAGTATGGGACGGAAAGGAGCGCATATAGTGAACGAACAGCGGGTACCGTACCGCGTCGCCTGTTATACCTTGGGCTGTAAAGTCAATGGGTACGAATCCCAGGCCATGCTCGAGCAGTTCGAGCGGGCGGGGTGGACCATTGTGGAAGCCGATCAGGCAGCGGACGTGTATCTTGTCAATACATGTACGGTCACGCAGATCGCCGCTCATAAGTCCAGACAGATCCTGAACCGTATCGCGCGGCTGAATCCGGATGCGCTGGTCGTTGCCTGCGGATGTTACGTGGATCAGAAGGAGCGTCAGCAGGAGCCATTGGGCGGAGCCTGCGGTCTCATTGTCACGAACCGTGAAAAACCGCATATCGTTCAGTTGGTGGAAGCACGTTTGGACCTTCCCGCGGATGAAGGCCGGGATTTCTATATTTCTTCCAGCGGTGCTCATACACGTGCCTTTTTAAAAGTCCAGGATGGCTGCAGGCAGTTTTGCTCCTATTGCATCATTCCTTATGTGCGCGGCCCATTGGTCAGCAAACCTCTGGAGCAAGCAATGCAGGAAGCACGAATGCTTTCGGAGAGCGGCTGCAGGGAGATCGTCCTCACCGGGATCCATCTAAGCTCCTACGGCAGAGATCTGCCGGAAGATATCGGCCTTGCGGATCTCATCCTAGCGTTGGAAGCCGTTGAGGGTCTGGACAGGATCCGGCTCGGGTCTCTGGAAGTCGGGCTCATCGATGATGCTTTCATAGCAAGGGTCAGGGATTGCCGTAAATTATGTCCGCATTTCCATCTGTCCCTGCAGAGCGGATGTGAGAAAACATTGAAAGCCATGAACCGTCGCTATACACCGGACCAGTTCATGGAGGCAGTACAGAGGATCCGTGCAGCATTTCCTGACGCTGCAATTACGACGGACGTCATCACGGGTTTTCCGGGAGAAACCGATCAGGATTTTGAAGAATCATTGCAGTTCGTTCATGACGTCTCCTTCGCGGATCTTCATGTCTTCCCATATTCGCCACGGGAGGGCACAGCGGCGGCGCAAAGGAAGGATCAGATCGATAAGTCGGTCAAACAGGAGCGCAGCAGCCGGATGATCGAGCTTGGAGCCGCCTTACAGCGGCAGTTCGGAGTCGCCTATGCCGGTAAGGACGTGGAAGTCCTGACGGAAGAATATGACTCGGAACAGGATGTATGGGTCGGTTATACGCCCAATTACCTGCGTGTACACGTCCATGGTATGATTCAACGGAATCAATTGATTCCGGTCCATATAGAAAATGTGCATCAAACAAACAACGGGATCTATGCAGAGGGGTTTTATGATGAACGATAACAGAACTCAGTACTTCAGTGTGATCAATGAATCGGAAAACAGAGTTTCCAATATCCTGATCGATGTGTATCAGGCGCTGATCCAGAAGGGCTACAACCCTGTCAATCAGATGACGGGCTATATCATGTCCGGAGACCCGACTTATATCACCGGATATAATAACTCACGCAGCAAGATCACACAGATCAATCGTGATGATATCGTCGAGGAGCTGGTACGCGCCTTCGTCGAATACCATCATCTTAATGATGCAAAGGATCGCTGATGCGTGTCCTGGGACTTGATTACGGTGAGAAGACCGTAGGGGTTGCTATCTCCGACCCGGATCGAAAGATCTCAGTGCCGTTGGAAACGATCAAGCGTGAGGATCCGGCAGCGTTGAAGCAGACCATCCAGCGGATCCGTTCCATCGTTACTGCAGAAGGTGTGGATACGATCGTACTGGGTCTTCCGCGCAATATGGATGGTTCTGAAGGAGAACGAGCGGAGAAGACCCGCGCTTTTAAGAAACGTCTTGAGCGCGATGTGTACCGCGTTACAGTGGTATTATGGGACGAGCGGCTGACTACCGTCGCGGCTGAACGCCCTTTAAAAGAACTGCACAAAAACCGTTTTGAGCGAAAAGAAGTCGTGGACAGCATGGCTGCCGCACTCATCCTGCAAGGATATCTGGACAGCCTGCAAAGAAAAGAGGAGATCGTCATGGAACAGGAAGAGCGTCAGATCATCTTATATGAACCCGAAGAACAGTTGAAATCCACGATGAATGTCTTTGCGTCTCTTACTCTTGAAGATACGCAGTATTTTCTCGCCGCGGTCGCCTATGAGGATGACGACCTCGATGAGGAGGAAGATTTTGATGAAGAAGATGGTGTATTCATCTTTCGGATCTGCGGTGCAGAAGAAGCAGAATTTATGGTCCTGAAAGAGGATGGCATCACAGATTATTACGTAACGACTGAACTGGGAGATAGGATGCAGGAAGTCATTGAAGCGTTCCAGGATATGGACGATGATTTTGACCTTATTACCGACGAGGACTGAAGGCATCCCGTCTCCATAAACACGAAATATTACTATAGAGGAGAGCAATTTGTCTAGAAATAAAGTTAAGATCATCCCCTTGGGGGGATTGGATCAGATCGGACAGAATATGACCTTGATCGAGTGTGAGGATGAGATCCTGATCATCGACTGTGGTCTTGCCTTTCCGGAAACGGACATGCTGGGCATCGATCTGATCATACCGAATTTTGATTATTTACGGAAAAATACTGAAAAGATCAAAGGCGTTGTTCTGACCCATGGACATGAGGATCATATCGGTTCCTTGCCGTATTTTCTTAGGGAATTCCATGTGCCGGTCTTTGGGACACGTCTCACCAATTGTCTTGTAGAAAACAAAATGCAAGAATTCGGCCTGCAGCAGTACAGCCTCACCACCGTCAAATATGGTGACGTTGTAAAGCTGGGGGTGTTTAGTGTGGAATTCATCCGCACCAATCATAGCATCGCGGATGCGGCTGCTTTGGCCATCACTACGCCGGCAGGCGTCATCCTGCATACGGGTGACTTCAAAGTCGATTATACGCCGATCCATGGAGATATGATCGATCTGCAGCGTATGGCCTATCTGGGCCGTCGTAAGGTACTGGCGCTGATGAGCGACAGTACCAACGCGCGCCGCAGCGGCTTCACCATGTCCGAGCGCAGTGTGCGCAGCATGTTCATGGATACCTTTGCGAAAGCAGAAGGACGGATCCTGGTCGCGACCTTCGCTTCGAATGTCGACCGCGTGCAGCAGATCATCAACGCTGCTTCTGAATATGGCCGTAAAGTTGTCGTCGTAGGCCGCAGCATGGTCAACGTCGTGCAGGTGGCTATGGATATCGGTTATCTCGACATAGAAGACGACGTGATGATCGATGTGGCGGATATGGACCTGTACGATGATGACGAGCTTGTCGTGATCACCACCGGCAGTCAGGGAGAACCAATGGCAGCGCTCTCCCGTATGGCTTCGGGCGAACATCGCAACATCGTTATCAAGCCGGGCGATACCGTCATTTTCAGCTCCAAGCCTGTTCCGGGCAATGAAAAAGCAGTCACACGCGTCATCAACGAACTGATGGAACGCGGAGCGACCGTCATTTCCGAAGATACTCATGTATCCGGCCACGCCAGTCAGGAAGAACTCAAAATGATCTACAGCCTGGTACGGCCTAAGTATTTCATACCTGTGCATGGTGAGTATCAGCATCTTAGATCGCATGCGGATCTGATCATCGGCCTTGGTCATGATGAGCGCAACACCTTCCTGCTGCGCAACGGCAATGTTCTGGAACTGGATACGTACAGTGGCAAAGTCGTGGACAATGTCGAGGTAGAGCCGCTGCTGGTCGATGGCCTTGGAGTGGGTGACGTTGGCAATATCGTCCTTCGGGACCGAAAGCTGCTTTCGGAAAATGGTCTTTTGATCGTCGTTATGACGTTGAAATATCAAACCGGCGAACTGCTTGCCGGACCGGATATCGTATCCCGTGGATTTGTATATGTACGGGAATCTGAAGAATTGCTGGAGCAGTGCAGGAATGTCGTTTTGGATGCATTCGACGCCTGCAAAGAAATGCATATCACGGACTGGAGCAGTATCAAAAATGAGATCCGCGACAACCTGCGAGCCTATCTGTGGAAAGAGATGAAGCGCAGTCCTGTCATTCTGCCGATCATCATGGAGGTGCGTTGATCCATGTATTATATCAATAAATTTCTGGCGTTGATCGCCCGCAATATCAAGAAAGTGATCGTCTTTGCTGTAGTCCTGGTGGGGATCGCGTTATGTACGATCATGGCCTATGATTTTGCGTTTGATTTTGTCACCGGTGATCCGAACGAAGCCTATGATCCGAACGGTGAGACCATCATGCTGACGATCCCGGCAGGTGCCACGTCAACAGAGATCGCTGCACTTCTGGAAGAAAAGGGCATCGTATCGAGCGCTCGTCATTTCCGTTGGCGCGCGAAACTGCTGGGCAAGGAAAACGACTTCAAATTCGGAACATATGCTTTTGTCAAAGGCATGCCGGAGGAAATGATCATGGATATGCTTCGTGATGGCTCGAAGCAGGAAAGCGTCCGTATCACCATTCCCGAAGGCTGGACGATCGATCAGATCGCTGAATACCTGCAGGAAAAGGAGATCTGCCTGAAGGAGGACTTCCTGGCAGCCTGTGAGGATACGTCCTACGATTTCGACTACTACACGAAGAAGATGAAGAAGGGTACCGCCGGACGCCGGCATATGTTGGAAGGCTACCTTTTCCCGGATACCTACGACGTGATCCCAGAAGACGGTGCGGTCAGCGTCGTCAAACGTCTGCTGCGTCAGTTCGAGGTCGAATGGTCAGAGGACGATCTGGAGCGTATCGATGAGCTGGGGCTGACAATGGATAAAGTCGTCATCATGGCGTCTGTCATCGAAAAAGAGGCTAAGCTTGACGAAGAACGTCCTATGATGGCGGCTGTCCTGTACAATCGTATGGAACAGGGTATGCCTTGGCAGCTGAACAGTACGGTCCTGTACGCACTTGGAATCGAAAGCGGCGGTGAGGACAATCTGACGTACGATGATCTGGAGATCGATTCCGGATATAATACCTACAAATACGAAGGGTATCCGATCGGCCCGATCTGCAATCCTGGCTATTCCTCATTGCAGGCAGTATTGTATCCGGCAGATACGGATGCGATCTACTTCGTCCTTAAGGAAGATGGTTCTGGCAGTCACTTCTTCACTGATGATTATGATGAATTCCTGGCGGCCGCCGACGGGAACTACCCGGATGAAAACGATTATGACGAATACTGATCGGACGAACAAACGATAAACTTAAGAAAAGCAGGAATCTATGAGTACAAGTTGGAAGCCGGAACTACTGGTTCCGGCGGGCAGTTATGAAGCATTACAGACGGCGGTCCTCTACGGAGCAGACGCCGTCTATTTAGGAGGAACCAGTTACGGACTTCGGGCACGCGCGAAGAACTTTGATGAGGAAGAACTTGAAAAAGGTGTTGCTTTTGCCCATGCGCATGGGGTCAAAGTTTATGTCACAGTCAATATCATTGCTCATAATGATCAATTGATCGGCCTAGAGGACTATCTGCGGTATCTGCAGCAGATCCAGGTTGATGCACTGATCATCTCCGATGCGGGTATCCTGGATATTGCGAGAGAAACAGTGCCTGATATGGAACTGCACTTAAGTACGCAGGCCAGCGCGACGAATTATCGCACCATGAATTTCTGGCACCGCCAGGGTGTCAAGCGGATCGTGTGTGCACGGGAGATGGATCTGGATGAATTGAAGGAGACCCGGGAGAAGATCGATCCGGATCTGGATCTGGAAGCTTTCGTACATGGTGCCATGTGTATGTCGATCTCCGGCCGCTGTGTGCTGAGCAATTACATGGCGGGCAGAGATGCCAACCAAGGGGCTTGTGTCCATCCCTGCCGGTGGAAATATGTATTGATGGAGGAGTCCCGACCGGGAGAATATATGCCTGTCTACGAAGATGAAAACGGGTCTTACATTTTCAACTCCAAAGATCTGTGCATGATCGAGTATATCCCGGAGATGGTACAGGCGGGCATCATGAGTTTCAAGATCGAGGGACGCATGAAGACACCTTTGTACGTGGCCATGGTAGCCAAAGCTTACAGAGAGGCGATCGACGACTGGTATTATGATCCTGAGCGGTATCAAGAAAAACTCCCATATTACAGGGAGCTGCTGAGGCTGGTGAGCCACCGGGATTACAGTACGGGTTTTTACCTGGGAAAGCCTGATGCGGAGTCGCAGATCTATGATCAGGCACAGTATATCCAGAATGCCACTTTCGTTGGCAAGGTCCTTGAGACTGGTACGCCGGCTCTGGTGGAACAGCGCAACAAGTTTTCAGTAGGGGATACACTTTTCCTGCTGATGCCGGAGGGTCCATTGAAGCCGGTCAAAGTCGAATCGATCACAAATGAGCAGGGAGAGGCGCAGGAAAGTGCGCCGCATGCCAGACAGAAAGTCCATATTGCTTTGCCGGAAGCTGCGGCTTCGGGCATGATCTTACTCAAAATAAAGCCGGGTCAATAGATCCCGGCTTTTTCGCAATTTGCTAAATGCTCATCATAGGTTGCGGCGAAATAATAGTTTCCATCCACATCATACACAAAGAAGAAATCATCTGTTTCCGCTGGGTGGAGCACCGCCTGCACCGCTTCGACTGAGGGCATGCAAATGGGTCCCGGAGGCAGTGCGGAGGCTTCGTACGTATCATATGCAAGAGCATCTTCTTCTGACAGTCCGGCTGTTTCGATCAGGAATTGGGCGTAGCGATACGTTACATCCATCTGTAGTGGCGTACCATCCGCCAAGCGATTCTCAATCACGGAAGCGATCTGCGGCATGACTTCTGGATACGCGATCTCGCTTTCACCGCCGCGCATAGCCTCGATCTGAACGATAGAAGCCCGCGTCAGCACTTCATGCAGACTCATATCGGTATCAGCTTCTGCCATACATGTATCGAGCACCGCAAGGGACTGATCCACCAATTGAGGCAGTTTCAAGATCTCTTCATCCACCGCGTATTGCATGGGAAGCAGATATCCTTCCAGAGGATAAGGGCATCCGGCAGCTTCCTCAGGAAGCAGATTGGTCATACCCTCCGGGATCACACCGAGGTCATCGATGATGTCCATGTAACGCTTGCCCGCCCAGGTCTCCGTCGTGTCGATCTCAGTGAGGACAGGTTCTTCGATATCTTCAACCGAACTCTCTTCGGTATCAGTCTCAGGGCTTTCTTCCTCAGGAGAGGATTCGATGGAGCTTTCTTCCGCAATTGAAGATGTTTCAGACTGTTCAGGACTCTCGGACTCTGATTCTGCCGCCATGGAAGTTGTTTCAACGGGCGGCTTTTCCTTTTCTTCATAGCCGCAGGCTACGAGAAAGACCATAAGGATCAATACAATAAACGATCGTTTCATACATCATGTCTCCAGATTTGATTTTTATCGATAATTTGATTATAATACATGGACAGAGGTTTGGAAAGAGGGTATAGTTGTTACACCTTAACTCCATCCCAAAGAATCGGAGGTTTTATATGGAAAAGCGACCTTTTGTTACCAAGGAGCAGCTGGAGAAGATCACACGGCAGTATCCGACTCCTTTTCACATTTATGATGAAGCAGGGATCCGATCCAATGCGAAACGGCTGAAAGAAGCCTTTGCATGGAATCCTGGATTTCGTGAATACTTTGCCGTAAAAGCAACACCGAATCCTTACATCCTTAATATCCTGAAGGACCTGGACTGCGGCACGGACTGTTCTTCCATGACAGAACTGATGCTTTCCAAAGCACTGGATTTCCCGGGCGATCACATCATGTTTTCTTCCAACGATACGCCTGAAGGTGAATTCCGCTATGCAGCTGAGATCGGCGCGATCATCAATCTGGACGATATCACTCATATCGATATGTTAGAGCAGGCCGCCGGAAAGATTCCGGAAACGATTTGCTGCAGATTCAACCCTGGCGGGAATTTCACGATCCATAACAACATCATGGACAACCCGGGTGAGGCAAAATATGGCATGACCGAACCACAGATCATGGAGGCATACCGGATCCTGAGGGACAAAGGTGCGAAGCATTTTGGTATCCATGCGTTCCTGGCCAGCAACACTGTCACCAATGAATATTATCCAACACTCGCGGCCACACTGTTTGAACTGGCTGTGCGCATCCTGAAAGAGACCGGCATCCGCGTCGAATTCATTAATCTTTCCGGTGGGATCGGCATTCCCTATCGTCCGGAGCAGGAGCCGAACGACATCATGGTCATCGGTGCCGGTGTACATCAGCAGTATGATGAGATCCTTGTACCTGCAGGCCTGGATGACGTAAGGATCTATACAGAGTTAGGACGATTCATGCTGGCTCCGTATGGGCATCTGATTACGCGTGTGATCCATGAGAAGCATACGCATAAGGAATATATCGGTGTTGATGCCTGCGCCGTCAATCTGATGCGTCCTGCAATGTACGGGGCATATCATCATATCACTGTATCCGGCAAGGAGGATGCGCCGTGCGACCATGTGTACGATGTGACCGGATCCTTGTGTGAAAACAATGACAAGTTCGCCATCGATCGGGCGCTGCCAGAGATCAACATTGGGGATCTGCTTGTCATCCATGATACAGGCGCTCATGGATTTTCCATGGGCTACAACTACAATGGAAAGCTTCGTTCCGCGGAACTGCTTCTCAAAGAAGATGGTTCTGTTCAATTGATCCGCAGAGCGGAGACGCCGAAGGATTATTTCGCGACGTTCGATTTTTCCGACATCCTGAGCAGTCTTGATCTTTGATCTGTTCAATACTTATTGAAAATGCACAACTCGTGTGTTATAATAAGAAAAAATGCTTCAAGGAGGGTATTTATCATGGGAATTTTAGCTCGGTTCAAAGCAATTATGGAAGCGAATCTTAACGCTCTGTTGGATAAAGCGGAAGATCCGGAAAAAATGGTCGACCAGATCCTGCGTGATCTGCAGGACGATCTGGGCAAAGTCAAGGCTGAGACCGCTGGTATCATGGCCGAAGAGGCGCGTGCACAGCGTGTTTATGACGAGGCTGTCGATGAAGTCGCAAAGCTCCAGTCCTATGCTGAAAAGGCTGTCCTGGCCGGCAACGATGACGATGCCAGAGCTTTCCTGCAGCAGAAACAGCGCAAGGTAGAGCAGGTCGAGTCCCTGAAGGCCGCATACGATGCAGCGCACGAGAACTCCAACAAGATGAAAGCCATGCACGATCATCTTACCCAGGAGATCCAGGATATGTATGCCCGCCGTGATGCCATCAAGGCGAAGCTGGCTGTTGCCAAGACCCAGGAAAAGATCAACGAGATCAGTTCCAGTGTCGACAAGACCAAGGCTGGCATGAGCGAGTTCGAGCGTATGGAAGCGAAAGTCGACAATATGCTGGATACCGCCAATGCTATGGCAGAACTCAATGCTGCAGAAGGTTCCGTCAACGATCTGATGAAGAAGTACGACGAAGCTCCGTCTGTCGAGGTCGAGGACGAGCTGGCTGCGTTGAAAGCACGTATGGGCAAGTAAGATGGGCATTTTCTCAGGGCAGCTTGCCAACATCGTCGAGTGGTCGGAGTTTCGCGACGATGTGATCTTCTGGAAATGGCACAATGCGGAATTGAAACGGGACAGCCGTCTCATCATCCGGCCGGGCCAGGATGCGGTCTTCATGTACAATGGCCGTATCGAAGGCGTCTTCCGTGATGAAGGCAATTTCGAGATCAATTCCGATATCATTCCGTTTCTGAGCACGCTGAAAGGTTATAAATTCGGCTTCAAATCAGGTTTGAGAGCGGAAGTGCTGTATGTCAACACCAGAGAGTTTACGATCAAATGGGGCACCAATGGCCCGATCAATATTCCTTCCCAGAACCTGCCGGGCGGTCTGCCGATCCGCTGCTATGGTACCTGTGTCGTCAAGGTCAGTGATTATGTTTCCTTGATCGATCAGGTCGCCGGCGTTCGTGATATCTACCGTGTCGCGGATCTGGAACAGCGTATCACAAGCATGCTGAATCAGTATCTGATCAGTGCCATCGTCCGTGAAGGCAAGGATATGTTCAATCTGCAGGCCAACAGCCAGGCGATCTGTGAGGCTGTGCGTACAGATCTGGATATGGAGATGCACAAGATCGGTATGAGTGTGACCGGTTTCTACATCCAGAACTTCAGTTATCCGAAGGAGATCCAGGATCGTATCGATGACGTTGCATCCACCGCTATGGTCGGTGATATGCAGCAGTATCAGCATGTCCATATGATCGATTCCATGACGAACGGGGAAGGCGGCAATACCAGCGCCGGTGCGTTCGCTTCGGATATGGTCGGTATGATGGCTGGCATGCAAATGGCCGGACAGATGATGAATCAGGCCGGTCAGATGTTCAATCCGCAAGAAGCTGGCAAAGAGGATGTGGAGGGCGGTTTCTGCCCGAACTGTGGCGCAAAAGTCGCAAAAGATGCAGCGTTCTGCTCGAAATGCGGAACTAAGCTCTCATAAAAAACAAGGCCTGGATGCGAATATGTCCGGGCCTTTTCGCATTATGTCATAAAAAAGCTTTGATCCATTCACAAACGCGAGAAGATGGATCAAAGCTTTCTTTTAGTTGCCGAATACTTTTTCTGCATATCTTACACTGGCCATAGCGTCTTTTCCGTAGAAATCCGCGTGAATCTCATCTGCGTAATCCTGCGTCAGGACAGCACCGCCGACCATGATCTTACAATAGGGAGCCCTTTCATGCAGCAGTCGTATTGTTTCCTCCATATGAGGTACGGTCGTGGTCATCAGAGCACTGAGACCGCAGAGACGTGCCTGATGGGCTTCTACGGCCTCAAGAATGGCTTCAGGGGGCACGTCACGGCCCAGATCGATCACATTGTACCCGTAGTTCTCCAGCAGCGTACGCACAATGTTTTTACCGATGTCATGTATATCGTCCTTAACAGTGGCGATAACGATGGTGCCTTTGGATTCCTGAGGGCCGCCTTGAGAGCGGACATAGTTCCGGATCACATCGAAGGCTGCCTTTGCTGCATCCGCGCTCATCAAAAGCTGTGGCAAGAACAATGTTTTCTTCTCGAAAGCATCGCCGACCGCATTCAAAGCTGGGATCAGATCGTTATCGATGATCGTCAAAGGTTCCAACTGTGTCAGAGCCCGTTTTGCGGCCTCTGCAGCAGCTTCTTTTAAACCATTACGGATCGCTTCCGAAAGGGTGATCTCATTTGATGTGATCTTAAGTTTAGAGGCAGGAGCAGCATCAGCATATTGCCTGATGTAATCCATGCTGTTATCGTCGAGACCGGCAAGGGCGCGGAACGCATAGTACGACGTCATCATGGATTCTGAAGACGGATTGATGATCGCCGCGGACAGACCGTTCTGAAGCGCCATCGTCAGGAAGTGACTGTTGATGTTTTCTCTTGCAGGAAGACCGAAAGAGATATTGGACACACCAAGGATCGAATGCATCCCCAGTTCTTCCGTGGTGCGCCGTACCGTTTCCAAAGTAGTCAAAGCGGACTGACTGTTCGCTGAGATCGTCATTGCCAGGCCGTCCACGATCAGATCCTTAGGCTGGATGCCATAAGAGACGGCCGTATCACGTATTTTGCGGGCGATCGCAATCCTTTCTTCTGCGGTCTGCGGGATCCCGGCATCGTCGAGACATAGACAGACGACCACACCGCCGTATTTGTGTACCAGCGGGAAGATCTTTTCCCTGGTTTCAGTTTTTCAACTGACGGAATTGATCATAGGCTTTCCGTTGTAGTAGCGCAGGG
>JAEEGL016311603.1_pt1 | contig 17934 bp, 13 predicted proteins | sample 9134231 | NCBI WGS metagenome assembly JAEEGL01 (sample SAMN16246548, study PRJNA631951) | gut metagenome | biome: gut microbiome; feature: rumen; material: fiber-attached | host: Bos | place: Iran: Karaj | collected 2018-10 | reverse complement strand
TGAAGAGGACGCCGTCGAGGTGGGAGAACTCGTGCTCGATCATGCGGGCGGCGAACTTGTCGAAGGTCTCCGTCTTCTTCTCGAGGTTCTCGTCGTAGTACTCGACCTTGATGGACTCGGGACGGCGGACGTCGGCATAGAGGCCGGGAACGCTCAGGCAGCCCTCGTTGAACTCACACATCGTCTCGCTCTCCTCGACCACCACCGGGTTGATAAACGTCCGGCGGAAGCCCTTCAAATACGGGTAGATATCCGCCATGATGTCGCCGTTGACCACGGCAACACGCTGGCTCACGCCGATCTGGGGAGCGGCCAGGCCGCAGCCCTCAGAGCTGGCGAGCGTGTCCCACAGGTCCTGCACCAGGGTATCCAGGGCAGCCTTGTCGGTGAGGTCGGCCGGAGCCGCGACCTTGCGCAGGACCTCCGAGCCGTATAGGTAAATCGGTTGAATCATTTCTTCGTTCTGTCCATATAACTCTGCAGGATGATGGCGGCGCTGATCTTGTCGACCGAATTCTTGTCGCGGCGGTCGCTCTTCTTCATCCCGCCGTCGATCATCGCCCGGTGCGCCAGCACCGACGTGAAACGCTCGTCCTCCAGCTCCACCGGGACCTCCGGGAAAGCCTTGCGCAGGCGCTTCAGGAACTGCTCCACATCCGCCGCAGCCTCCGCGGGAGCGCCGTTGAGGTTGAGCGGCCAGCCCACCACAAAACGGACAACTGTCTCGGAAGCGGCGTATTTTTGCAGATAATCTATTATCTTTGTAGCTGGAACGGTCTCGAGAGGAGATGCGAAAATGCCCAGCGGGTCGCTCACCGCGACGCCGACCCGGGCGCGTCCGTAATCTATGCCTATCGTCCTGTTCATCACGGCAAATTTACATTAAAAGTATGGGAAGACAAAATCCGGGGCGCATCCCGCAGGAATTCCGGCTGTCGCTCGTGGACAACGAGACCCACAACACGCTACGCTCCATCCGCTTCAACCGGGCGCAGCTCGTGTACGGTATCATCACCGGCGTGCTGGCCCTGCTGCTGATCGCCTACCTGCTGTTCGCCTTCACCCCGCTCCGCACCACCATCCCGGGCTACCCCAACGCCCACTCGCGCCGCCAGGCCGTCGCCAACGCCATCAAGATCGACTCCCTGGAAAACGCCGTCTCCCGCTGGAACCTCTACGCCGAGAGCCTCAGCCGCGTGCTCACGGGCGACGCAACGATTGACTTGGACAGCCTCGTCCACACCAGCGTCCCCCGCTACCTCTCCGACAAAGACCGCGCAGAGCTCGCGCGCCGCGACTCGCTCCTCCAGGAAACCGTCCAGAAAGAAGAACAGTTCGGCGTCGGATCCCGCGCCGAGCGCGACCTCCCCATCGAAGGCGTCCACTTCTTCACCCCGCTCAAAGGCGTGGTGGCCAAAGAATATGACCGCGTCATCAACCCGGGCATCGACGTCACCGCCCCCACGGGCACCGTCGTCAGCGCCGTCCTCGACGGCTCCGTCATCTTCACCGGATGGGACGCAGAACAGGGCTACATCATCCTCATCCAGCACCGCGACAACCTCCTAAGCATCTACACTAATAACCAGAAGCTCCTCCGTTCTTCCGGCGACGCCGTCAAGGCCGGCACCCCCATCGCCCTCGTCGGCGGCACCGGGCGCCAGGCAGAGACGGACCACCTCCACTTCGAACTGTGGCACAACGGACAGAGCCTCGACCCCACCCGTTTCATCAGTTTCTAAGTGAAAAGAAAGATAGCCATCCTCGGATCCACCGGATCCATCGGCACCCAGACGCTGGACGTCATCCGGCAACACCGCGACCTCTTCGAAGTCGTCCTCCTCTCCGCCCGCCGCAGCGCGGACCTGCTCATCCAGCAGGCCATCGAATTTGACGCGGCCCACGTCGTCATCTGCGACGAATCCCGCTACGCACAGATCGACCAGGCCCTCCAGCCCCACGGCATCAAAGTCTGGGCTGGTGTGGATAGCCTCTGCGACCTGGTCGGCATGGACGACGTTGACATCGTCGTCGGCGCCATGGTCGGCTTCAGCGGCCTCAGGCCCACCCTCGCCGCCCTCAAGGCCGGCAAGATCGTCGCCCTCGCCAACAAAGAAACCCTCGTCGCAGCCGGGCCCGTCGTCAAACAGACCGCGCGCGAACACGGCGGCATCATCCTGCCCGTCGACTCCGAACACTCCGCCATCTTCCAGTGCCTGCTGTGCGCCGGGGAAAACCCCGTCGAAAAAGTGCACCTCACCGCATCCGGCGGCCCCTTCCGCACCTGGGACCGGAAAAAGATCGCGGGCGCCAAGGCGGCCCAGGCCCTCAAACACCCCAACTGGGACATGGGCGCCAAAGTCACCATCGACTCCGCCACCATGATGAACAAAGGCTTCGAAGTCATCGAAGCCAAATGGCTCTTCGACCTCGAGCCGGACCAGATCAACGTCGTCGTCCACCCCGACTCCATCATCCACTCCATGGTAGAATTCGTGGACGGCGCCGTCATCGCGCAGCTCGGCTGCCCCGACATGCGCGAACCCATCGGATTCGCGCTCAGCTTCCCCCGCAGGTTGACCGTCGGCAACAAAAAACTCGACTTCGCCACACTCGGCAGCCTCAGCTTCGAAGCGCCGGACCTCCAGCGCTTCCCCTGCCTCGGGCTCGCCTTCGAGGCGCTCCGCCGCGGCGGAAATGCACCCTGCGCGCTCAACGCCGCCAACGAAGTAGCCGTCGCCGCTTACCTCAAAGACCTGATTTCCTTCTACGACATCGCCAAAATTGCCGAGAAGGCCCTTACGGGCCTGAATTTTGTAGCGAAGCCCTCGCTCGACGACATTTTCGCGACCAACAGCGAAGTCGCCGCCATTGCTGATGGTTATATTCATTAAGACGCTGCAAGTCATCCTCGCCCTGTCCGTACTCATCATCATCCATGAGTTCGGTCACTTCCTGTGGGCCCGCCTCTTCAAGATCCGTGTCGAAAAATTCTACCTCTTCTTCGACGTCGGCGGCAAGGCCCTCGCCCGCTGGCACTGGGGCGAGACCGAGTTCGGCATCGGCTGGCTGCCCTTCGGCGGCTACTGCAAGATCGCCGGCATGGTGGACGAATCCATGGACCTGGAGCAATTGAAAAAAGACCCCCAGCCCTGGGAATTCCGCACCCACCCGGCCTGGCAGCGCCTGCTCGTGATGGCCGGCGGCGTCATCAACAACTTCATCTTCGCCATCCTCGCCTACATCGCCATCATGGCCATCTGGGGCGACTCCTACATCGAAAACCGCGGCAACCGCATCTACGTCGACGAACTCGCCTACGAAATGGGCTTCCGCAACGGCGACCAGATCCTCCGCTTCGACGACTACGAACCCGAGAACTTCGGCATGCTCCAGGCAGACCTCGCCCGGCGGAACGTCCGCAAGGCCACCGTCCTGCGCGGCACCGACACCCTCGACATCTACATCGACCAGGCCCGCATCGGCGACGTCCTCAGCGACCCGATGATGTTCGACCTCGCCGTCCCCATCGTCGTCGACTCCGTCATGGCGGGCGGCCTCAACGCCGGCTCCGACCTCGCCCGCGGCGACCGCATCGTCGCCTACGACGGCCAGGACGTCGAATTCGTCCAGGACTCCCGCGCCCTGCTTGCGCAGATGCGCCTCCAGGAAGTCTCCGCCTCGGTCATCCGCGACGGCGACACCCTCGGCGTCCCCGTGCGCGTGGACAGCGCCGGCCGCATCGGCATCCTCATGCAGATGCCCGGCGTCAAAGTCCGGCACTACAATTTGCTCGAAGCCATTCCCGCCGGATGGCGGGAGGCAGGCTCCTCCATCGGCGGCTACCTCGACGACCTCTCGCTCCTCGCGCGGCCGTCCACCGGCGCCTACAAATCCGTAGGCAGCTTCATCGCCATCGGGCAGGTCTTCCCCGAGACCTGGGACTGGTTCCGCTTCCTCAACATCCTCGCCCTCCTGTCCATCATGCTCGCCGTGATGAACCTTCTGCCCATCCCGGGCCTGGACGGCGGTCACATCCTCTTCACCCTCTACGAGATCGTCTCCGGCCGCAAGCCCGGTGAGAAATTCCTCGTGGTGGCCCAGCTGGTCGGAATGGTCATCATCTTCGGCCTGATGTTCCTGGCCTTCGGCAATGACATCGCAAGACTCATCCATTAGTAATATGAAGACAAGAAACTTCCTCCTCCTGTTGCTGTCCGCCGCCCTGATGCTGCCGGCTTGCAAAGATTCCAAACTTCTGCTTCCCAACGTCAGCGGCAAGGCTGGCGAGATCATCGTGGTCATGGAGAAGCCCGAGTGGGAGAACACCCTCGGCAGCGACGTCCGTGACGTCCTCGGCTCCGACTGCCCCTGGCTGGCCCAGCAGGAACCGCTCTTCACCCTCGTCAACGTGGTCCCCTCCACGTTCGTGGACCTCTTCAAGGTGCACCGCAACATCGTCCTCTTCCACGTGGACCCGCAGATCGACTCCACCAGCCTGCTGGTGCGGCGTGACGTCTGGGCCGCCCCGCAGTGCGTCGTCCAGCTGAACGCCCCCACCACCGCCCAGGCCTCCGAGCTCCTCAAGGAGAAGTCCGAACTCATCATCAACTCCTTCGAGCAGGCCGAGCGCGACCGCGTCATCCGCAACGCCCTGCGCTACGAAGAAGGCGGCCTCTACCAGCAGGTCTCCGCGCTCTTCGGCGGCGCCCCGCACTTCCCCAGCGGCTACAAGCTCCGCAAGGCGACCGACAACTTCGTCTGGATCGCCGACGACAAACAGGTCTATCAGGACGTCTTCATCTACCGCTACCCGGTCGAAGACGAGCCCTTCACCCTCGAAAAGATCATCGAACACCGCAACCAGTTCCTCAAAGACAACGTTCCGGGCATGTTCGAAGGCACCTATATGACGACCAGCGAATACTTCGCGCCGACTCTCGAATACCTCCGCTTCCGCGGCCGCGACGTCGCGCAGGTGCGCGGTATGTGGGAAGTCCAGAACGACTTCATGGGCGGTCCCTTCGTGTCCCATTCCTTCTATAGCCCGGACGGCAAGGAGATCTTCGTAGCCGAGGCCTGGGTCTATGCTCCGCAGTTCGACAAGCGGCAGTATCTCCGCCAGGTCGAAGCCGTCCTCTACTCCTGGGAGTGGAAAAAGGCGACACCGGAGGAAGAAAATGCGGCAAATTAGTTTGTCATATCCAAAAAGTTTTCTATCTTTGCAGTCCCAATTTGGCGCATAGTGCATTGGGATGAGTTTGGTGGGTTCGTATAACGGCTAGTACTCAAGATTTTCATTCTTGCAATAGGAGTTCGATTCTCCTACCCACTACCAAATATTAAAAATAACAACAATGGCAAATACAGCATCCGCAAAGAAGGCCGATCGCCAGAACGATAGGCACAGATTGCATAATCGTTATTATGCAAAGACCACCCGCAACGCTATCCGCGACATCCGCAACACCACCGACAAGGCCACGGCCGAGGCCAACGCCCCCAAGGTCTACGCGATGATCGACAAGCTCGCCAAGATTGGCCTGATCCACAAGAACAAGGCCTCCAACCTCAAGAGCGGCATTGCGGTTTACATCAATAAGCTTGCTTAATCGCAGTTTTTGTTGTAAATTTGTGACCCAAATCGGGATGTAGCGCAGTTGGCTAGCGCACTACGTTCGGGACGTAGGGGTCGTCTGTTCGAGTCAGATCATCCCGACAAGGGGAAGCGATAATCGCTTCCCCTTTTTCGTTGTATCCCCTTCCCTGCCTACCGCTGCGGCCGGCGGGCGAAGGGCGAGCCGGCGACCTTGCGGCCGGTGGCGATGCCGTTGGACTGCATCCAGCGGAAGAGGTTGTCGCGCCAGGCGCCGGAGGTGGTGCCGAGGTCGTCCGGGCCGAAGGGGCCGTTGCCGTCGTCATAGATGTACATTTCGGCGTTGACGCCGGCCTTCTTCCAGGCCAGGTAGAGGGCCAGCATGCCGGAGGCGACGTTGTTGTGCTGGGCGCGGACGGCGATGAAGAGCTTCGGCGCGTTCTCCGGCACGACGACGTTCTCGAGCGAGGGGCCATAGCAGCTCGCGAGGAAGTTCGGCATCGCGGCCGCGTCGGCTTTCAGCGTGGCGCTGATGGCCACGCCGCCGCCGGCGGAATAGCCCAGGTAGCCGACCTTCTGGGGATCGATGCCCCATTCCTCAGCGTGGGCGCGCACCAGGCGGATGGTCTTCAGTGCGTCCTCAGCGGCTGCCTCGAGGGTCGGATTGGTCGCACCCGACTGGTCGGGGTTGCAGTTGGCGTTCGTCAGCTGGTCGAAGCCGGTGATGTCCGGGAGGACCAGCGGCTTGGCGGGCGCCGCAGGACGTGCGGCGGGCGCGCCACCCTGCGGCCGGCGCATGCCGCCGAGGTGGTATTTCAGGCCGATCACGGCCACGCCGCGGCGGTTCAGCCAGCTGGCCATGCTCTCGACGTCGTTGCCCCAGGAGTGGAACATCAGGCCGCCGCCGGACAGGATGATGACGGCGGCGCCGGAGTTGTAGGCGGGCTCGGGCAGGAAGACCTTGATGGTCGGGTCGGTGGTGCCGGAGATGCCCTGGACGCCGCCGGCAGCGTTGTAGGTCACCTGGTCGCCGGCATTCACGAGCGGGGCCTCGCGGCCGTCCAGGTCGAGCGTGAACACGCGCGAGGCGTAGTTGAAGTTCTTGGACTCGATGCGCCAGCCGCCGAAGGCGTCGCCGGGCTCGCAGTAGCGGAAGATCTTGCCGTTCTCCTCCTTGCCCTTGAGGTTGTAGTCCAGCCAGGTGAGGGCCATCTGGGCGAAGGTGCCGCCGTGCGGCTTGCCGAAAGTCTCGCCGTGGCCGGCGTCGTAGTTGGCGAAGACGACCGGCACGTGGGTGATGCGCCGGTAGTCGTCCAGGCCGTTCAGGTAGGCAATATCGCTCTCGCCGCCGATGAAGTAGCCGATCGGCACCTTGATCTTGGCGAGGTCCTCCTTGAGCAGGAAGCCCGCCAGGCCGTCGCCGGGATTGGTGATGCCGCTGCTCAGGATGGTCAGGCACTTGACGCGCTCGTCGCCGCCCACGCCGATGGCGAGAGCCTGCAGGCCGCCGCAGGAGTAGCCCGCCGCGGACACGCACATGGGATCGACCATCTTGTAGAAGTCGGAGCCCGCCCGGGCGTTCTCCTTCTCGAGCCAGTCCACGACTTCGACGAGCGACAGCCCGTCGGCCTTCTGGCGCGCCACGACCTCCGGATCGAACATGCTGCCGCCGCCCTGCGCGTTCTCGCGCTCGATGGCGGCGACGACGTAGCCGTGCGAGGCGATCTCCTCGAGGAAGCTGTAGGAGCCGCGGGAGCTGACGGCGCAGCCGCCGTTGCCGAAGATGACGATGGGCAGCGCGCGGCCTTCGGCCTTCACGGCCGCGGCCATGTCGGCCGGGCGGTACACGGCGAAGCCGGGCAGCGCCTCCTCGACGGTCATCACGGCCTTGTAGGGGCCGGTGCCGCCGTCTTCGATGGTCTTGACGGAAAGGGTTCTGGCGGGCAAGGCAAGCTGTCCCAACAGCGCCAGCGCCGCGGTGGCGGCGAATAACAGTTTAGTATTCATATACTTGTGTGGTTAGAGTCGGGGGAATGGAGCTACTGACGCTTCTCGCGGGCGCGCCGGTTCAGCTCGGCCTGGAAGGCCTGGGCGTTGCGGTTGTGCTCGGAGAGCGTCTTCGCGAAGACGTGCGTGCCGGAAAAGTCCGGATTCGCGCAGAAGTAGAGGTTGCCGGCGCCCCAGGTGCCGCCGAAGTCGGGGTTCAGCACGGCTTCGAGCGCGGCGCGCGTGGGCACGCAGATGGGTCCCGGCGGCAGGCCGGTGTGCTTGTAGGTATTGTATGCCGAATCCACCTCCAGGTGCTTCAGCAGGATGCGGTTCAGCTGATAGTCGTAGCAGAAGGCCACGGTCGGGTCGGCCTGCAGGGGCATCCCGATCTTGAGGCGGTTCAGGTACACGCCCGCGATCCGGGGCATCTCGGCCTCGTTGTTGGACTCGGCCGTGACAATCGAGGCCAGCACGGAGACCTGCTGGCGGCTCAGGCGGACGTGCTTCGCCTTGGCGTCGCGCTCCTCCGTCCAGAAGCTGTCCCAGGCGGCCTTCTGCTTGGCGTAGAGGTCCGCCATCGAGGCGGTCCAGTAGATGTCGAAGGTGTCGGGGGTCAGCAGGGAGAAGACGTTGCGCGGGGTGAAGCCGTATTCGGCCAGGAGCTTGTCGTCGTTGAGCGCCTTGTACACGGTGGCGGAATCCAGCAGCAGCTGGCTCGCGATCTTGGCGGCGATGTTGCTCTTGACGCGCAGGTTTCCCGTCAGGGAGAGGCGCACCGGCGTCTGCCAGCCGTTGTTGAGCATGCGCGCCACGTAGACGCTCGCGTCGCCCGGCGAGACCGTGTAGTGGCCGGGCGTGAGGTACTGCGCCACCTGCTTGGCCTTGAAGCAGCGCTCCAGGCTCGCGCGGCTGCGCACCTGCGCCTTGTCGGCGATCTCGTCCAGCACCTGGTCGGCCGTGGCGCCGGGGTAAACGTAAATCTCCGCCTGCCGGCGGAAATTGGGCAGCTTGTTGTCCTGCAGCCATCTCCAGCCGAGCAGGCCGCCGATGGCCAGCACGGCGAGCACCGCAAGCGTGATCGTGAACTTTTTCATACCAAACACAAATATAGCAAAACATTTGGACAAGGAGATAAAGCATATTCCCTGGAAAAGGCGATCTTTGTCAAAACGGACAACTCTACTTTCCATGTATATGACACGAAAACTATTCCTGCTTCTCGCCCTGCCCCTGCTGGCCGCCTGCGGCCCGAAGTGGCACGAGACCGAGACCGACGGTTATCGGTTCATCACCCAGCGCCGCGGCCCGACGCTCGGCGTCACTTCCGCCCCCATCCTCGAAGTCGACCGCTACGCCTTCAAGGACCTGAACCGCAACGGCACGCTGGACGTCTATGAAGACTGGCGCCAGCCTGCGCTCGCCCGCGCGAAGGACCTCGCCGCGCAGCTCAGCATCGAGGAGATCGCCGGCCTGATGCTCTACAGCGGGCATCAGAGCATCCCCGGCTCGTCCTACGGCTTCGGCGGCGCCACCTACGGCGGCAAGTCGCTCGCCGAGAGCGGCATGAAGAGCTGGGACCTCACCGACCAGCAGCGCAAATTCCTCGAAGAGGACAACCTGCGCGCCGTGCTCGTGACCACGGTCGAAAGCCCGGAGGTCGCGGCCCGCTGGAACAACAACGTCCAGGCCTTCGTCGAGGCCCTGGGCCACGGCATTCCGGCCAACAATTCCTCCGACCCGCGCAACGAGCCCTCCGCCACGGCGGAGTTCAACATGGGCTCCGGCGGCCATATCTCGCAGTGGCCCACGCCCCTCGGCCTCGCCGCCACCTTTGATCCCGGGCTCGTGGAGCAGTTCGGCCGGACCGCTTCCGCGGAATACCGCGCGCTCGGCATCGCCACGGCCCTCAGCCCGCAGATCGACCTGGCCACGGAGCCGCGCTGGAGCCGCTTCAACGGCACCTTCGGCGAGGATCCCGAGCTGGACATCGCCATGGCCCGCGCCTACGTGGACGGCTTCCAGACCACTAAGGGCAGCGCCGACGGCTGGGGCAACCAGAGCGTCAACGCGATGGTGAAGCACTGGCCCTCCGGCGGCCCGGAGGAAGGCGGCCGCGACGCCCACTTCAACTACGGCAAGTACGCCGTCTACCCCGGCGGCGCCTTCGCCACGCACCTGCGTCCCTTCACGGAGGGTGCGTTCCAACTCGCCGGCGGCACGAAGGCCGCTTCCGCGGTCATGCCCTACTACACGATCTCCTACGGCGTGGACCCGTCCGGCGCCAACGCCGGCAACAGCTACAGCCGCTACATCATCTCCGACCTGCTGCGCGATCAATACGCTTTCGACGGCGTGGTCTGCACCGACTGGAATATCACCTACGACAACGCCTCCATCGAATCCTTCGACGGCAAGTGCTGGGGCATGGAGACGCTCACCGTCGCCCAGCGCCACTATGAGGTCATCAAGGCCGGCGTGGACCAGTTCGGCGGCAACAACGACAAGGGCCCCGTCCTGGAGGCCTACCGGATGTGGGTCGAGGAATTCGGCGAGGCGAGCGCCCGCGAGCGCTTCGAGGCCTCGGCCGTGCGCCTGCTGATGAACTCCTTCCGCACCGGGCTCTTCGAGAATCCCTACACGAATCCCGAGATCGCCAAGGCCGTCGTCGGCAATGCTGCTTTCATGTTCTTGGGCTACGAGGCCCAGCAGAAGTCCGTCGTGATGCTGAAGAACCACGGCGGCGCGCTGCAGACGCTGCAGGGCAAACCCGCCGGCCTGCTCGATGATGAGCAGGTACCCGAAACCGACACCAAGGTATCCAAGGTCTATGTGCCGAAGCGTTTCTATCCGCAGAGTATGGGAATGTTCGGCCTTTCGGCCGGTCCCGCCGCGCATTGGGATTACCCGCTGGACCGTGCCGTCGTGGAGCGTTACTTCGAGTGGGTGGACGATCCGGCTGAGGCCGATTTCGCCCTGGTGGTCATCCAGGAGCCCGCCGGCGGCAGCGGCTACGACGTGAACGACCGCAAGAAGGGCGGCAACGGCTACGTGCCCATCTCCCTGCAGTACCGCCCCTACAAGGCCGACTTCGCCCGCGCGGTGTCCCTCGCTGGCGGCGATCCGAAGGAGTCCTTCACGAACCGTTCCTATAAAGGCAAGAAGGTCACGACCGCCAACGAAGCCGACCTCGACCTCGTGATCGACACGAAGAAGGCCCTGGGCGACAAGCCCGTCGTCGTGTGCGTATCCGCCACGCGGCCCTTCGTACCGGCCGAGCTGGAGCCCTTCGCCGACGTGCTCTTCGTGCACTTCGGCGTGCAGAACCAGGTGCTGCTCGACCTCGTCAGCGGCGCGGCGGAGCCCTCCGGCCTGCTGCCGATGCAGCTGCCCGCCGACATGCGTACCGTCGAAGAGCAGTGCGAGGATGTGCCGCGCGACATGCGGCCCTACGTCGACGCCGACGGCCACGTCTACGACTTCGCCTTCGGCCTCGACCGCGCCGGCGTCATCGACGACGCGCGCGTCGCCCGCTTCAAATAGCCTTCTATCGGAAGAGCTTCTGCGCGAAAACCGTCAGGTACACGCGCCAGTTGCGCCAGATGTGGCCGCCGTCGGACTCGTAGTAGGTGACGGGATAGCCGTGGGCGTCGCAGTAGTCCTTCAGGGCCAGCGACGACACGCGCACGCCGTCATCCTTGCCGACGCCGATCCACCAGAGCTTCGGCTGGGCCGCAAACACCGCGGCGATGGCCGCCTCGTTGCCTTCCGGCATCGCCGCACCGGAGAACATCCCCACGTAGCCGAAGCGCTTGGGATAGCGCATCGACAGCTGCACGGACTGGCGGCCGCCCATCGACAGGCCGGCCACGGCCGTGTTGGCGGCGCCCTTCGCCACGTGGTAGTGCTTCTCGATGAAGTTCATCACGTCGGGGAAGCTGTCCTCAATCTCGACCGTGGACTGGGAACGGCTGTTGGCCATCGTGGGCTGGAACATGTTGACGGCGGCGCCGGGCGCGGCCTGGTTGAAGTACACGCCGTTCGGCATCACCACGATCATGGGTTTGGCCTTGCCTTCGGCGATGAGGTTGTCCAGGATCTGGGCCGTGCGGCCGAGGTCGGACCAGGCGTCCTCGTCGCCGCCGGAGCCGTGCAGCAGATACAGCACCGGGTATTTTGCCTTGGGATTATCCTCGTAGCCCGCCGGCGTGTAGACCGTCATGCGGCGCTTCATGCTCAGCGTCGGGCTGTCGTACCAGACGTGCGAGAGCGAGCCGTGCGGGGTGTCGTGCACCTCGTAGTACCAGCCCGCGTCGCCCGGTTCCGCGCTGATGGTGAAGATGTTGGTCCAGGTGGCGACGTCGCGGTTCTGGTAGATGTTGGAGGGATCCATCCACTTCTGTCCGTCCACCACGAAGCTGTAGGAGTAGAGCTCGCCCGCGAGCGGCGCGCTGGTGTAGGTCCAGACGCCGTCGCGGCCCTCGCGCATGTCGACGGAGCCGGGGGCGTCGTAGATCTGCTTGCGGCCGTCGGCTTCGTACTCGATGCGCTGCGGCGGCAGGAAGTCGCCAGTCAGCCGCACGGTCACGGCCTTGGGGGCGTAGAGGCGGAAGGTGACGCTGTGGTCGGGGTTGATTTCGGGCGAGACGATGCCGGTGCCCGGGCCCAGGGCCTGCTGGGCGGCGGCCGGAACGGCCAGCGCCGCCAGCGCGGCGAGAAGGAGGAGGATTCGTTTCATGGATGCTTATCAATTGGTTTAGCGCAAAAATACGGATTCCCCGGAGAAATTTCTTTTCTCTCTGTTCAAACTTATGCACGCCTGTTCTACGCGCTTGCGCGCTCGCGCGTCATTGTTTAATTTTGATTGTTGAACGACACTGAATGAAAACCGATATGAGAATAATCCTTCTGTTCACGGCCGTCGCCCTGACGGCCATCGCCTGCGGCCGGCCGCAGGCCATCGTGGAGCGCACCGACGTCTACACGCACGTCGGCGACGTCAGCCTGCTGGTGGACGCGGTGGAATTCACCGTGGCCAACCCGGCCTCCCTGCGCGGCCTGACCGCCGCCGACTTCGACCTCAGCGGCAACGCCGCCGGCGGCTTCATCGACGTGAAGACCGGCCAGGCCCCCGCCGAGTACGCCGAGGACGGCCTCATGCTGACCCGCAAGGGCAACAAGCTGCGCATCGACGCCACGCCCTTCAACTACACCGGCATGCGGGAAGGCTGGACGAAGCAGATCCCCTGGGAGCTGCGTTCCAGCGTGGATTCCGCGCTGACCGCCACGGCGGCCACGGCCACGCAGCACATCGCCGTGCTCGACGACTGCATCACCGGCAGCTTCTCCTTCGCGGGCCTCACCCGCGAGTACATGCTGCACCTGCCCAAGGACGCGGACGGCAACGTGATCCCGAACGTCCCGCTGATGGTCTGGCAGATCGGCGGCGGCGAATATGACAAAGACCTGATGACCGTCGCGACGGCCAACCGCTGCCTGGTGTCCCTCGCCACCGAGGGGATCCCCTGCGCCGCGCTCGTCTTCGCGATCGCGAACCCCAACTACTCCTACAGCGCATCCCTCTTCCCCGAGAAGATCGAGCTGATCGACCGCAACAACGCCCTGCAGATGGCCTTCATCGACACGCTCATCGCCGACGGCAAGGTGGACGGCGCGCGCCTCTTCTGCGCCGGCGCTTCCAGCGGCGGCGGCTGCACGATGCGTTTCATGATGCAGTTCCCCGATCGCTTCAAGGCCGCCATCCCCTGCTGCCCGATGGACCCGATCGTGCCCATCCACCAGGTGAAGGAGAAATACGAGGGTCAGTTCGCGAACGACCTCGTGAAGGCCTTCCAGGGCAATGTCTACAAGTGGAACGGCATGGACATGGTCCCCACCCGCATGGACACCGAGGCCTTCGTCAAGCTCCCGATGCACTTCGTGCACGCCTCCTCCGACCAGACCTGCAAGATTGCGAGTTCCTACGCCTACATCGAGGCGCGCAAGCGTCTGGGCGCCACGCAGGACCGTCTGCGCGTCTATTCCGACGAGGACATGGCCGCCTACGGCCTGCCCGTCATGCTCGCCCACTTCTCCTGGGTGCCGCTCCTGGACGACTACGCCGAGGGCAGCGTCATGCGCTGGATGATCGATCAGTTTTAAAGCATAGAATATGAAGAAATTACTTCTGCTCGCAGCCCTGTGCTGCTCGCTCCCCCTCTTCGCGCAGTGGGGACGCCCCACCCCGGCCGACACGCTCCATTCCACCGTCGTGATGCCGGACGGCCGCGTCATCTTCCAGGTCTATGCCCCCAAGGCCCGCACCGTCTCCGTGACCGGCGACCTGCCCTGGGATAGACCCGTCATTTTCCGCGAGACCCCGAACGGCGTCTGGAAAGGCGTCGCCACCGGCCTGGCAGAGGGTGTCTTCCGCTACAGCTTCGTCATCGACGGTGTCAAAGTCCAGGACCCCAAGAGCCCGCAAGCGGGCGACAGCGCCGCGCTGCTGACCGTCGGCAAGGGCTACGTCAAGGACGTGCCGCACGGTGCGGTGGCGCAGCGCTGGTACTGGTCCGAGACCCTTGGCCAGCTGCGCCGCATGCACGTCTGGACGCCCGGCGGCTATGAGAATTCGAAGCAGAAACTCCCCGTGCTCTACCTCATCCACGGCGGCGGCGACAACGACGCCTCCTGGCCGACGGTGGGCGCCGCGGGCTGGATCCTCGACAACCTCCTCGCCGAGGGCAAGATCGTCCCGATGATCGTGGTGATGCCGAACGGCACCATCGAGGGTGTGCCCAACGAGGTCCCGCCCTTCGCCGACGACATGTTCCGCTCCATCATCCCCTTCGTGGAGAGCAACTACCGCGTGATCGCGAAGCGCGAGGCGCGCGCCGTCGCCGGCCTGTCCATGGGCGGCATGGAGACGATGGAGGTCGTGTTCCGCAACCCGGACCTGTTCTCCTACGCCTGGGTCCTTTCTTCCAGCCTGATGCCGGGCGCCAACCTCGGCGAGGAGGCGAAGCGCCTGGACATCGCCGCCAACGTCGCCAAGATCAACAAGACCTACAAGGCCTTCGTCTTCACGCAGGGCGGCCCGGCCGACATCGCCTACCAGAACTGCGCGAACACGCGCAAATTCCTGCAGGACCTCGGCCTGAAATTCGACTACATGGAGAACGCGCAGGCCGGCCACAGCTGGGCCACCTGGCGCGCCGACCTGGAGAAGTTCGCACCGACGCTGTTCAAATAGCTCCGGACCTGCGACGGCAGACGAAAGCGGCCGGCCCTTGTTTGGGCCGGCCCTTTTTGCTAAATTAGCAACATGAAACGAATAACACGACTGATCGCCTGCCTGTTGCTGGTGGCATCCGGCACGCTCCGAGCCCAGGAATTTTCCTATCCCTTCCAGAATCCCGCCCTCTCCGAGGATGAACGGCTGGACAACGCCGTCTCCCTGATGACCGTGGACGAGAAGATCATGACCGTCGTCGGCCAGGGCGTTCCGCGCCTGGGCATCGCGGGGCCCGGCGCCACGGAGGCCATCCACGGAATCGTGCGCGGCGGCGACAGCGAGCTGCCTGCCCTGAACCCCGGACCGGCTTTCCGCTGGCCGGGCTGGACGCCGCCCAAGTACCGCAACAGCACGGCCTTCCCGCAGGCCTATGGTGTCGGCGAGACCTGGGACCGGGAGATGGCCCGCATCATGGGCGAGGTGATGTCGTACGAAGCGCGCTTCTACTCCAACGGCGCCCCCTTCAAGACCCTCGTGCTATGGGCGCCCAACGCCGACCTCGCCCGCGATCCCCGCTGGGGCCGCACCGAGGAGAGCTTCGGCGAAGATCCCTACCTCGTGGGTGAGCTGGTGGCCGCCGAAGTGCGCGGCATCCAGGGCGACGACCCGCAGTACTGGCGCGGCGCCGCGCTGATGAAGCATTTCCTCGCGAACAGCAACGAGGACGGCCGCTTCGGCACCGACTCCCGCTTCGACGAGGCGCTCTTCCGCGACTACTATTCCTACGGCTTCTGGAAAGGCGCCCGCGCGGGAGCCAAGTCGCTGATGACGGCCTACAATGCCTACAACGGCGTGCCCTGCATCGCGAACGACTTCATCGGCACGATCCTGCGGGACGAGTGGGGCATGGACGGCACCATCGTGGACGACGCCGGCGCGCTGCGCTACATGGTCGATCCGCACGGCTACGCCCCCGACATCAACACGGCCGTCAAAATGGCCCTGGAGGCCGGCTTGACGCGCTTCATCGATTCCAACTTCCAGCAGGTCAAGACGGCCTACGACGCCGGTTTCATCTCCGACGAAGTCCTGGACGCCCGCACGAAGAACAACCTCCGCACGATGCTCAAGCTCGGCCTGATGGACGCCGCCTGCCCGTATGACGCGCAGGAGTTCGGCTCCGACGAGGACATCCCCTGGGAGCGCCAGGAGTTCAAGGACAAGGCGCGCCTGGTGACGCAGAAGTCCGTCGTCCTCCTGAAGAACGACGGGGACCTGCTTCCCATCGACAAGAATAAAGTCAAGAAAATCGCCGTGTTCGGCAACCGCGCCGAGGCCGTCCTGAAGGACTGGTACGGCGCCCTGCCCGCCTACCGCGTGAGCCCGCTCGAGGGCATCAGGGCCAAGGTCGAAGGGAGCGACGCGGAGGTCCGCTTCCAGCGCTGGGACTCCGACGGATCGGCGCAGGAGCTTGCCAGGTGGGCGGATGTCTGCATCGTCTGCGTGGGCAACCACCCCGCCACCAGCCCCGACTGGGCCGACCAGACCGTCCAGTCGCCCTGGGGTCACGGCATCGTCGCCGGTGACGGCCGCGAGGCCCTGGACCGCCGCAGCCTCCAGCTGGAGACCGAGGACCTGATCAAGGTCGTCTGGCAGGCGAACCACAACACCGTGGTCACCCTGATCAGCAGTTTCCCCTTCGCCATCAACTGGACGGCGGAGAACGTGCCCGCTATCGTGCACCTGACGCACTGCAGCCAGGAGCTCGGCAACGCCCTCGCGGACGTGCTCTTCGGCGACTACAACCCCGCCGGCCGCCTCAACCAGACCTGGGTGCGCGACATCCTGGACCTGCCGAACATGCTCGACTATGACATCCGTCACGGCCGCACCTACATGTATTTCAAGGGCAAGCCCCTCTTCCCCTTCGGTTACGGCCTGAGCTACACGAGCTTCAAATATTCCGGCCTGAAGGCCTCCCGCGACGGCGACGACTTCGTCTTCCGCTTCCAGCTGAAGAACACGGGCAGCCGCGACGGCGAGGAAGTCGTCCAGCTCTATGCCAGCTTCAAGGGGGACGACGCGGCCCGCCGCCTGCGCGGCTTCGAGCGCATCGCGCTCAAGGCGGGCGAGACGAAGGAGGTGGAGATCCGCGTCCCGGCGGACGATCTCAAGCTCTGGGACGAGGCGCAGCACGCCTTCGCGTTCAAAGGCCGCCGCGCCAGAATCCAGATCGGTGCGTCTTCGGCCGACATCAGGCTGCGGAAGAAGGTGAAATTATAAAAATGGAGGGCCCGCCGTCGCGGCGGACCCTCCCAACCAAAACCATTACTTTTTTTTATAGAGTGACTTCCGCCTGTTGACGGATGTCATCGGAGGCTGCGCCGAGGAGGAGCTGCAGCTTGCCGTGCTCCAGATCCCAGGCGTTCTTTTCAACATTCCAGTAGCGGAGATCCTTGACGGGGATCTCGAGGGTGACGGTCTTCTTCTCGCCGCCGTTCAGGGACACGCGGGCGAAGCTCTTGAGCTCCTTGGCCGGCCACTCGACGGTGGCTTCGGGACGGGAGACGTAGAGCTGGACGACTTCGTCGGCAGCCATCTGCCCCTCGTTGCAGAGATCGAAGGAGACCTTCACGACATCGGCGGTGGCGGAAGCCGTCATCGGGCCGTAAGCGAAGCTGACGTAGCTCAGGCCGTGGCCAAAGGCGTACATCGGCTTGATCTCCTTGGTATCGAACCAGCGGTAGCCCACCAGCGAGCCCTCGGTGTACTTGGACACCGGCTTCGGCAGCGCGTCGATGAAGGCCTGGCGCTCGGCCGGGCTCATCTTGAGCACGTCCTCGCGGTACATCAGGGTGAAGAGGTCGCCGCCCTGGGTCTTGTCGGGGAAGTTGCCCAGCGCGAAGGCCGGGGAATCCTCGAGCCTGGCGGGGAAGGTGAACGGCAGCTTGCCGGACGGGGCGATGTCGCCGAAGAGGACCTCGGCCAGGGCGGTGCCGCCCTCGGTGCCGTTCCACCAGCCCTGGACGATGGCCGGGCTGACGGGCTCGAGCTGACGCAGGTCGGTCGGACCGCCGGAGATCAGCACGGTGACGAGGTTCTTGTTGGCCGCGTAGAG